>Ga0315294_10010415_pt1 | contig 10197 bp, 7 predicted proteins | sample YL17G13_40_MG_FD_203626 | JGI IMG/M metagenome (GOLD analysis project Ga0315294, IMG submission 203626) | Sediment microbial communities from Yellowstone Lake, YNP, Wyoming, USA - YL17G13_40 | ecosystem: Environmental > Aquatic > Freshwater > Lake > Sediment | place: USA: Wyoming | collected...
CGGCAAGCCAACTAAGGAATTTGGCGAATTAAGTTACAAAGGACAGGCACAGTCAATCAATATGACGAAGGTTAATTTGAAAAAGATGGTAGCTGCTCACAAGCGAAAGGCAAAAGAAGAAGACAAGTGATTCAAATTGGCCGAAACGACTTGTCATACCTGTGAAAACAGGTATCCAGTTGTTTATGAGATTGTCTGGATTCCCGCTTTCGCGGGAATGACAAAGGGGAGGCCTTGCGGCCAACCTAACCAAGCATCTCGTCTAAAATTTCCGCGGCGGATGTTACGTATTTTGGGCAGAGCTGTTTGAACAGGTCCTTCTTTTTCGCTTCTTCAAAACCCTGCGGGGTGCTGATATTGCAGCCGATGAGGTCGGTGCAGCCGATTGAGCCGTGTCGTGCCTTGAATTTTTTGGCGAATTCGTTGGTCAATTTGGCTACTTTCATTTTGGCTTCGACGTCGTCGGCCCTTGTTCTGCCGAATTTGAGGCCGATGACCATAATCGCGCCCGTTACGGCTCCGCAGGTCTGGTCGAGGTGCATACCGCCGCCGAAGCCGGAGCTGACCTTGTATGCCAAGTTTTTGTCCAGGCCGAACTGTTCGCAATAAGCTCCCAGCACGGCCATCGAACACGAAAAGCCCTCTTTGTAAATTCCCGCCGCCTTATCCGCGTTATTCATATTCAGCTCCGAATCATTTACTACTAAGCAATCTCGCGCAAGAACAGCCGATGACGGGACTTGAACCCATAACCCCGGCTTTACGAAAGCCGTGCTCTACCATTGAGCTACATCGGCGAATATGGATATGATACAGGTCTGCGGGGTGATTGTAAAGGCAATCGAGGCACGCAGGGGGGTATGGGAGGGCAAAAAAAGGTCGTTGGGTGCGGTTGACAAATGGCCGATAATGTCCTATATTAAATAGTTCATAATAGAATAGGTATATGCCCCCCGTAGGGCGATAAAGCCGGGCGAGAAGCAGTATAATCACTGCGAAATTCGGTTTGATTATGGTGGATTCGGGACAATCTGCTGGGCAGGACACATCGCAGAGGCGAGAGCCGGAGATAAACAAGTTTTTCCGAGCTGCGATAAAGACGCGTGCCAGTGATTTACACCTTAAGGCAGGACAGCCGGCCAGATTGCGGATACAGGATGAGCTTCGCAGCACCACCGGCGAGATGTTGACGGAGGAACGCATTGAGCAGTTGACCTTTGAGATACTAAGCGAGGAGCAGAGGCAATCTTTCGCCAGGAACCGGACGCTGGATTTTTCATACGGGGTAACGGAGGAGGACCGGTTTCGCGTAAATATATTCCGGCAGCGCGGGCTGGTGAGTTTGGTAGCGAGAAGGGTTAATACGGACGTTCCGACCATTGAGCAGCTTTACCTGCCGGCGACGCTGAAGAAGATAGCGGACGGTGGCCAGGGGCTTGTGCTGATAGTCGGGCCGACGGGCAGCGGCAAGACGACGACGGCGGTATCAATGATAGATTACATTAACACTACCCGTTCATGTCATATTGTTACAATCGAAGACCCAATCGAGTATTACATCAAAGACAAAAAGGCGCTGGTTTCGCAGCGAGAGGTGGGTATTGATGTTCCTGATTACGACCAGGCGCTGACGTACCTGATGCGAGAGGACCCGGATGTTGTTTTCATCGGGGAACTCCGCGACGCCAAGACGGTTAGTGCGGCAATGCGGGCTTCCGAGACGGGGCATCTGGTTTTCGGGACGGTTCACGCGACCAACGCGGCGCAGGCGGTTCAGCGATTAGTGGATTTGTTCCCGCAGGTTGAGCGTGACCTTGCGAGGCAGACGTTGAGTGTGACTTTGCGGGCGATGGTGAGCCAGGTGCTTCTGCCGTGCGTAAATCCGGGCGTTGACAGGATACCGGCCAACGAGATACTTCTCGCCAATTCTGAAGCGCGCAAGCTAATCAGCGAGAAGCGCGAATCCGAGATACCGAACCTGATTCGAAGTTGCATCCAGGACGGGATGATAGACATCACCGACAGTTTGGTGGCGCTGATAAGGGATGGCTCCGTTGAGCCGAAGGACGCGTACAAGTATGCGCCCAACCCTGATGAACTGAAAATGCGTCTCAAAGGTATTCGCACGGAGAAGGGCGGCATCCTGTGAGAGCGGAGTTGATACCGTAATGGAGTATGTTATGCCTGATTTTTTAGCAGCAGGATACGGCGGGTACGTATCGCCGATAAAGTTCGCCGTATTTTTGATTTTATATTTCGGCTGGTTGTACATTATCGACTGGGTCCACAAGGACGCGGAGGCGGTTGGGACAAAACACATTTTCTGGACGGGGGTTGTTTTCTGGGTATGGGCGGTGTCGGGGGTGGTGTGGCTTCTGATTCCGGTCTTTATCATCGGGCTGGCGTTTTATCTTGTCGCGGCGGGCGCGGCGACGATAAGCTACATTATGCACCGCAATTCGGTTGTGCCTGAGTTTCAGCGGGTGTTTACCGTTGGCCACATCAAGGATATGCTTTTGGGCAGCATAAAAAAGAAGGAGCCGGTCGCGGCATATGTTTTCATCTCGGCGAACAACAACGAGGTTCCGGTGCCTGAGGCAAAGACGCCGGACTATTTCGGGTACAAGGCGGCATACAGTTTGTTTGATGACGCATTGTATCGCAGGGCGTACGATGTCGTATGCATACCCACGCCGCAGAATTACGATGTTGCGTATTATGTGGACGGGACGGCCCTGAAGCAGCCGGCGATTGCGAAGGACCAGATGGATTACCTGATTCGATTTTTGAAGAGTTTGGCGAATCTGGATATGGAGGAGAAGCGCAGACCGCAGAAGGGCAAGTTCACGATTTTCAAACAGAGCAAGAGAATAGACTGGGAGCTGACGACCGCCGGTTCGAACGCCGGGGAGCAGATGCGGGCGAAGCTGGTGACGCAGCAGAACATTACCAAGCTTAGCGACCTGAGTCTGACGGCTGAGCAACTTGACCAGCTCGGAACATTGCATAACGCCAGGAAAGGCGTGTTTATCGTTTCAGGGCCGAAGAACAGCGGAGTGACGACGACTCTTTACACGCTGTTGAGGAATCACGACGCATTTCTCAACGGAATCACGACGCTGGAGAAACAAATATCGGGCAAGTTGCCAAATATAACGCAGAACACCTTTGCGCTAGGTGACAGCGGCATAACCACCTATGCCAAGATGCTCCAGTCAATTGTCCGGATGGACCCGGACATCGTGGGCGTCGCGGACTGTGGGGATTCGGAGACGGCGCAAATGGCCTGTACGGCGGCGGAAAGCAAGCTCATTTACGTTGTCATCGAGGAGGAAAGCGTTCTGAGGGCGCTTGCCAAGTGGATAAAGCTGGTCGGCGACAAGAACAAGGCGATGGAGTGTCTTCTGGGTTTGAGCAACCAGCGGCTGCTTCGTAAGTTATGCGAGCAGTGCAGGCAGGCATACGAGCCGAACAGCGATTTGCTGCGTAAGTTCAATATACCCGCCGAGAGAGCGAAGGTTTTTTATCGCACGGGCAAGGTGGTTTATGACAAGCGAGGCAAGGCGTCGCCGTGCGATAATTGTCAGGAGACGGGCTATTTCGGCAGGATGTGCATTTTCGAGACGATTATGTTGAACGAGCATTTGCGCAACGCCGTCAAGCAGGCGAAGTCACTGCAGGACGTTGGGACGGAGCTGAGGCGTGCCAAGATGCTGTATCTTCAGGAGCAGGGTTTGATGCGTGTTATCGCGGGTATTACGTCGATTAATGAGATGGTGAGAGTTCTTTCGAAGGCCAAGGAGCAGAAGCCGACAGCGGAAGAGCAGTAATATTGTTTTGTTAAACAGTTGCGCGTGGTTTCACGGGCTGTCCTCCGACTTCGCTCAGGATGGTGAGCGAGCGAAGCGAGTCGAACCAGAAGCCCGTGCCACAACGAGCGGCGACAAGATTAACGTGGAGACGAGGTTGTAATGGCAAGTGCAGCGATACTACTTATTATGGCCGGGTGTGCCGTGGCCCAGTATCTCAAGGGCAGTTTGGTAAAATCATTTGCGACTTTTATTGCGGCGTTATGCGCGAGCTTTGTGGCGCTGTGGTGGTATGAACAGCTTTCGGCGATGCTCATCAAGCAGGAGACGCTTGTCGAGTTGGCTCAGCCGATTTGTTTTGGGATGTTATTTTTAGTTACTTTCGCGGTTCTGCAAACGGCCTCTTTGGCGATTGCGAAGCAAAAAATCGACTTTGGCGACATACCCGAGCGTATCGGGCGGGTAGTATTCGGGCTTTTACTTGGATACGTCATTTCCGGTGTTTTGCTGATAGGCGTGTCGATGGCTCCGCTGCCGAGTAATTATCCTTACCAGCGATTTGACGCAGGCAGGCCTGACTCGAAAAGTCCCGGCAAGGTGATGCTGAATCCCGATGGTTTTCTGGCGGGCTGGTTCGGGCTTATAAGCAGCGGCAGCGTCAGCGGGTCGCAGAGCTTCGCGGTTCTGCACGCGGGATTTATTGACGAGTTGTTCCTTGGCCGTCTCGACCAAAAAGTGAAATTTCTTACTGACCCCGACGCGGTAACGATGCCGGCGAAGATTGCGGCGTGGCCCGCACCGGAGGGGCTTAAGGACAGCGAAGGCACAGCGGTGTCGTCCAGAGCCGGCTATGAGTTGATTATTGCGCGGGTCGGTTTCACAAACAAAATGCTGTCAATGGACAACTCTTTTATTCCGGGCCAGTTGCGCCTGATGTGCAAGAAAAAGGGCGAGAAGCCGCGTTTGGGAGGTAGCGGGGTAAGTGTTTATCCGGTCGGCTATTTCAAGAGTGCCAACCAGCTCAGGACGAAGGGGCTGGGGGAGCGGATAACGCTCAGTGCGCAGGGCGCACAAGATGGCGCGTTATGGATTGACTTTGTGTTTTATGTTCCTAAGGATTTCGAGCCGGTGGCGGTTGGCCTGAAGGCAAACGCGATGGCTGAAGTGCCGCCGATGGTTCCGGCGGAGCAGACGCCCAAAGCGGTGGTTTTTATTCCAGTCGCCGACTGCGCCACACAATTTGCCAAGGTCGCCCCGATGACCTCGGCGAAGATATATGGTCTGGAGTTGGGATGCTCAAGCCGGCTGCTTGAAGGGGCGATGCTGAAAGTGTCGGACCGCGGCGAGTGGACAAGCCGGCAGGCACAGGGCAGCGCTATGGCTGCCCAGTTTGAGCAGGAGCGCATCAGTTGCGTCAAAGCGGAGTTGAATCCGGCGGCAGCGGTTGACCCCAACCAGCCCCAGCAGGAACCAGCCCAAAACCAGTTGCCCACAATGTTGAAGCCGGCGGATGGTTACGCTTTGGTTTCGCTGAAGTGCAACACCCCGGCGACGGGGGCCGCGATACCAGGTGAGCAATTGCCGGTGCTTATCGATTCAGCGGGGGCGGTTCATCATCCCTGCGGACTTATCGCGGGAGGCAGGGTTGCCGGCAGCACGATTTTCCAGGTTGACTATTGCAGCATTGCCGGCCAAATCACGATAGGCGAAGATGGCGCGGTTTCAAAGCCATTCCCCGATGAGCTTTGGCTGGCGGGTCGGGCCCAGAGTATGTCCCAGCTTTACGTTCTTTATATGGTCAAGACGAACACGATTATCGTTTCGGTGAAGCCCTTTGGCGCACAAGCAGGCGCACGATTAGAAGGGACCGAGGGACTTCTGGCTTATTGATTCAGAGGATATGTAGCCCCCCTCCAGGGAGTATTCAGGTCAGGATGTTCCCTGCCTCCGTTGGCCTTTTGGGCCTGTCAGGCGCAGACGAGCAGTTCTTCGAGGTCCAGCTCCATCAGGTGTTCAAGGTAGTCCTTTAACTCATCCTCTGCGAACCTTGCCAGGAATTCCGGTCTTGCGGATTTGTTTATCTCGCAGATGCAGTCAATCAACTCCCTTTTGCTCATATCACCAAATCCTTCAATAAAAACTTTTAATGGCTGTTCGCAGTATCGACATAGCTTGCAATTTTTCTTTAGCCGGTGCGAATCCGCAGGGGCAACGCCCCATAACTAAAACCCCGATATGCAGGATTCCGAAGGCCTCACATACAACATATGGGAGAGGGGTCCCAAATCGCCCGTCAATGTCCAATAAAATCGGCTGGAGGTGTCCAGCCAGAGGCGCAAGAAAAATTTGCAATAGAGGAAATTTTTTTCCGTTAGAAGCAACAATGGTTAAGGACGGCGTCTGTTTAAAAACGCAGGGTTTCGGAGCAGTGCGCTGGGGGGAATTTTTCCGTGCAGGGGGCTTGTTCTGTTAGCGTTTTTTCCCTATACTGGTTGGCTTCAGGGCTTTTATAGCGGACAGGCCATAAAAACCATAATTTGGAGAGCTGAAAGTGGCAAGTACCGGCGATATACGCAACATAGTGATAATGGGTCACGGCGGCGCGGGCAAGACCTCGCTGGTCGAGACGATACTGCACAAGACTGGGGCGACCAATCGATTGGGCAGCGTCGATGACAAAACCAGTATTTGCGATTACTACGATGAGGAAAAGGCGCACGGCCATTCGATAAAATCCTCGGTAGCGCATACTCAGTACGGCGGCAAGCAGATAAACATAATCGATACTCCCGGCTATCCCGACTTCATAGGGCCATCCGTCAAGGCGATTGCCGGCGCGGAGACGGTTGTGATAGTCGTCAACGCGACGTCTGGGGTTGAGACCGTGACGCGGAAGGTATTTGAGACGGCGACAAAGACCAACAAGGCCAAGCTGATAGTAATCAACAAAATGGACGCGGAAAACGCGGAGCTGCCGCGACTGATTAAAGATATACAGGAGTGTTTCGGGATGCAGTGTCGCTGCGCGAATCTGCCGTCGGCGGACAAGGCGTCGGTAATCGACTGCATCGAGAACAGCACAGGCAGTTCGCCTGTTATGGACGTTGCCCAGGCGCATACGGAGCTTATTGAGACCATAATCGAGGCCGACGACAAACTTATGGAGAGCTACTTAGGCGGCGAGCAGATACCGCCCGAGAAGGTTTCCGCGGTTTTTGTCCAGGCGCTCAGGGCGGGGACGGTTGTTCCGATTGTTTTTACAAACGCCAGAAAAGAAATAGGCATCGAGGGGCTTTTGAATATCATCGCGAAATACACGCCGTCGCCGCTTCAGGCCCAGCCGATGCAATTAAAGGCGGGCGACAAGCTGACGGTGTTGCAGCCCGACCCGGCCGGTCCGCTGGCGGGGCTGGTGTTCCGCGTTTCATTCGACCCGAGGTCGAATATGAAATTCTCATCCATACGCATATTCAGCGGGACGCTGAAATCCGATATAAATATGATTCGCAACGACGAGAAGAAGGGCGTTCGCCCAGGCCATGTTTTGAAATCGCAGGGCAGCGAGACGCAGGAAATCCCATTAGGCGTGGCGGGTGACATTATAACGCTTGCCAAGATTGAGGACCTCAGGGTGGGTGACCTGATTCACGATGGCCGCGTCGCGGGGAAATTCGATTTACCCGCGGCCCCTGAGCCGATGTTCGCTCTTGCCCTTGAGCCGGCGGCGAGAGGCGATGAGCAGAAAATCGGCACGGCGCTGGAGAAGCTTTGCGAGGAAGACCCGTGCCTGAAGGTTACCAGGGACGCCCAGACCAAAGAGCTTGTTCTAAACGGCCTCGGCGACCTGCATCTTCGCGTAATGCTCGAAAAAATGGAGAGCCGTTCGAAGCTCAAGGTGAATACCAAAGAGCCGAAAATTCCGTATCGCGAGACGATTACCCTCAAGGCGGAGGGGCATTACCGGCACAAGAAGCAGACGGGCGGCGCGGGCCAGTTCGGGGAAGTTTATCTCCGTATCGAACCCGCCGAGCGAAACTCCGACCCGCCGCTGCAGTATAGCTGGGACATTTTCGGCGGCTCGATTCCGGGCCAGTACGAGCCGGCGGTGTTGAAGGGCGTCAACGAGATTATGGAAAACGGTTTCGTCGCGGGTTTCCCGCTTCAGGACGTCAAGGTTTCCGTTTACGACGGCAAGTATCATCCGGTCGATTCAAAGGAAGTGGCGTTCCGCGCGGCAGGCAAAGGCGCGTTTCTTGAAGCGCTCGAAAAAGCAAGGCCGGTCCTGCTTGAACCCATAGTCAATATCGAAGTTACCGCGCCGGCGGAGAACATAGGCGATATCGCGGGCGACCTGGCGGGCAAACGAGGCAGGGTTTTGGGGCAGGATATGCTGCCGGGCAATATGCTTCTCATTAAGGCGCAGGTGCCGTTGTCTGAGGTGACGCAGTATAACAGCCAGTTGAAATCCGTGACCGGCGGCAGGGGCAGCTACTCAATGTCACTGAGTCATTACGAACCCGTCCCGCCGAACATCCAGGCCAACGTCATCGCACAATACGCTAAACCAAAACATACAGCGGAATAAAGAAATTTATTTATGTCTGAGCATTCAACCCCCGGTTTGGTTTGGCCGGGGGTTTTTTTCTCGCCTGTTATTCCCCGCCAAAATCGCTACAATGCGACAAACGTCTGTAATATGGAAACATCAAAATGCTACAAATGGACCAAATAGATGACCATTCGTCTCCCATCACCACCCGTCTGGCCAGGCAAATTCTAACCGCTTTTCTGCTGACGTTTATCACAGCCAGAATCATTGTCTTTCTGATTATGTCCCGCACAATACCCGACCTTTACCTCTACATAGGCGGCACGCACGTCCACCACCTTAACTACGGTATTTTTTTGCTGGCCGGAGTAGGCGCTTGGCTGCTGCTGGAACGCCCCGTGGGACGATTCTTCACTGCCACAGCTTTAATTTACGGCGTCGGAATGGGCCTGACCTTCGATGAATTTGGAATGTGGATTCACCTCGGCGGCGGATACTGGCAGCGTGCAAGCTGGGACGCAATAACGGTCATAACGGCCGTTTTCGTACTCATCGCCTTCGCACCTTCGCTGAAACGATTCCGTCCGCATCACTGGTTCACAGCGATAATTCTTGTTGTAGTCGTCGCCTTGTTTTTCATCCTGCTGGTCAAAACCTATAACTACGCCGACAAAACCATCGCACCAAAACTCCATAATATGGAATCAGTCGCGCCAAGATAAACCCGAATTTCAATAGTCAAAGGAGTTATCGATGTTTGACAGGGTTCTCATTCTCTCGGCCTCAGCCGGCGCAGGACACGTCCGGGCGGCACAGGCGGTAGAGAAGGCCTTTTTGCAGCTTAAAGCTGCCAATGAGCTGCGAAATATCGACACGCTCGATTACACAAATAAATTATTCCAGAAGTTATATTCGAAGGCGTATATAGAGCTGGTTGACAAGGCGCCGGATGTGCTGGGGTGGCTGTATGACCATTTCGACAAGCCGTGGAAGAACCATAGGGAACGCCTGGCATTCGACAAGCTCAACACGGGGCCTTTTATTAAAATGATAAAGGACTATCAGCCCGATTTGGCTGTATGCACACATTTTCTGCCGGCGGAGATTATCTCCTGGCTGAAGCAAAAAAAACGCCTTGCCACACGCCAGGCGATTATCGTTACCGATTTCGATGTTCACGCGATGTGGCTGTGTCGCCATTACGAGCATTATTTTGTAGCGATGGAAGAAACGAAGGCGCACATGCAGGAGCTGGGAATCCCGGCTGAAAAAATAACCGTCTCCGGCATTCCGATTGACCCGGTTTTCGCGCAGAACAAGGACAAGGCCGAGATGCGTAAAAAGCACGGCCTTGAAGCGGATTTACCGGCGATTCTTATTTCGGCAGGCGGTTTCGGCGTAGGGCCGATGGAGATGCTGATTGAGTCGCTTGGAAAATTGAAAAACAAAGTGCAGGTGATTGCCATTTGCGGAAGGAACGAGGAATTGAAAAAACGGCTCGAAGCGACTTGCCGTCAATTGCCTGAAAGTTGTCCTGTCAGGATTTTTCCCGTTAGTTATACAACCGAGATGGACGAGTATATGTCCGCTGCGGACCTGCTCCTGGGCAAACCCGGCGGACTGACCACCTCGGAGGCGCTTGCCAAAGGACTGCCTCTTGTGATTGTGAACCCGATACAGGGTCAGGAGGAGCGCAACTCAGACCATTTGCTCGAAGAGGGCGTCGCAATCCGGTGCAATAACATTGCGGTTCTGGCATACAAGATTGATACTCTTCTGGGCAACCCGCATCGGCTGGCAATGATGCGTAAAAATACACGTCGTTTGGCCAGACCGGAG
>Ga0315294_10010421_pt1 | contig 10195 bp, 6 predicted proteins | sample YL17G13_40_MG_FD_203626 | JGI IMG/M metagenome (GOLD analysis project Ga0315294, IMG submission 203626) | Sediment microbial communities from Yellowstone Lake, YNP, Wyoming, USA - YL17G13_40 | ecosystem: Environmental > Aquatic > Freshwater > Lake > Sediment | place: USA: Wyoming | collected...
CGCCAGCCCCGACTGCGTCAGCTCGCTGATGAACGCAGGCAGCACCGTCGAGGGATCCACGAAGGACATCCCCATCTGGAACAGGGCCCCGTTGACCACCCCCAGCAAGAACGCTTTGCCGCGTATCCTGTGAAGGAGGCTCGGGGGAGGCGTCGAGGTCGTGCAAGGGGCCGTCATATACCTGCATGCATTCGGCGCGCCGCAGAAGGCGCCCTGCCGAGGGCGGGCGTGGACGCCATTGCCAACTCTTTCGTGCGGTACAATGTGTCTTAACGCTCTTACGGGGATTAAAAGATGCTAAAACTGCGCTGGGCTATGCCGGATGACGTAATTCTGGTATAATCTGGGTGCGTCAAAAGCCTAAAAGGGGTGACCGCATGAGCAGCGCAGACAAGCAGGCCGTGCAAGGCCTTCCGGAGCTGCTCGCCGTCTCGGAAGTGGCGGCCTATCTCGGACTGCACCGCGCGACGGTAGTGGACTTCGCCCGGCGCGGTAAGCTGCCCGCCTTCAAGGTGGGGCGCGAATGGCGCTTCCGGGCGGACGATATCAGGGCGTGGCTGGAACAGCAGAGCCGGGGGCGCGACAGCTTCGCCCGGCGATTCGACCGCCTGTGGGAGCGTATCCGCGAACGGGCGCGGGAATCCGGCTGTGGGGCGGAGGACGTGCCGCAACTGATCCAGGAGGCGCGCACGGCGCGCGAGATGCGCGAATCCTCCGGTGCATAAGGCCGTCATCGACACCAATGTGGTCATCTCCAGCTTCTTCGGCGGCAAGCCGCGCGACGTGATGAACCTGTGGCGCGACGGGAAGCTGCTGCTCTGCCTGTCCGACGACATCCTGGCCGAGTACCTCGAAGTCCTGGCCCGTTTCGAATCGCTGACAGCGAGCGAAGCGCGTGACCTCCTGGACCTGTTCGGCGACCCGGAAAGGGCGATCTTCGTCGCGCCGCGCGAATCTATCCAGGAGGTTGTGGCCGATCCGACGGATAACATCTTCCTCGACTGCGCGGCGCCGGCCGGCGCGCACGCCATCATATCGGGGGACGAGCGCCTGCTGTCGCTGAAGCGGTTTCGAGACGTTCGCATTGTCTCGCCGAGCGATTTCCTGGCGTCCGCGGGAGACATGTAAGTGCTTTCATCTCAGTTGGCAGCGGCGACGGCCGCCCCACCATTCGGATGAAGATCCTCGACCGCTATATCCTGCGCGAGCTGGCGCTGCCGTTTCTGTTCGGCGTCGCCGCCTTCGCCACCGTCTTCGCCGCCGGCAACCTGCTGTTCAAGTTCGCGCGCCTGGTGACGGAGCAGGGGATGCCGCTGGGCGACGCGCTGCTGGTGTTCCTTTACTGGCTGCCGCGCTACCTGGTGCTCACCTTCCCCATGGCGGCGCTGCTGGCGGCGCTGCTGGCATTTGGCCGGCTCAGCGGCGAAGGCGAGACCACGGCCATACGGGCGGGTGGGGTCAGCTTCCCGCGCGTGATGGCGCCGGTAATCGCCGCCGGGCTTGCCGTCAGCCTCTTCACCATCGCCTTCAACGAAACGGTGGTGCCGGCGAGCTCGCGCGCGGCTGACGACCTGCTGGTGCGCGCGGTCAAGGGGGCGGTCGGCGCGCGCGAGCACGTCCTGGTCAGCACCATGGAGCGCGGTCGCATCAGCAATCTCATTTACGCCGACGAATTCAACCGCGCCCGCGGGCGGCTGCGCAATGTCACCTACATCCAGTACCTGCGCGGCAAGCCGGTGCTCGTCATTCAAGGAGCGCGCGCCATCTGGCGCGGCCGCAGCAATTGGGAGTTCTTCGACGGGTTCCTGCAGAACCTCGACCCCTACCGCAAGAGCACCCTCATCATCGGCAAGGATCATCCGCTGAGCTTCGACCTCGGCCGCGACCCCACCGACATCGCCCTCAGCCAGCGCCAGCCCGAGGAAATGACCTGGCGCGAGCTGGGCGATTACCTGGCGCGCCTCGAACACGAGGGGCGCTTGGCCTCGGCGCTGCGCGTGCAGTGGCACCACAAGCTGTCGGTGCCCTTCGCCAGCCTCATCTTCGTCCTCATCGGCGCGCCGCTGGGGCTGCGCGCCCAGCGCACCGGGTCGGCGCTCGGCTTCGGGCTGAGCATCCTCATCATTTTCGCCTACTACGTGGTGTGGAACTACCTCGCCATCCTGGCCGGCCGCGGGGTGTTTGCGCCCCTGTGGGCGGCGTGGGCGCCGAATATCATCGGCCTCGCCGCCGCCACGGCGCTCATCCGGCGCGTGGCGCGGTGAGGGGGGAAACGGGGATTCACCGCAGAGGCGCAGAGGCCGCAAAGAGAAAAGAGGAAGATTGAACCGCCGATGAACGCAGATGATAAAATGTAGGGGCACGGCATGCCGTGCCCTTTCCATTCTAACCGCCGATTAACGCCGATTGACGCAGATCGGACGAAAGCGGAGAACACAGAGGAAACGGTAGGGGCGCCTGGCCATGCGCCCGCACGACCATAGGGCTTTCCTGCCTCAAGTGCCAGCTAGTGCCAGCGGTTGCCGTTGAGCCACCGCTCGCCCTCGTGGCACTCGCCCCTTATCGCGGAGTAGTTCCGATCGAGCGTCGCGAGCGCCCAGTCCTCCCACAGTTCACGTGGTGGAAGGAAGATGTATCCCTTTTCGCAGTCTCCCACGGCCACGCATTTGCCGAGCCCGCCTGCTGCGGCCGTCAGCCCACAGATCACGGCGGAACGCTCGTCGCGATTCCAGGTAGCGGCCCGCAGATCGTCCTTCGGGGCGTGCCCAAGGATAACTCGGAACGCCTCATCGAGCTTGCCCTCGCCGAGACATGCGTTCCACAGCGCGTCGCCCTTGCGCCTGCGGCCTACAGGTTGCTCGGGCCAGCAACGGTCCGGCAGCATGACGCCCAGAAAGGCGTTCGGGAATGCCTCGTACAAGTTACCGGTAGTTATCCTTGGGTCCGTGCCCGCCGCGCTGTTGTCCAGGCAGGTACCGACTGGCCTCGCCACCTCGGTGGCCATATGGTGCAGGCTCTGCCCTACCGGCGCGCTCGTCTGACCAGGCTTGCAGCGCTTCTGGAACGCTCCCCTGGAGAGGACTTTATCGGCAAGCCGGTAGTAGGTGGTATGTCCCGGGTTGCGCACCAGCGGTCCGTCAATAGCCGCTGCCTGGGCGAGGCCACCTGGCCCCAGCAGGTCTTTCAGGGCAGTTGTCACGCGGCGCTCGCCGTTGCCACAGCGCCGTGATTCCACCTCGACCGACGACCCGCGCATGGCGATGGTGCATACCGCACTCGTGTCTTCCCGGAGCGAGAAGCCTACGTCTAGCCCAAGGAAGATCATCCCGTCAAAGATTGCCAGGCGTCTCTCGGATTCCACATCTTTCACCAGCCTTCACCCCTGTCCAGCGGTGGTTCCCAATCTGTCTCTCTGTCCTCAGCGTTCTCCGCGGTCAATCCGATCCGCGTTCATCGGCGGCTAATCTCCTTCCTCTCTGCGTCCTCAGCGTTCTCCGCGGTCAATCCGATCGGCGTCCTTCCGTACCCGCCCGGAAGGGGACAGTCCCCGCCCGGCGGCGGTCGTGATCAGGCACCCCCGGCCCCCGCGCGCTAATCGGGCACGACGTTAGCCTGCTCCTCGCTGATGAAGCCGTGGTAGCGCGCCAGCCAGTAGGCGTCGAGGAAGTCCGCGCTGCCCGTCTCGCACATCGCGTTGCTGCGGCAGTTGAGGGTCAGGTTGCCCTCCTGCCAGGTCGCCGCGTCGTCGCGGCTCTCGAACAGGCCGCCGGGGGTGCTGGCGTAGAGCGCGCCGGTGCCGGCGGGCGCGAAGACATGTGACGCGATCTCGATGCGCAGCCCCGAGTTGGCCCGCGCCCACGAATACCCGCCGTCGTCGCTGACGAAAACGCCCTTGGAGGTGGCGCACAGCTGGCGCTCGCTATTGCGCGGATCCACCGCCAGGTCGTTGGGCTGCCCCTCCAGGCCCTTGCCGCCGACTTTCTGCCCCGAGTACGCGGAGGCCAGCCCCCACATCCCGTCGCCGACGACGCCCTGCCAGGTCTTGCCGCCGTCCCGGCTGACCCAGATGAAAGTGTAGACCGTGGGGCCGTAGGCGAACTCGCTGCGGGCGTAGAGCCTATCCCCCGCCGCGCGCAGCCATCTCACGGCGCCGCGGAAAATCGGGGCTTCGCCGACCGCGCGCCAGCCTTCACCGGCGCGCCAGGAATAGAACCTGCCGCCCACGCCCGCATACACCGCCGGCTCGTCGCCGGGCGCAACCGCCACCGCCGCCCCGCGCAAGGGCGCCGGCAGCTCGGCCACCAGCTCCCACGCCTGGCCGGGCTCATCGGGATTGAGGGTCAAGCTGCGGTAGACGCCGCCATCGTCCATCACCGCCCAGAAGGGCTGATCGGCGGCGGCCGCGGGCAGCACCTGCGCGGCCCCCAGGCCCTCGTTCCCCGCCACCCGGCCCCACGTCAGCGCCCCATCGTAGCTGCGGTAGACGCCGGCGCTGGTCGCCGCCACCACGAAGCGCAGCCGCGGCCCGTAAAACGCCACCTGCCGCACCTGCGCCCCGCCCAGCCCCGCGCTCACGTCGGTCCACCTCAGCCCCCCGTCCAGCGAGCGGAACAGCAGGCCCCGGTCATCCGCCGCCAGCATGACCATGGGGTCCTCCGGCGCAGCCGCCAGCGACACGATGGCGCGGCTCAGCCACCCATCGAGCTGGTAGGGGTTGTTCTTCCATTCGTACTCGTTATCGAAGGGGCGCGCGTTCATCGGCAGCGCGTCCCGGGCGAGCCAGCCGCCGCCCTCGGGGTCGCGCACCTTCTCGATGCCGTCGCGAATCGAGTACATGTAGGGGCGAAAGACCTTCACCGTCGGGTAGCGACGCAGCATGTCCAGCGCCGCCGCGTCGTTGCCGTCCTTGCCGCTCAGCGCGTGGTACATGTAGTTGTAATACGCCTGGCCGTCGTCCCGGTGCACCTCCCACAGCGCCTCCAGCACCTTGCCGTAGAAGGCCAGCAGCTGCGGATCCTGCTCCTGGCGGAACATGTTGTCGAGGTCGCCGAAGACGTGCTCAGCGTCATCGAAATCAGTGTACTTGGCCGGCGCGCGGAAGCTCTTCGCCGTGCGGTAGCCGTACTGCTCGACCAGCTCCAGGTACTTGCGGTTGAACTTCTCATCGCCGGTGATGTGGTAGGCAGTCTTCAGCGACGAGGTGACCATGAGCACGCGCAGGTTGGGGGTGCGGCCGTCGGTGTAGCCGATGAAGGGGTGGGTGCGGCCGTACTCGTCGGCGATGAGCATGTCGTGGTCGACGATGAAGCTCATCAGGTTCCCCACATCGCGGCGGATGAACTCCCGCTGCTGCTGGTCGGCGGCGAGGTCGTAGTAGGCGCCGTAGCCGTGGATCATGTCGTCGTAGTTGTGATGGCTGGGGTCGCCGCGCCAGCGGTAATTGGCGAACTCGCCGGTGCCCTGGTGCCAGAAGGGCGATCGCTCGTAGTTGGCGCGTTCCTCGTACGACGGCCCGTGGCCGAGGACGTATCCGCGCGACAGCAGCCCCACCTGCGGCGTCATATCCTGCAGGCGGCGCAGCGCGCGCAGGATCTCCCAGCAGTGCGCGCGCACCGCCGGATCTTTGCTGAAGGCGTAGCGATAGGCCTGTCCCGCGAGGTAGTTGCCGGTCCACGAGCACGAATGGGCGATGTTGGAGTCGCCGGTGGTCGCCTGGTCCGGCGGGCTGCCGTCGGGCGGCAGCTCGACGATGGAGGGATAGAGCCCCTCGATCCAGTGGTTGCGCAGCACGTTTCGCTCGAAGATGCGCGCCTTCTCGACCAGCGGCTTCTTCCACGAGTTCTCATCCTTCCACCACTCCCCGGCGGCCATCGCCGGCACACACACGACAGCGAGCAACAGCGTCAGCGCCAACATCCTTGTCATCATCATCCTCCCACCTCCGGCAGCGGCGGCACCTCCACCCACGCGCCGGCGTGGTGTGACCGCTCCCATGCCTCCATCAGAATCTGCGCGCGCAGGCCGTCCTCGAAATCCGGCCGCACTCGCTTGCCCGCCAGCGCGCCGGCGACGAAGCGGCTCATCATCGCCCCCGGAAGCTGCGCCCGCAGGTCCTCGCTCGCCAGCCGCAGCCGCGCCGGCGCCTCCACCTCGCGGAACGCGCCCTTGGCGCTCGCCACCAGCAGCGAATGCATGCGCCCCGGGTCGTACATCGCCGTCGCCTTGCCGCCCGCGACCGTCACCCCCTGGGTGCCGAAGGTCGAGGTCGCGCCCACGACGTAGCGGCTCACGGTGAACGTGCCGGTAGCGCCGCCGGCGAACTCGGCCAGCGCCGAGGCCGCGTCGTCAACATCCACCGTCGTCGTGCCCCCCTGCGGCAGCGGCCGCTCGGCGACGAAGGTCTTGAGGTGGCCGGCCATGCGCGCGATGTCGCCGCCATACCACACCACCAGGTCGAGCAGGTGGGAGCCGAGATCGTAGAGGGCGCCGCCCCCGGCCTGGGCGCGATTCAATCGCCAGCGCGCCGGACTGCTGGGATCGGCGAGGCCCCCCTGCAGCATGTGCGCGAAGATGTGGCGGATCTCGCCCAGCTCGCCGGCGTCAAGCATCTCCTTGAGGAACTGCGCCGCCGGCACGAAGCGGTGGCTGAATCCGATCATGGTCACCAGGTTGCGCGCCGCCTGCCACGCCGCGCGGGCGTCGGCGACATTGGTGGCCAGCGGCTTTTCGCAGCAGATGTGGAAGCCCTTCTCGGCGGCGGCGACGGAGATCGGCGCGTGCAGGTCGTTGGGCGTGGCGACGGTCACCGCGTCCGCCTGCACCGCCTCCAGCATCTCGCGCCAGTCGGCGAAATCCTGCGCGATGCCGAAGCGCTGGGCGACCCCGCGGCGGCGTTCGTCGCTGCGCCCGCACACCGCCACCACCTGGGCTCCGGCGCGCTGCAGCCCCGGGATCTGAACATCAACCGCCCAATGGCCGGTGCCGACGACGGCAACGCGGAGTTGCTTCACGGTCATGCCAGCCTCCTAAAATGCGGCCGCGGATGGATGCGGACGGACGCGGATTGGCCTATCTATGGTGGCGCAGCCGTCCCGGCTGCGACTATGCTTGGCTGGCAGGCGAGACGCCTGCCCTACCATTTACGTTTCTGATCCGTGTCCATCCGCGGCCAACTTCCCTCTCTGCGTCCCGCCGTGCGGGCAAGTCTCTGCGGTCAGTCGGGATCGGCGTTCATCCGCGTTCATCGGCGGCTTCAAGTACGCTCCGCGCCCTCAGCGCCCTCTGCGGTTAGACTCCTCCTCCTGCGCCCGCGCGCGCGCGCGCAGCTCGGCCAGCTTGTTGAGCGCCTCCAGCGGCGTCAGCGCCTCGAGGTCTATGTCCTTCAGCTCCTCCACCAGCGGGTTGGGCAGCGCCTCGAACAGCGTGAGCTGGGCGCTGGAGACGGGCGGGGGCGGCGGCGCCGGCGGCCGGCGCGGCAGCACGCCCACCGAGTTCGACTGCTCCAGGCTCCACAGCACCTGCTTGGCGCGCTCCACCACCTCCTGCGGCAGCCCCGCCAGGCGCGCCACCTGGATGCCGTAGCTGCGGTCGGTGCCGCCGGGGACGATCTTGCGCAGGAAGATGATGCGGTCGCCTTCCTCCTTGACCGCCACGCGGTAGTTGCGGACGCGGTGCAGGCTCTTCTCGAGGTCGTTGAGATGATGGTAATGCGTCGCGAACAGCGACTTGGCGCCGATGCGCGGGTGGTTGTGGATGTGCTCCGCCACCGCCCAGGCGATGGACAGCCCGTCGAAGGTCGAGGTGCCGCGGCCGATCTCGTCGAGGATGATGAGCGAGCGCGCAGTCGCGTTGTGCAGGATGTTGGCGGTCTCGTTCATCTCGACCATGAAGGTGGACTGGCCGGTGGCGAGGTCGTCGCTGGCGCCCACCCGCGTGAAGATGCGATCGACGACACCGATGCGCGCCGCCGCCGCGGGCACGAAGCAGCCGATCTGCGCCATGAGCACGATCAGCGCGACCTGGCGCAGGTAAGTTGACTTGCCCGCCATGTTGGGGCCGGTGATGATGAGGAGCTGGTTCTCCGAGCAGTCCAGCCGCGTGTCGTTGGGGACGAAGCGCTCCGAGGTCTGTGTCTTCTCGACCACCGGGTGGCGCCCGGCCTTGATTTCTATAACGTCGCCGTCGTCCACCTCGGGCATGACGTACCCGCGCTGGGCGGCCAGCTCGGCGAAGGTCGCCAGCACGTCCGCGGTCGCCACCAGCGCCGCCGCTGCCTGCAGGCGCGCCGCCTCGGCGGCCACGCGCCGGCGCAAGTCGCACAACAGCTCGTACTCCAGCTCCACGATCTTCTCGTGCGCCCCCAGCACCTTGGCCTCGTATTCCTTGAGCGCGGGGGTGATGAAGCGCTCGGCGTGGGCCATCGTCTGCTTGCGGATGTAGTCGTCGGGGACGGCGGCGAGGTTGGCCCGGGTGACCTCGATGTAGTAGCCGAAGACCTGGTTGTAGCCGACCTTGAGCGACTTGATGCCGGTGCGCTCGCGCTCCGACTGCTCCAGCGCGGCGATCCAGTCCTTGCCCTCGGCATTGGCGGCGCGCAGCTCATCGAGCTCCGCGTTGTAGCCGGGGCGGATGAGCCCGCCGTCGCGCACCCCCATCGGCGGGTCGTCGGCGATGGCCGCGCGCAGGGCTTGCTCGAGATCGGCCAGCAGGTCAACGCCGTCTGCGAGCGCGCGCAGGGGCGCGCACTCACTCGCCGCGAGCAGGGAAATAAGCTGCGGCAGGCGCGCCAGCGAATCCCGCAGCGCCACCAGCTCCCGCGCGTTGGCGGTGCCCGCCGCCGCGCGGCTGGTGAGGCGCTCCAGGTCGCTGATGGAGCGCAGCATGTCGCGCAGACTCGCCCGCAGCAATGCGTCGGCGCGCAGCCCGCCCGCCGCCTGCAGGCGGCGGTGAATCGCCGCCGGCTCCAGCAGCGGCGACAGCAGCCAGCGCCGCAGCAGGCGCGCGCCCATCGAGGTCGCGGTCTCGTCCAGCAGCCACAGCAGGCTGTTGGCGCGGGCGCCGTCGCGCAGCGATTGAGTCAGCTCCAGGTTGCGCCGCGTGGCGGCGTCGAGGATCATGAACTGGGACAGCGAGTAGGTGGTCAGGCTGCGGATCTGGGCGAGCGCGGATTTCTGGTTCTCCTGCAGGTAGCGCAGCGCCATCGCCGCGGCGCGGATGGCCAGGGGCAGGTCCTCGCAGCCGAAGCCGCGCAAGGACGTGGTGCCGAAGTGGCGCGTCAGGATTTCGTAGGGCGTATCGAGGCCGAGATCATCCTCGGCGAACTCGCTCACCCGGCACCCGCAGGCCTGGCGCAGAAGCTCCCCGAATGCGGCATCCTGCGCCAGCTCCGCCGGCAGCACCACCTCCGCCGGCGCGATGCGCGAAAGCTCCTCCAGCAGCGCATCCCGCACCGGTGCGCCAGGCTCGGCGCCGGCACGGTCGCCGCCCGCCTGCGTCACCGCGAACTCCCCGGTCGAGCAATCAACCGCCGCCAGCCCCCACTCGCCGTTCGTGCTACTCCGCGCAGCGTCCGCGCTTCGCGGAGCAGCATCTGTCAGCACCGCCGCCGCCAGGTAATTGTTGCGCCGCTCGTCGAGCAGGTAGTCCTCCACCACCGTGCCCGGCGTCAGCACGCGCGTGACCTCGCGCCGCACCAAGCCGCGCGCCTGCTTGGGGTCCTCCACCTGCTCGCAGATGGCGGCCTTGTGGCCGGCGGCGAGCAGCCGCGCGACGTAGCGCTCGACCGCGTGATAGGGCACCCCGCACATGGGGATGCGCCGCCCCTTGCCGATCTCGCGCGAGGTCAGGGTCAGGCTCAGTAAATCCGCGACCAGCTCGGCGTCATCGCCGAACATCTCGTAGAAATCGCCCAGCCGGAAAAGCAGGATGACGTCGGCGTGCTCGCGCTTGATCGCCTGGTACTGCGCCAGCATGGGGGTTATGCCGTTGTCGCTGGGCTTGGTCACGGGACGCTCTTGGTAGCACAGGTTTTCAACCTGTGACCTCGCTATGCACAGGATGGAATCCTGTGCCACCTGGTAGTTTAGCGCAAGGTGAGGGGCCTGGCAATGGCCGGGAGGGCGGTTGGAAGGCGTCGAAGCACAAAAGGCTTGGGCTACGGACGCCCAACTCCTCTCCCTCTCAGGGAGAGGCTGGG
>Ga0315294_10010422_pt1 | contig 10195 bp, 9 predicted proteins | sample YL17G13_40_MG_FD_203626 | JGI IMG/M metagenome (GOLD analysis project Ga0315294, IMG submission 203626) | Sediment microbial communities from Yellowstone Lake, YNP, Wyoming, USA - YL17G13_40 | ecosystem: Environmental > Aquatic > Freshwater > Lake > Sediment | place: USA: Wyoming | collected...
ACCTACTATTGCTTTTGCATCGCAAATTTCCTGGTCGGTTACCGCCCGCACCACGCCGTTACATACGTCAATCGCCCGCAGGCACTTTTTCAAATTGACCGGCCGGGAGATTTCTATTGCAGATGCACAGGTGCGCGGCGAAAAATTTCGCGCCGTCAGGTCGGCATAATAATCGTCGATAATTTTCTGGTTGACTCTGCCGCTGTTCCAGACGAGCTTTTTGTTGTTGACCAAATCTGTCAATGTACTGGCGCCGGTAGCGTTGATAATCGCCATTCGCGGCACCTTTTCGGTCAGGCCGAGTTTTTTCAATTCTTGAAATGCTTTTCCGAAGGCGCTGGAATTGCCGAGGTTTCCACCGGGGACCACAATCCAGTCCGGCACCTGCCAGCCCATCTGCTCGATGATTCGGTACATGATTGTCTTTTGGCCCTCGAGCCGGAATGGATTTAACGAATTGAGCAGATACAATCCGAGCTTTGTGCAGACATCCTGAACCTGGCGCATACAGTCGTCGAAATCACCTGATATTTGAATGGTTTGTGCGCCATAATCCATTGCCTGACTAAGTTTGCCGAAGGCGATTCGGCCTGAGCCGATAAAGACCGTGCATTTTAGGTTGCAGCTATGTGCATACAGTGCCACCGCCGCGGAAGTATTGCCGGTCGACGCGCACGCACAGGACTTTGCACCAACCATCGCTGCATGGCTGAACGCTGCCGCCATGCCGTTGTCTTTGAACGAGCCGGAAGGATTAAGTCCTTCATACTGCAGGTACAAGCAGCCCGGCTTGATATCGACATACTTTGCGACAGCGTCGTTTTGTTGCAGTATCGTCTGGCCTTCACCTATGGTCACCTTGTATTTGTCGGGGCAGAAGTTCAACAGCTCACGGAACCGCCATACCCCTGAAAAATCCAGCTTATCGTCTCTGTTTGCCCAACGCTTGGCAAAGAGGCTCAATTTGGCGGGGACTTCCATTCTGTCCCAGTTATACTGAGTATCCAGCAGCTCACCACATCGGGGACACTTGAATATTGCCTGTCCGCAGTCAAATTCCGCTTTGCAGTCGGGATTTATACATTTTTGAAAAGACGTGTCAGATTGTTTTGGCTTAATCAAATCTAAACTCCTTATCAGTTTTTAACTACCTCTTTCTTTATCGATTTTTTTTACCAGGGCCGGCAGCTCGGAGAGCAGGCTTATTCTCCAGACGTCTTGGGGAATTTTCTTGCCGATATTAGTGTAAGCAGCTTTCAAGACGGCTGTCATGCCGGCTTTTAGCGCAGGCCTAATATCCTTATCGATGCGGTCGCCTACGAATAGTATGTTTTCCAGCGATTCGCCGATTTTTTGGGCCGCTGTCTTGAAGATTCGGGTGTCGGGTTTACGAAAATTAAATTCATACGAATAAAGTCTGACCGAAAAGTAATCCAGTATGCCGAGTTGGCCGAGATGTTTCTCAAGGGAACTGCTGTTTATAAAGGTGTTGGAAAGTATGCCGAGTTTAAGGCCGAGATTTTTAAGTGCAGCCAGAGTTTCGGCCGTTTTTGCTTCGATTCGTCCGACTTTACTTAAAGGCTCGTACCAAAGCCACGCCAGATGCTGCCATTGCTGTTCATTAAGCCCGCAGCCATTTTTTGTGTTGATGTTTTTTAAAAGCGCAAGCGCATCAAAATCAATGCCGCTTATGTTGGAAATCCAGTAGCGTACGCGCAAAGCCACCAGATTTCGCCAGCAGTAGTAGCGGAAATTGCCAACCGGCTGGCCGGTGTCTTGCAGAAATTTGTATGAAGCCTTGGCGCCCTGCCGGAAAAGCCCTGCTGTATTGACTTGGCCGAAGTTTAGCAGGGTTTCACCGAGGTCAAACAGTATCGCTTTGATTCTTTTGTTCGGCACAATAATCAATCATCAAAATTAACAATCAATTACTCTACCTTAACGGCGGCAGATTATCACCAAAGACTTCGCGCACCCACGCGAACATTTCGTCATCTGAAATGACCGATACGCGGTCGGCTGCATACTCGGAGTCAATTTTGTCTTTTATTTTGGTTACGCGGGGGTCGTGTTTGGCGATTTCGATTTGGTACTTGGCCTCTATCCAGTGTTTGATGCCGGCCGCTCCGGTCTTATCGGTAATCGCTACGCTGACAGGCCGATTAAGCAGCTTTTCGGTGTCGAAGCAATTGTATAGCTCCTCGTCTTTGAGCAGACCATCGGCGTGAATACCAGCCCTGGTGACGTTGAAATCAGCCCCGACCAGGGGATAATTATACGGGATTTTAAAGCCCAGCTCTTTTTGGGCATACTCGGCAAGTTCTGTTATTGCCGCATAGTTGACGCCTTTGACAACTCCTTTTAACTGAGCGTGTTCAATTACCATTGCCTCCAGAGGCGGATTGCCCGTTCGTTCGCCGATGCCGAATATGGCACTGTTGGCGGCACAGCAGCCGTAGAGCCACGCTGCCGTGGCGTTTATCTGCACCTTGTGCAGGTCGTTGTGCCCGTGCCATTCGAGCCACTCGGACGGGACCGGTATTTGTCGAAGTCCCTGGATAAGTTTGGGTACGCTGCGAGGCAGTGCCGCCTCAGGCCATGGCAGACCAAATCCGAGCGTATCACAAAGACGAATTTTGACCGGCTTATTGTATTGCTGAGCCAGCTTCATCAGCTCGGCGGCAAAAGGCAATATGAAACCGTTGTAATCAGCTCGTGTTATATCCTCAAGGTGGCACCGTGGAATGACCCCATTGTCAAGTGCCGCTTTTACAATATCCAGATAAGCAGTCATTGCCTGGGCGCGTGTCTTTCGCAGCTTTAGGAATATATGATAGTCACTTGCCGAGGTCAAAATGCCGGTTTCACTAAGACCCATTTCCGAGACAAGTTTGAAATCGGCGGCGACGGCCCTGATCCAGCCGGTTATCTCGGGGTACTTGTAGGAGCGTTCTTTGCATAATTCCACCGCTTTTCTGTCGCGATGCGAATACAGGAAAAACTCACACTGCCGAATCAATCCGGTTCCGCCATCTATCTTGTGCAGCAGATCGTAGATGTGCAGGACTTGTTGCGGCGTATAAGGCGGCCGAGACTGCTGGCCGTCACGGAAAGTCGTGTCAGTTATCCAAATTTCGGACGGCATTTCGTATTTTACTTTCCGGTTATCAAATACCGCCTTTGGAAATTCCGTGTAGGGAAAGATATCGCGGTATAAATTTGGTTCTGGCACATCTACAAGCTTAGGACCTTTTTTCGCCATATTTGTCTCCAGTGTACCGTTGGCAGCTTCGATAAAGTTTATCTTTTGAGAACTACCCAGTAGCAAGAAAGCGTAGCCGAGGTGGGAATTGAACCCACACGCCTTATACAGGCAGGGGATTTTAAGTCCCCAGCGTCTGCCATTCCGCCACTCGGCTCGGTGCAGACAGGTTAATGTATCCTGCGAGATTTTGCAACTTGTTTTCTGACCGCTTGTTGCTGCGCACGCCCGGCGAAACCTGGTAATCTTGACCACTGGACGCTGTTGTTGCTGTCAGAAGCCAAGGCAAATTTTTATGAGGATACAAATGGGAGTGAGGCTTAGATTCAGAAACAAGAAGGCCTTAATGCTTAAAAATCCGGTTAATTTTCTTTCTTCTGGTTGGGGTTCGGCGTTTTGTTTTGTGCGCTTTTCCCCTTTTGTTTCCGAACCCGGGAATGACTCGGCAAAAAAGATTTGCGATTTGTTTTATTTTCTGCACAAGCCGGATGCGGCGGTCAATCGCCTTTAGCTGTGGGTCGTTGTCATTTAGGGCCAGCGCCTTTTTAATTCTCGCAGCAGCATCTGTCGTTCTGCCCATGGCTAAATAAACGACAGCAGAATCCCTTAGGGCGAGAATATGGTCAGGTTTTATGTCGATGGCATGGCTGAAAAATTCCACAGCATCCTCGAATTGTTCGTTTGTGGCATTGACAAAACCGAGATAGTAATAGGCGTCCGCATTGGCGCAATCAGCCTCAATGGCCCTGAGCAGACACTGCATCGATAAATCAATATCATCAAGGGTCAAAAACATCGATGCCATAGAAACCAGTGTATCTGCATCCTTGGGGGCCAGCTTTACTTCTGAAACCAGATAAGATTTTGCTTTTTCCTGGTGGCCTTTGACTAATTCGTATTGAGCCAGTCTATATCGCGGCCCAGCAAAGGTACTGTTCTTTTGCAGAGCCTGGTTAAACAGTCGGGCCGCACATTCATAATCGTTTTTGCTGAAAGCAATCTCTCCAAGATAGAACAATGCAGGCGCGAAATCTGGCGCAAGTTCAAGTATTCTGGCGAATTTTTCTTTTGCCGATTCAATGTCACCTGACTCAAGCAGAAACAAACCGAAATCAAGAATGACATCGAGATTTCCCGGGTTGAGGCGAAGCTCAGTCAGGAAATACTCACGGGCATTATTAATATCACCGTCCGCCCAGTATGCTTGAGCGATTCGATAGTTAATTTCCGGGTGGGTTGGATCAAACTCAGCTGTTTTCAGCCAGCATTGCACAGCTTTTTTGTACTGGCCACGGACAAAAAGATTGTTGCCGATATTGTAGTAGCACAGTGGGCAGTCTGGCTCTATCTGCTGGGCAAGATAAAACATCTGCTCAGCCAAATCGTGCTGGCTCATTTCGGTGTAAGTGATTATGCGATTGCAGTAGCACGGCTCAAATGTGGGGTCAAGTTCCTGGATATGCTCGAAAGTACCAATAGCCAAGTCGTATTGGCCGGTGCGGGTGTAATCGACTGCCAGCGAATTCAATATCTCCAGGTCGAGGGGATTCAGCTGCAGGGCAATTTCATATTCGCCTATCGCATCTTCGAAATGGTTGACGGCATCTAAGGCCAGGGCCTTGTTGAAATGCAGCGCGCTATTGTAGGGATTTATTTCAAGAGCTTCTTCCAGCTCCAATAGAGCTTGTGATATTTTGCCATCTTCGTAAAGCTCAAAAGCCCTATGGGCCTTCTGCTCGGCTTTGTCATAAGGGCCAAAAGGTACATCATCAAAAAGCATAATCGAGTTACCTCGTTTACAGCTAAATAGTTACAAAATCACCGGTAACGGCGTTATCGGCAGGAACTACCAGCGAGTTAGGGGGTTTTTCCCGGTATGGGAGCTTTTTGCACCCCAGTAAAAATTTTGCTGGAAATCAGGTTTGTAAACTCTTATAATTGCAAAGGTTAACTTAAAGAAGAACAGTTACACCGACTATCAAGGCAGGCTGCGATTACTGTTTTTCTGGAAACCGGCCGGCGACAGTCTTATAATGTATGGCTGTTTATGCAGACGAGCAATCGTTAGTAGGCGGTTGGGCGTTGGTAATTATTTTTTCACGAACCAAGGGTTCGTAACTGCCAACTGGATACTAACGACTAAATACTAACAACTAATTTGGAGAAGCGAAATCATGGCTAAGGAAATAAAGGGCCGCTTAACGGTTGGCAAGGGTAAATATGCGATTGTAGCCAGCAGGTTCAACGAATTCATAACTGCCAGGCTGCTTGACGGTGCCATAGATTGCCTTCAGCGTCACGGTGCCGCCGAGGAGCAGATAACCGTAGTTTGGGTGCCGGGGGCCTGTGAGATTACCATCGCGGCAAAAAAACTCGCAAAAAGCGGCAAGTATATTGCGGTGATCTGTCTTGGAGCGGTTATACGTGGCCAGACCCCTCATTACGATTATGTCTGTCAGCAGGTGGTTCGAGGTATTGGGCAAATCAATTACGATTTAGCCGTGCCAACAACATTTGGCGTCCTGACCTGCGATACGCTCGAGCAGGCTGTTGAAAGAGCCGGCGCAAAAATGGGTAATGCCGGCGCCGACGCAGCACTGACAGCCATTGAAATGGTCAACGTGATGGAGCAGATTTAATTGTTATTTGGTTATTAGTTGTCGATCAGTAAGTGCTCTTTACTATTTTGTTTTGAGGTCAACAGGTGGATAGAAGAACAAGGGCCAGAGAACTGGCAATGCAGGGGCTGTATCAACTTGACGTCCAGGGCCCGGATTTACTTGAGCGGCTGGGTGAGTTCTTCATAGAAAACGAGCCTGATGACAGCGCCCGCAAGCTTGCCTCGGATTGGAGCAAGGGTGCGTGGGAAAATCTGGCTGTCTGTGATGAACTGATAGTTGCTTCAACAATAAAATGGAAATTATCCCGACTTTCGCCCGTTGACAAAAGCATTTTGAGATTGGCAGTTTATCAATTGAAATTCTGCCATGACATCCCGCCCAAGGTTGTGATGAACGAGGCTATTGAGCTGGCGAAAAAATTCAGCACCGCCCAGTCACCTGCCTTTGTTAACGGCGTACTCGATGCTGTGTCGAAAAAACTGGAAACTAAGAGCAGTCCTGGCTAGCGACTGATAAAGTCTATTTCGAGTCTTGCGGTTTTTGCTGTAGTTTTTGTTCTGTGAGATGCAAACATGAGAGTGATCGCGGTATTAAATCAAAAAGGTGGTGTCGGCAAGACCACAACAGTTGTCAATACCGCGGCAGCTCTTGCTGTTATAGGCCAGAGGGTGGCTGTTCTAGACCTGGACCCCCAGGCGCATCTGACCATACATCTCGGCGTCGAGCCGGAAACCATCGAGTCGGGCTCATACAAAGTTCTTACCCAATCGGCCAAATTTGAAGAAGAAATTCTGCTCGTGCGTCCTAACCTTTGGCTGCTGCCAGCAAATATCAATCTGGTTGGTGCAGAGAGTGAACTGGTAAGTGTGGTCGGCAGGGAAACTATCTTGCGGGAAGCAATCGCACCGGCTCGAGACAAGTTCGATTATATTGTAATTGACTGTGCCCCTTCGCTTGGATTGCTGACCTTAAATGCCCTTGCTGCTGCCGATGAAGTTTTGATCCCCCTTCAGCCGCATTTCCTTGCTCTGCAGGGATTCGGAAAGCTGCTGCAGACCATCGAGCTGGTCAATAAAAGGATAAATCCCAATCTGAAGGTTAAGGGAATTCTGCTGTGTATATTTGACAGCAGAGCCTCGCTTCCAAATGAGGTCAAGGCTGACATAGAGCAATTCCTCAACAACGCGCGAGGAACTAACTGTGCCTGGGCTCAGGCTCAGATTTTACCGGTTTGTGTCCGAAGAAATATCAAACTTGCCGAGGCGCCAAGTTATGGCAAGACAATTTTTGAATACGAACAAAACTGCCACGGCGCTGAGGATTACAGAAAAGTAGCGGAATTCATTCACGCCCACCCTCAATCACTGCAGCCCCAGGTACAATCTGCCAGCGACCGTGAAAAAGCGGACTTATCCTCTCTTGACGCCGGTTCAGTTTCACAAGCTGATTTGAAATCGCCGCTTTCGCAAACAACTTAAAAGTCACCATGCACCGGCAGTCAAAGCTTTCCTGATTCCTGTGAGGGTACTCATGCGCAAAGCACTTGATTCGGCGGTATCAAACTATCAACATCGCATCGCCGTATGAATAGAAACGGTATTGTTGCGAGATGGCATGGCGGTAGGCAGCAAGGATGTTTTCCAGACCGGCAAAAGCCGCCACCAGGGCAAGCAGTGTCGATTTGGGCAGATGAAAATTCGTCACCATGGCATCAACCATTTTGAATTTGTAGCCTGGCTTTATGAATAGTTCCGTCGTACCACCGGCAGCTTTTACTTGTGAGCCGCTGGCTATAGTTTCAAGTGTGCGCACCGAAGTTGTGCCAACAGCGATTATTCGCCCTCCTTTTTCTTTTGTCATGTTTATTATCCGGGAGTTTTCTTCATTGAGGCTGAATCGCTCTTGCTGCATTTTATGTTCCTCGAGATTTTCCGCGACTATCGGCTTAAAAGTTCCTATCCCTATGTGCAACGTTAAATGGGCAAAGCAGATGCCCATGGCTTTCAGGTGCTCGACCAGCTCGTTGGTAAAATGCAGGCCGGCTGTCGGTGCCGCAATGGCCCCTGTTTTGCTGGCATAGACCGTTTGATATCGCAGCTTGTCTATTGCTGCTTCTGCCAGGTCGTCGCCTCGTTTGATATACGGCGGCAGGGGGGGAAAGCCTATTTTGTCGAGAATAGTTTCAGGGCTTTCACCTGTTTCTATTTTCAGATGGTATGTCCCCTGGCCTGTTGTGCCGAGAAATGTTGCCCGGCAGAGCTGCGTTTGCCCGACTTGTTTGTCTTTTAGATAAATGGTTTCACCAGGTTTTATCTTACGGGCACCTTTCAGCAGAACTTCCCAGATACCGGCTTCGGTCTCGGCCAGGAATAATCCTTCGAGTTTTTCTCCGCGGATTCGCTGACCGAAAAAGCGGGCCGGCAGAACTTTTGTGTCGTTGAGTATGAGGCAATCACCCGGCAGCAGAAAATTACCGAGTTGGCTGAAGCGACTATCCACAAGTTCTCCGCTGGCGAGATTAAAAACCAGCAGCTTTGAATCGCTTCGAATATCGGTTGGCTTCTGGGCAATCAGCTCAGGTGGTAGATAATAATCCAGTTTCTCTGTTCTCATAGCCAAAAGTTATCAGACTATCGGCGAAATGACAAAAAGATTTTTAGCTCAATAACGAAATGATTTGGGTGCTTTGTGTGCGGCGTGGAAATTCCTACAAAAGATGCTTACCGGCGAGGACGATACTGAAAGTGAAACCCGACTCTTAGTCTTTCAGAAAGGCGCAGCAGTGGCTTCAAGACAGTATTTTGAACAAAAGGCGACCGTAATTGCTTCCCTCGGCAGGAATGAAATTAAGAGACGAATCATAGGCTTTAGGGGCCGATTTAAGTTGGATTTTACCGAAGATTACCTTAATACACTTAGTGTTGATAGATTAAGACATATCCTCCTGGCCGCCCTGATAAACGCAAAGCCGAATAATTAAAATTTCCCCCGGTTGATTGGGAGGGTCCCAAGCAGCAATTATTCTCCGGCCCATTTCGCTGCGGCCGGCCTACAATTGTCTTTGGCGGAAAATGCCAGATTACCTTTAACTTCTGAGCAATAAAAAAAGGCCAGCCTCAAGGCTGGCCTTTTTACCCAAACGTTATTCCGCGTCTAGTAATCCTTAAGCGATCTCATCCACTGTGGCCACGTGTCCACGGTCGCGCCGCCGCATCTAGTATATGAGCCGCATAAATCAAACGTCACAATCTTGCCTTGAATTACGTCCGTACCATGCCACTTCAGTATCCACAATTCTTTAAGCCCGACCGTTCTGACGCTTAGATCGAGGAAGGTGACATTTGTTGTATCCCCGTGCCGGTTGAGGCTGAATCGTGCCATCCCGGGTTCAGTGCTACCCGGCTGCCCGGTTTCCGCAGTACCGTACCAGATACCCGGAGATGGTGGAGGGCCATCCGGGGAGTTTTTTGGTCTGCCGCCGACATGGGCACAATCCGCAATCAGAGGTATATTGTTTCCCCCGCCGATGTTGATGGTCTTGAAGAATTTCTTGGAACCTTCACTTGCATCTTCACCTGGTGTGAGATTGATGCACCAGCTGTTTGACCCGTAGCCGCCTATATCACCCCACTCGTCAAATCTCGCAACTTTATCAGGAGTCAGCTTTTTCGTGTCCTCCCAGGCATAGAATATCCCCTGCGGGACGGTATTGTCACTGCCACCGCCCGTCCAGCCCATTTCTTTCCAAGATTTCGTGTTCAGTGGGCACCGAAGTACTTTTGGGTCTTTCCAGTACGGGCGTGTCCAGTTTTTCCACTTATGATTCACACCAGAGGCACCTAAACCAAACATACCGTCATTTTCATTGCAATACATCGATATCATCGCACCCCACTGTTTCAGATTCGCCTGACAGGCCACCCCCTTTGCCTGTCGTCTTACCTTTGCCAGAGCCGGCATTAAAATCGCCATCAACAAGGCTATGATGGCAATTACCACCAAAAGTTCAATTAATGTAAACCCTCTTCGCTTGTGCATACTTTACTCCTAAAATAAATTTCTCATAAACAACTCTTTTTTAGAATTTACGATATTACCAGCCAATCAGCCGTAAGTCAACCAACAAAAAGCTGTTCTTGGCCCAAAGTAACAGGCGTCACTTTTTCTTCTGTAGCATTTGAGCCTGTAGTTCCACTAACTCTTCTGCTGTGACTGTTTTTGCACGCAAGTCGCCAAACGTCACCCGGTACTTGCCATCCGGAAGCTTCCATTGCATCAGCACAGCGTTACTATCCTCCGGGTCAATGTTGTT
>Ga0315294_10010423_pt1 | contig 10195 bp, 11 predicted proteins | sample YL17G13_40_MG_FD_203626 | JGI IMG/M metagenome (GOLD analysis project Ga0315294, IMG submission 203626) | Sediment microbial communities from Yellowstone Lake, YNP, Wyoming, USA - YL17G13_40 | ecosystem: Environmental > Aquatic > Freshwater > Lake > Sediment | place: USA: Wyoming | collected...
CAGGGGGATTTACAACAGCAGTATGATATTATCATGTCAGATGATTAAATTAGGTTATCCGATAATTGATTTACATACTCATTTAAGGGATAAAATTGCCTTCCATACTAAATTAGCTAGAGAAACTGGCATTGGGACGGTTTTGTATATGGCCAATACTAAGCCGTGTTTAGATAATATCGAGGCAATTAAAAAATCTTTGCGGGCGAAAAGATTCGTCAAAGCAATTCCCGTCAGTGCCATCACTATCGGTCGCAAGGGTAAAAGACTAGTTGATATCGATTCTATAAAACCATATGTTGCCGGCTTTTCCGACGATGGCGATTGTCTAGATAATTTAGATTTATTAGCCGAGATTTTAAAGAAAAAGGTCCTCGTGATGGCTCATCTAGAGCCAGAAACCGAAATGGCGGAAAAATATCTAAAAGTTTTAGCAAAAGTTGGCGGCAGGCTCCATCTTCAACATATAAGCAAGCGATCTACTATTAATATAATCAGAAAAGCTAAAAAAGCTGGTTTAAAATTTACTTGCGAGACTTGTCCGCATTATTTCACTTATCCCCAAGAAATCGAAGATAAATCAGTAAATCCTCGGCTGGGGAGTCTGAAAGATATCAAAGCCATCAAAGAAGCCCTAGCTGATGGCACTATCGATTGTCTCGCGTCCGATTACGCCCCCACCCCGCGATCCAAAGGAACCGGTTTTGCCTCTTTTGAAAGTTTTCTATCTTTATCTTACGGATTAGTTTTAGACGGAACTTTAACTCCAATGAAGCTTAAAGAAAAGTTAAATATCAATCCCCAAAGAATAATTTCATCCAGAAAATATTGAAAGGGACCAATTGCGGTTTGGGGCTTTTTTAGATCTTTATTTCGACTTTATCGCCGGTTTTAATTTTGTTTCCGTCAATTAAGCCGGCATTGACCTCGAGAACATATTTGGCTGGATTTTGGGGGGTATAACTCGGAGTTGGAACCCCTGGCAATTCGGGATCGAGAGTAGTTACCTCGACCACCTTGCCTTCATTGATAAAAATGATGTCTAGGGGAATTTTAGTGTCTCTCATCCAGAAAGTATTGATCCCGCTCTGCGGAAAAACAAAGAGCATACCTGAATCGGCATCTAAATGGTCGCGACCGGAAAGACCTTTAATTCTTTGGGATTCAGTCATCGCCACTTCCACTTTGATTTTTTTGTCATTAATCGTAACTTGAGCCGATGATTGTTTAAATCTAAAATAACAAATACCAATGGCCGCAGCCACCACAATTACTACTATTACTATAATCCACCACTTTCGTTTCATGTTTTAACTATATCAAATTCTTGTCCGATGTAGAACTCCCCCGAACAATTCACTCCGTTCATATTCGGGGCAGGCTTTTTGCAAAAGCGTCATCTACAGGACTGCGCCGTGAACCGAACTTGTTCTGGTTTACGGCTTGCTCGGATTTGAATTTTATAAGCGAAGCTTGTAAAGCAAGCTTACAAAGGCATGGCAAAGCCATGAGCTTTATGGTAAGATTTAAGAGTATTAGGGCGACTAGCTCAGTGGTAGAGCGCGTCTCTGATAAAGACGAGGTCGAAGGTTCGATACCTTCGTCGCCCACCACTTCGCTACGCTCAGTGTAAACTAGTTTATATTGAGCGACTGAAGGGAGCGAAATAACCATTTCGCCTCATTTTCTGACCGGTGCCACTTTAGCTACCACGACGCAAAGTTATTCAGTGGCATTTTTATTAGGGTTTTTAAGCCATTTTGTCTTGGACGCCATTCCTCATCTGGATCCAGGAACTTTTTTTAATATTTCGGAGGATGAAAATAAACCTTGGCCTGCCTGGATTTATATTTTTGCGTTGTCAGAATTTGTCATTATCATTGTTGCCTTTTATTTTCTCTTTCGAAATCGGCCTGATTTTGCGATAATGGGTGTAGGTGGTTTAGGTGCCATTGTTGTTGATATCTTTGATAACAATCCCTTGAGATTTTTACGAAAATGGCCGGTTCTAAGACAATTACATTGGCTTCATGAATTTTTTCATTATGAATTGCCACCACATAAATGGTATTGGGGGCTGCCTTCCGAAATAATTATTATTGGAGGGACAATATGTCTTTTGCTATTAAGCTGATAATTTTTGTCGTCTGTACGGGGATTGCTTTTTTGATTTTGCTTTATACCGAACCATTGGTGAGAATGATTGGCAAAATGTCTTGGGCAGAGAGATATTTGGGGATGGGTGGCACCTATACGGCTTGGAAAATTATTGCGATCGTGTTAATATTTGGAAGTTTGATATATCTTACGACCGCTTGGTGAACATGGGCCCGCCCGCCATGCTAGCCGCAGGCGTTGCGGGCGGGCCTGTAGTGAATGCCTAAAGGCAATGGTAGAACGCATCATTTGCAACCTGCCCGCCATGACCCTGGGCCATTAGCTCATTTGGTAGAGCGCTTCCTTTGCAAGGAAGAGGTGGCCGGTCCGAATCCGGCATGGTCCACGGCGATGGCAGGCGGGTGATGAGGTTGAGAGTGAATGCCATCGGCAATAGCCGAAGGCGATTCTCTCCAGGTCCACCAAAATGCAATTTCTTAGTTGAAAGGAGTTATTATGAGAGATTATCCTAAAATCCCTTTAGTGTTTGCAGGCAAAGTCCCTAGCGATTTCATAAATGATCTTGATGGTTGGTCTTTGAGTAAAGAAAAAGTGCTTTCATCTAAGGGGAAACTTATTAATTTAGATTTGGATTATGGCGTCGCTTGCAGCCTTAAGTGTCCGATGTGTTTTAGAAAAGGTGGAATTCTCGATAAGGAAGAATATGTTTTGAAGCCAGCAGAATTAAAGGATATTATCAAAGAGCTAAAGCCGCTTGGGTTAGAAAGCGTGAGGGTCTTAGGTGGAGGGGAGCCTTTTGAGAATGAAGGATTTTTGGAGTTTTTGGAATGGCTTAAAAAAGAAAATTTAAAATCAGTTGTTTTCACTCAAGGTCATAAAATAACACCAATTTTAGCAAAAAAACTTCAAAAATTGAATACTAGTCTTATGATAAGGTATGATTCCTTCGATGATAAAGTAATCGATTATTCCACTGGTATAAAAGGAATGAAAAAGAAAAAAGACCAAGCTTTGGAGATGTTAGCCGACGTTGGTTTTAACAAAAATAATCCAACTAAAGTAGGTGTTGTGGCACCGATAACCAGATATGCATTGAATGATATTTTTGAAATCTATAGATTTTTCAGAGAAAGAAATATTTATCCGCTCATACCGCCATTAGCATGTGCTGGAAGATCTATTTTGCCTGATGGATCTGTTAAAGATGATGTTAGTGAAGAAGAAAAAATTATTCTTGTAACTAAGATATATGAATATAATTTTGAAAAAGGCATCCAATTCGATGGTGTATCTTCTTACATCGGTGGTCATATTTGTACATTCTTATCAAACGGATTCTATCTGACCAGTACAGGATTGGTTTTACGGTGTGAGGGCGATGATAATACAGTAGTAGGTGATATTAGAAAGGAACCAATTACCAAATTATGGAAAAGATCTGAAAATAATTTGAAGTTTGGCGGAAAGTATAATTATGGTTGTCCACCTAAGGCCGGGAGAAGTATTCCATTGGATTTTTATAAGAAAATAGAGGAGAACCTAAAAGAAAAAGGCCTCTTTAAAGCTTGATTATATGAATAATTACTTCGATAATTACATTAGAGCGGTTACGAATCCTCTGCCAGAGATGGCAGAATATTTTGAAAAAGAAAATAATTATTTGAAAGATCTTATTAATAAGGAAAGTATAGTTTTAGATGTTGGTTGCGGTAATGGCCGAACGATGAAATTTCTGGCTCCTTTTGTGAAAAAGATCATAGGTATCGATTACAATGAAAAAATGATTGCTGCGGCAAAAAAGAACTTGGCCGCCAGAAATAATATCGAACTAATCTATGCTGATTTTTTTAATTATAAATTTGCGGAGAAATTTGATTTAATCTATGCCTCCTTTAATTTGTTAGGATCCTGTGAAACTGGGGCAGATAAACGATTGCCACTTTTGCTCAAAATGATTAAAAAGACTAAAACTGGAGGCCATGTAGTCGCCTCGGTCTGGAGTGACACTGGAATTGATTTTGCTAGGAAATATTATCCAGCGATTGGAGACCAAGTCCTTGAAATACGTGGAAATGATGTCGTCACTAAATTAGGAATTTTTAAAAGATTTTCCAAAAAAGAACTCGAAGATTTGGGAAATTCTACAGGGAAAAAATTTAAAATAATTGAGCTCACAAAAATCTTTTATTTGATTGATATTGTAGTTTAGTTAAAACGATTCTGATATAGAAAGAGGCGGTCGCCGTATGGCGACCGCCTCTTGTGCTTAGGCGGGTTACTGCTCTTCGATCAAGAGAGCAGCTGCAACCAAGTATGAGTCACCAAAGGAACAAAGGATAACTTTGTGTCCTTTGGAGATCGTTCCGTTTCCCCGGGCTAGATGATAAGTCACCGGCACCGAGGCACCGATCATATTCCCCAGGTAATCGCAACTGATAAGTACTTTCTCAGCCGGCATATTCAGTCTCTGGGTAAGCTCCCGGAGGATTCTTGGATTGGGCTGATGCGGGATAAGAAAGTCGACCTCTGATAATGGTAGTCCGCATTGGCCACAGAATCGCTTCAGGAATTCGGCGACCTCAGTGACAGCGAATCTGTAGATTGCTTTTCCGTCCAGAGCGGCAAACCCAGACCCCCTGGCTGATTCGCCGATTCCGTATGCTTCGCGACGGAACTGCTGGCTACCCATGCCAAGATAACCCAGTATTCCTTGGCAGGATGACCTACCCACTACCAGCGCCCCCGCTCCGGATCCCCAAAGAAACGCATTGAGTCTCGGCGCCTGGAAGCGATCTGATTCAACTGAAAACTGTTGGACTCCATCGTTCCGGACAAAACTTTCACCAAAGTTCTGGTTGAACTCTGGGTCAAGTTCGATCATATCAACGTAGTTGGTCGAGGCAATGACCAGAACATTTTCCGCTTGACCTTGGGAAACCATCAGAGAAGCCATATTAATGCCATGGATCATGCCCGGACAGTAATTGCATATGTCGATGGAAAAGGCGTCCTGGACCTCAATCCCTGCCGCCGCCAGCTTGTCTATTACTGGTAAGGCAATCGAGTAAGCTCGGCGGGTCAGAATGACATCACGAACCATCATAATATGCTTTATCTGGGTGATGTTAGCATCTTGGCAAGCTTCAAGGGCTGCCTGCGCAGCCATATACTCGACAGTTTCATTAGTGGTAGCCCATCTTCTTGTTCGGATTCCAGTTTTGGCTTCGATGGAACCCGGTTCCAGACCCAAGGAGCGTTCCAGATTCTCGTTTGATATCTCTCGTTGTGGCAGGTAAATGCCACTTCCCAGAATAGCAACATTGTGCATTTGTTCACCTCGCAGGTTGTAATGTACATCGGAAACATTATAATATACTATAAAAAAGGATTGAAGTCAAGATACGAAAAGAGGCGGTCGCCATACGGCGACCGCCTCTAGGTGTTAGGCGGGTTCTTAGGATGCTACTTCTTACGTAGTTCGAGCCGCTGCTCGACGCCGTTGTGCATCCCGAGCTTCTGGGTGTGCTCCTGCACTTTTGCGATCTGCTCCTTGATTCGTTGCTCTCTCTCAAGAGACGCAATCGAATAATGGATACAGATACCGCAAGCAATCAGGAACAAGACGGCGATGGTTAGGGTCAAAAACATTCTTCTCACCGTGTGCTCCTTTCACGGCCAGATTTCCTCAAGTCTGACTTAACTGCGGCAGCGCAAGACGCCTCCCAGGTAATCTCGGCGGTGGTTTCGGCTCTGGCGCAACCGACAATCCACGAACCGGCAACCGCCGAGGTTTGGGCGGAAATGAAGCCCTTCCAGCCGGAATGAAGGCCGGTAAGGACTTCAACCTTTGAATTGCCTTGCGGATCAGCATCCGCCCCGCAAAGCGGGGCATTGCATTCCGATTTGGCCTCGCAGGTCTCCCTTGGTCCGCGGGTGCGGGCGTAAGCCTTGGCCTTAGAAGAGCCAAGTGTCTTACCTACACCACCGAGGCCTTGGGCCTCGGTGTAGGAGCGACAATCGTGGTACAGATAAAGTGTCAAGCCTCTCGAAGGTTCTGGATCGTTGTTAGTTCCGCGGCTCCACTCAACGGTAATCGGATTGGTAACCGAAAGCGGTCCAATCGAGGCAACCGAGTAGAAGTTGAAGACGGTGCCGCTGGAAACACTTGCTTGAGCGTAGCAGTTGGGACCGACGCTACCTTGGCCTTCAGCGACCGGCATCGGACCGCTGACAGAAGCCTCAACGGTCTTGTTGCCTACGCACCACTCGGTGACGATGTAGTGGCCGGTTCTGGGCCTTGCCAGAGCGGTCGTCACCAGATATGGCGTGACTTTTCCGGCATCAGGCAGAACCAGAGCCACTTTTGAAGGTACGTAGCCGATTTGTCCTTTAACCTCGAAAGGCGCTGGGACAAACTTGGGGAAGTCCGGGGGCGGCTCTTGCGGTTCCGCCCAGGCTCGCGAGATTGCGAGGCATAACAGTCCGATTGCGGCGATTCCGATGCGTCTAGCCATTTCATCTACCCCTCCGGGTATAGAATTAGCTAGAACCTGATAGCCTTGGTCTGGTATTCAAAAACCAGGTTTAGAACCTGGTTTTTGAAGAGAACCATGAACTTCGGCAGCCCCTCTGTCATGCCCTTTTACAGGTTTAGACAGGTAGCTTTGCCCCCGACGCTCGGTCGGGGCCCGCGGTTAGCGGGGTCGCCTGGTTACCCAGGTTTTGCCTTTATCGGTTCTAACTTGCCCATATAATACCATAAAAGGACCAATTTGTCAAGGGGGTAAAGACTTAATGAGTCTTAACTATTGGCCCCACTAGAGCTCCTTTCTGCAAAATGCCCGCCTGCCAACGACTGGCACTGTCGGGCAGGGACTGCGTCCTATTATTGCAGAAGCGTCGTCTACGGGGTCTGCGCCCCATTAGATAGGAACTTATCTACGGGGCTTGACATTCAAATTGAAATCATCTCCTACCTGTTGTATTTTGAAGCTGTGGATAGCAAGGTCGACTATCCTATGGATAAATTTAAATTTAAAGGTGGATTATGGTTTTAACAGATTGGACAACTGCTGTCTGGGATACTTGGACAAGCATTTGGGATAGATTTGTTAATTTCCTGCCCAATTTAATTGGTGCGGTTATTATTCTGGTCATTGGTTGGATTGTCGGCATGTTGGTAGAACTCGCTATCGACCGATTGTTTAGGATTATCGGTCTTCAGACACTCTTTGAGAAGGCTAAGGTCGAAGACATTTTGAAAAAAGGCGATACCGAAAAAGATTCGACTGCCTTACTGGCTTCTGTGGCTAAGTGGATCATTTACCTGGTTGCCTTCATCGCTGCCGCCAATACCTTAAAACTGCCTGATGTGGCCAGTTTCCTTGATAGAATCTTGGCCTATCTGCCATCAGTGGCCGCGGCCGGTGCGATTCTTCTGATTGGTTTAATTTTAGCCAATTTCCTAAGTTCCGTTGTCAAAACCAGTGTCAACGCGACCAATTTAGGTTCAGCTGATACGATTGCGGCAATTGTTCGCTACGCCATTATTGTTTTCACCGTCTTAGCGGTGTTGATACAATTGGGGATTGCTGAAAGCCTTCTTAACACCCTCTTTCTTGGTATTGTGGGGTTTGTCGCTATTGCCGGTGGTTTGGCTTTTGGTCTTGGTGGCAAAGATGTCGCTGCCGAGTGGCTGGATCACTTCAAAAAGCAGATGAAATAACTTTGGACGTCCAAAGTTAATAGATAAAACGGGGTCAAGGAGTAATTTTTAGTTTGTCCTAGACCTCGTTTTTGTGTTACAAATAGTGTATAATAGAAATTAAGTTTAATATTATGGAGGATTGATGAACCAACAACCGATGTCAGCACCCAAGCCCGCTGTTAGTAAGTGGCTTTGGATCGTCTTAATTATTGTCATCTTGGGAGCTGGCGGCTTCTTCGGCTGGTACTTTCTAATGGGCCCGGGGAAAAAAGTTGCTACAACATCCACGCCAACAACCACAACGAGCACAACATCGCCATCCACTAGCACAACTACAAATTCTAACACAACTGATTGGAAAACATATACTAGTTCGACTCTTGGCTTTAGTTTCAAATATCCTACGACTTATGCCACTAAAGAATCGACCGGTAATTTAACTGGGGATGTTGCTGGAAATGAAGTTCTTGTCGGACAAACAGCCAATCTGACCGATCAAAAAAGCGCACATATACTGATTTATCCAACAGCAAGCACTTATACTCTTAGTGAGCCAGATGGCATGGATCCAGTATCCACTTCTGATACAACCGTCGGCGGAGTAAAGGCGAAAAAGTATGTTGGAGATCCCAGTGTTTATGTGGTGGTTTCTAACAACCGACGCTATGAGATAGTTGTACCGACAGCATTGAGCAAAGCGGATCTAGATAATTTCACAGAAATTCTTTCCACCTTCCAATTCACCCAATAAATCCGACAAATTTTTTAATCATTAATTAACGCGAATATTTTAGTTTGTGATACACTAAATTATGAAGGAGCGATTGTGGCTTTAAGCGATAAGGATATTAGTAAAATCGGCGAAATAGTTGAGATAAAAGTATCTGGCCTGGAAACGAAAGTAACTAGAGAATTCGGTTTATTGAGATTGGAAATGAACCAACGGTTTGACGAGACCAATCAGAGAATTACTAATGTTGAAGGGAATATTTTAGGTAAAATTGAAGAAATCAAGCAAATGGAAACTGAAGATATTCAGGCGCTTTCTGATGATATTTTGACGATCAAAAAGAAAATCGCCTTTTAAGCCCTTGACAAAAAAAACGTATCGCGGTAAAATCAGAATAGAACTTATCTTAAGGAGATTATCTGATGTATCGAACCGACAATTTGATAACTGCGACCACAGTGGAGGAGGGAGGGGGTCGACGGATAAACTAAGACTCAAAGTTTAATTTTGAGTTGTGTTTTATCCGCCGAAAGGCGGTTTTTTGAACCTTAACAATTTATTCAGTGCCTTGGTTGTTGTCCAATCATATAAAATTCTAGTCAAAGCTAGAACAAAAATTTCGTTAAGAGTATATGGAGGATGCCTTGGCATAGAAGACCGATGAAGGACGCAGTAGGCGTGCGATACGCTTCGGGGAGGAGCCAAACATCCTTTGATCCGAAGATTTCCGAATGGGGAAACCCTCCCGCCGAAGAGGCGGGAACCCCCACACCAATTCCCCGGTATAATATGAGCCCAAAGGTCCATTAAATTTTAGGGACCTATAAATGGGTTTTAAAATCATATTGTGCTTGGGGATTGGTGTAGGGGAGGGTACCTGGTGAACTGAAACATCTAAGTAACCAGAGGAAGAGAAAACAACACTCACTTCAAGTGAGATATGGTGTAGAAAATGCTCTGCAAAATCAGGGTGCGAGAAGGTTAAAATCTTTTTGCATTTTGATTTTTGCATTTTGCATTTTCTATGACATATGTGATTTCCCTAGTAGCGGCGAGCGAACGGGAAAGAGTCTGGTTGTTGTATCAAGAATTTGTTAGTCGAAGGAACCTGGAAAGGACAGCCAAAGAGGGTAACAGCCCCGTAGACGAAAACTTTTTCTTGCTCTATAACAATCCTTTCTCCGATTAATTTCGGAGGAAAGAAGTACTACTAGACACGTGTAATCTAGTAGGAAGAAAACCCAAACGCGTTCGGTTTTTACCGAGCTCCATGGGCGGGAGGATCGTCTCCCAAGACTAAATATCTTCTATGACCGATAGTGAACTAGTACCGTGAGGGAAAGGTGAAAAGTACCCCTAAACGGGGAGTGAAATAGTACCTGAAACCATATACTTACAAGGAGTCGGAGCCCCGCCTTTGGCGGGGTGACGGCGTGCCTTTTGTAGAATGAACCAACGAGTTAGCTAGATGTCGCAAGCTTAACCCCATTTTGGGGGTAGGCGTAGGGAAACCGAGTCTTAATTGGCGATTAGTGGCATCTACTAGACCCGAAACCGGGTGATCTATCCATGGGCAGGGTGAACCCGCCTTAAACGGCGTGGGGAGGCCCGAACACTATAGCGTTGCAAAACTATGTGAT
>Ga0315294_10010426_pt1 | contig 10193 bp, 8 predicted proteins | sample YL17G13_40_MG_FD_203626 | JGI IMG/M metagenome (GOLD analysis project Ga0315294, IMG submission 203626) | Sediment microbial communities from Yellowstone Lake, YNP, Wyoming, USA - YL17G13_40 | ecosystem: Environmental > Aquatic > Freshwater > Lake > Sediment | place: USA: Wyoming | collected...
AGTCCTGTGGCCGCGCAGCCGCCCACCGACATACGAACGTACCGCGACCTGGCGGCCTGGCAGAAGGCGATGACGCTGGCGCAAGGAACTTATCGAGCGACCGAAACCTTTCCCGAGTCGGAGCGGTTCGGACTCGTTTCCCAAATGCGGCGGTCGGCAACGAGTGTGGCTGCAAACGTCGCCGAAGGTTTCGGCCGGGGGCGAAAGGCCGAGTTTCGCCGTTTCCTCGAAGTGGCACGAGGAAGCCTTTTCGAACTTCAAACCCACGCGGAATTGGCGAGGCGGCTCGGGTGGCTAAAGGGAACCGCGCTGACTGAGGTCCGCGACCTCTCACACGAAGTAGACGCTATCTTGAGCGGCCTTATCCGCTCCGTGAAAAGGCGAAAAGCATGAAAAGCAGCACCGCCCGTGCGCTGCCTCCGTTACTCCGTTACTCCGTCACTCAGTCACTTGACGGACCACGGGCCATGCTCCAAACAATACGGACGATGTAGAATCGCGAGAAGATTCATGTTGCGCGACAAAGGCGAGTGGCGGCTGATTGACTGGATCCGGGGACGGACGCGCCTCGACCCGCGCGCGGTGCCTCTCGGACCGGGCGACGACATGGCCATCGTCAGCCTCGCGGGCGAATCCGAGTGCCTCGTCACGGTGGATGCGCTCGTCGAGGGGACGCACTTCGACCTCGAGAAGGCGACGCCGCGCCAGGTCGGCTACAAGGCCCTCGCGGCGAGCCTGTCGGACGCGGCGGCGATGGCCGCCCTCCCCGTCTGTGCGGTGGCGTGGGTCGCCCTGCCGAACGGGCGCGACATGGCGTTCGCGAAAGAAATCTGCCGGGGCCTGACGGACGCCGCCCAGCGCTTCGCGTGCCCGATTGTCGGCGGCGACATCGTGAGCGGATCCTGTCCGCTGTCGGTCGGGACGGCCCTCATGGCGCGGGCGGACGGCATCGAGCCGGTGCGGCGGTCCGGCGCGCGGGCGGGAGATTGGCTCTTCGTAACCGGAGAACTCGGCGGGTCGGTGCTGGGTCGGCACCTTTCGTTCGTCCCGCGCGTCGCAGAGGCTCGCAGGCTCGCACGGACGGTCATGCTCCACGCGATGATTGACCTTTCGGACGGGCTTTCGACGGACCTCGGGCACCTATGCGAAGAGAGCGGCGTCGGGGCCGAGGTCGAGGACGAGGCGGTGCCGATCTCGGCCGACGCGAGGCGACTTTCGGAGGCGGACGGCCGGCCCGCGCTCGAGCACGCACTCAACGACGGCGAGGATTTCGAACTCCTCTTTGCGGTCGGCCCGGAGGACGGCGAGCGGCTCGTGGCGAAGAATCCGCTCGAAGGCGTTCCCCTCTCGCGCATCGGCCGCGTGACCGCGGGTCGCGAGGTGACGCTCGTCCGCGCGGACGGACGGCGCGAGCCGCTGGAGCCGCGGGGCTGGGAGCATTTCCGGTGAGCGCACTGGCGGACCCGCCGCTAAGCAAGGTTACATAAGTTTTACGCGGTGGGTTCGCCGCCCCGCTTGCGAGGCGCTGGCTGCTTGCCCGCCGTAGCCTTGGCGTAGGCGGGTTCGCAGCGCGGGGCCTTGTGCCCCGCGCCGAACCACGCGAGGGATAAACCCTCGCGCTACAAAACTTGCTCTACGCAACGCGGCAGGTCCGGAGACCCGCCGCGCAACAAGCAACCACGACGGGGCTGGCCGAGCGCCAGCCCCTACAGGGGTCTGCATGGGCGGAACCTGGACCATCGAAACGCAGAGCCCTGAGGAGACGGTGGCGCTCGGCCGGCGGATCGGGCAAGCGGCCCGGGCGGGCGACTGCCTCGCGCTGGTCGGGGAACTCGGCAGCGGCAAGACGCATTTCGCGAAGGGCGTCGCCGAGGGACTCGGCGCCGCGGCGGCGCGCGAGGTCACCAGCCCCACCTTCGTCCTTTGCCGGGAGTACCTCGACGGCCGATTGCCGTTCTATCACCTGGACGCGTATCGCCTTGCGGGCGCGCGGGACCTGGAGGGCATCGGCGCGGAGGAGATGCTCGAGGGCGACGGGGTGGCGGCCCTGGAGTGGGCGGACCGGGCGCCGGAGATTCTTCCGAAGGACCACCTGGAAATCCGTTTCGAGGTGACGGGCGATTCGTCGCGCCGGCTGACGTTCACCTCCCATGGCTCGCGGTCGGCGGTCTTCCTAATACTCTGTCCCCCATAGAACGATAGGTGGCACGGGCGGCTCGTCCGCCCGTGCTGCGCGCCATTCCGGGTGCACTGGCGGGCAAGCCGCCAGTGCCACCCCTCAAGTCGGCAGGGACAGAGCACTAGCCAAGCACCGACGCCGGCCGAAACGCGCCGAAAGAACGGCCGGAGCCGCATCCTTCGGCGGGCGGGAAAAAAACAAAGGGCAAAAGCGTAAATGTGCAAAGGGTGCTCAAGGTCCAGGGGCCGAAACAGACACCGCCACCCGAAAACCGAAGAGGTAACCTCTGGCGTCCCGGTAGCCGGTGCCCTGACGCGCGGCGCGGCAAATGACCGGAATGTTGAGCCAGGCGCCGCCGTGCATGACGTGATACTCGCCGGACGCCGGACCCTGGGGGTCCGTCACCGGTTTCTTCGGCAGATTACCGTACCAATCCGCGCACCACTCCCACACGTTCCCATGCATGTCGTACAGTCCCCAGGCGTTCGGCTTCTTCTGACCGACGGGATGCGGCCTGTCGCCGCTGTTGGCGCTATACCATGCATAGTCCCCCATGCTCCCAGTAGCATAGCCAAACCATAAGTCAGTCTTGGTGCCCGCGCAGCAGGCATATTCCCACTCCGCCTCCGTCGGCAGGCGGACGACCTGGCGGGTCTTCTCGGAGAGTTTCTTGCAGAACTCCGTGGCATCGTTCCAGGAAACCGTCTCCACCGGATTGGTCTCGCCCCTGAAGTGGCTCGGATTCGTGCCCATGATCGCTTGGTACTGGGCCTGGGTCACTTCCGTCACGCCCATGTAGAAGGGCTTGGAGAGGGTGACCTCGTGCGGGGCTTTTTCTTCGCCCATCATGAATTTGCCGGCGGGGATGAGGGCAAGTTTCATGGAAACATTCTCGCCTATCTGAATCGTGATTTCCTTGGGAACAGGCTCGGACCCCTTGGAATCAAGCCCCGGCACCCATAGCAGAAACGCCGCCGCCAGCACCGCCGCCCACCGCCCCACCGCCTGCCGAGTCGCCATGACATGCCCCCTTGCCTTGAAAGGACAGGTTCTTTCTCCAGCGCCCGCCACCCGCCGGATATCGTCGCGCCCGACCGCGGTCTACTTCCGCGACGCGTAGAACGCCTTCATCTCGGCCAGCGTCTTGGGCTTGTAGTCGCCGGCGTGTCCGGCGGTGCCGAAGTCGCGCATCTTCGAGGCGATGAGTTTCTCGAGGGCCTCGCGCGCCGGGCCGAGGTATTTGCGCGGGTCGAACTCGCCCGGTTTCTCGACGAAGACCTTGCGGATGGCCGCCGTCACCACCAGCCGCCCGTCCGTATCCACGTTGATCTTCTGGATGCCGCGCCGAATCGCTTCCTGGATGGAGGGAATTGGCACGCCCATCGCGCCGGGCAACTTGCCGCCGTACTTATTCACCTCGGCCACAAGTTCCTGCGGGACGCTCGAACTGCCGTGCATGACGAAGTTCGTGTCGGGGGCGCGTTTCCGGCACTCGGTGACGAGGTCCATGGCGAGAACCGGCTCGTGCTTGAACTTGTAGGCGCCGTGGCTCGTGCCGATCGCCAGGGCCAGCGCATCCACCCGCGTGCGCTTGCAGAACTCCTCGACCTCGTCCGGGTCCGTCAGGAGGACCTCGTCGGCGTGGGTTTCATCCTCGATGCCGCCCAGGGTCCCGAGTTCGCCCTCGACACTGACGCCGCGCGCGTGGGCGTAGTCCGCCACTTCCTTCGTCACGCGGATGTTGTCCTCGAACGAGCGCGCGGGGTGCTTGCCGTCCGGCGTCTTCTTCTCGTAGTCGATCGACCCGTCAATCATCACGCTCGTAAACCCCAGAGCGATCGCTTCCTTGCAGAGTTTGAGGTCCGGCCCGTGGTCCAGGTGGAGGACGATCGGAATGTCCGGATTTTCCTCGACCGCAGCCAGCATCAGGTGTTTTAGATAAATAAGGTTGCTGTATTCCAGCGCCCCGCGGCTGGCCTGGATGATGACGGGCGAGCGCGTTTCCTTCGCCGCGGCCAGGATGGCCTGGATCTGTTCCATGTTGTTGACGTTGTACGCTCCCACGCCGTACCCGCCTTTGCGGGCCTCCTGGAGCATCTGTCGCATCGGACAAAGCGGCATCGCGCAACTCCTTTCCGATTTCCCGGCGTTCGTGTTTCTCCGCCGCCGGAGTTCCTCGCCCCGGCGGAGCGCGAGCAGTATAACACCAAGCCCGGGGATTGCAATCCCCGGGCTTTTGTGGTGTTTATCGGCGGGTGGCACGGCCGGTCCCTTCGACGTTGCTCAGGGCAGGCTTGTCCGGCCGTGCTTCGCTACTCTCCCAACCGCACGCGATCTTGCTTCGCGTTCCGCCCCAGATGGAACAAGCCCTCACTCGTCCACTTCTGCGTCTTCCGCGCGGGAACCTCGACCACGTACTCCACCGTGTGATAATCAAACAACTTCGGCGAGTCCTCCATCGTAAACTCGACATGACCCGGAAGGACGTGACGGATTTCGACCTTGATCGGCTTCGCCCGGTAGTTCCGCAGTTCTTCCTGCCATTTGCGCGTCTCGTTCCAGCCGACGACCACGGGCGGCGAGTGGTCGAAGATGAAACCGTCTCGAGCCACGTCCAAAACGCTCCGCTCGTACACAATCTCGTCGTCCGTCCCCACGTTCAGTTCAATCTTCTCCTTGATGGGGATGTACTTCGTCGCCTGCGTCGTGTAGTACGCGAGGCCGTCCTTGCCGTTGTCGCGGAAGACGCGGATGATACCGTCCGGCAGGGGCGATTCGCCCATCTTGTGTTCCTCATCGTTCGCCAGGATGAAGAACCGCACCGGCCGCGGACCGTACTGGTGCTCCCGCAGGCGGTAGAGGATCTCGAACGGCACCTCGCGGGCCTTGAAGGACACCATCCGCTGCGCCCAGCCGTTCTTCACCGTCTGCTCCCCTTCGACCGTGAAGATGAAGTACTCGGAGAGGCCTTCCTTCACGATGCGCGGCGGGGCAGCCCAGGCTGCGCCCCCGGCCCCCAGGGCAGAATCCGCGAACTCCGCTTCATTGACAGCCCTCTGCATGGCTTCGTGTCTGAGGGCCTTCTTCTCGCCGTTCCTGGCGGGCGGTCGCCCTTGCGCCAGTTGCGCGATTTTCTCCACGAGATTTACCACCCCGACGACGAGCCGGACCTGGGCCCCCTCGTAATCCTCGCCCGAATTGTTCACCACCGTCACGTACCCGTCGCACGCCATTTGTGTCTCTTCCGGGTTCGTGATCATCACGTAATCGGCGCTCCACGAGATGCCGCTTGTGAAGTACGACACCTCCACCTTCGCCTGGCCCTCGAACTTCGAGTCCACCTCCCAGATGAGGACCTGCGGCCGGTCCGCCGGGAACGTCGTGTCCAGGACCTCGATCGCGTCCTCGTGTTCCAGGGGCCGGAAATACACGCTCGTCGGGTCGATGAGCGTCCCCGCCCACGAGAACTGGAGGCGGTTCAGGCCCTTCTTGAAGGTAATCGAGCGCGTCTCCTTCACCAGGGTCAGGTCCTCGGAGTTGTAGATCGTCAGTTGGACCGTGTCCCGCGGCGGCAGGGTCACCAGGTCGATGTTCCGCGCCTGGGCCGCGGCCGCGGCAAGAAGCACGGCGACGACGGCGATGGGTAATCGGCTCCTCATGGGCTCTAATCCTTCTTCAACTCGACCCTGTCCTGCTTCTGGTTCTGGCCCAGGTGGAACAATCCATCCGACACCCACTTCTGCTTCTGCCGCGCCGGCACCTCGACCACGTACTCCACCGTGTGATAGTCGAAGAGTTTCGGCGAGTCCTCCATCGCAAACTCGACGTGCCCCGGAAGAACGTGGCGGATCTCCATCTTGATGGGCTTCGCCCGGTAGTTCCGCACCTCCTCCTGCCACTTGCGCATCTCGTTCCAGCCGACGACCGGCGGCACGCGCTGACGCTCATCGAAAATAAAGTCGCTCCGCCCCAGGTCCAGCACCACCCGCTCGTACACGAGTTCGTCGTCGGTGCCGACGTTCAGTTCAATCTTCTCCTTGATGGGGATGTACTTGGTGCTTTGGGTGACGTAGTACGCCAGGCCGTCCTTGCCGTTGTCGCGGAACACGCGGATGACGCCGTCCGGCAGGGGCGACTCGCCCATCTTGTGTTCCTCATCGTTCGCCAGGATGAAGAACCGCACGGGGCGAGGGCCGTACTGGTGCTCCCGCAGGCGGTAGAGGATCTCGAACGGGACCTGGCGGGCCTTGAAGGACACCATCCGCTGCGCCCAGCCGTTCTTCACCGTCTGTTCCCCTTCGACCGTGAAGATGAAGTACTCGGAGAGGCCTTCCTTGACGATGCGCGGCGCAACTCCTAGCGCAAGGGTGCCACCGTTCACAATAGTGGCCCCCGTATAGTTGTTGGCCCCATTGAGCGTCAAAGCCTTGCGAAACGCGTCCTTCGCGAGGCTTCTGCGGGCATCCTCGGACAACTTTTCGATCGGACGCTGTGCAAGTTGGGCCACCTTTTCCACAAGGTTTATGACGCCGACGACGAGCCGAACCTGGGCCCCTTCGTAATCCTCGCCCGAATTGTTCACCACCGTCACGTACCCGTCGCACGCCATTTGCGTCTCTTCGGGGTTCGTGATCATCACGTAGTCCGCCGACCACGAGATGCCGCTTGTGAAGTACGACACCTCCACCTTTGCCTGCCCCTCGAACTTCGAGTCGATCTCCCAGATAAGCACCTCGGGCCGGTCCGCCGGGAAGGTGGTGTCGAGCACCTCGATCTCGCCCTCGTGTTCCAGGGGCCGGAAATACACGCTCGTCGGGTCGATGAGCGTCCCCGCCCACGAGAACTGGAGGCGGTTCGAGCCCTTCTTGAAGGCAATGGACCGCGTCTCCTTGACCAGCGTCAGGTCCTCGGAGTTGTAGATCGTCAGTTGGACCGTGTCCCGCGGCGGCAGCGTCACCAGGTCGATGTTCCGCGCCTGGGCCGCGGCCGCGGCAAGAAGCACGGCGACGACGGCGATGGGCAATCGGCTCCTCATGGGCTCTAATCTTTCTTCAACTCGACCCGGTTCTGTTTCTGGTTCTGGCCCAGGTGGAACAGTCCCTCCGACAACCACTTCTGCTTCTGGCGGGCCGGCACCTCGACCACGTACTCCACCGTGTGGTAGTCGAACAGTTTCGGCGAGTCCTCCATCGCAAACTCCACGTGCCCCGGAAGGACGTGACGGATTTCGACCTTGATCGCCTTCGCCCGGTAGTTCCGCACCTCCTCCTGCCACTTGCGCATCTCGTTCCAGCCGACGACCACAGGCGGCGTCCCGTCGAAGATGAAGCCGTCTCGCGCCAGGTCCAGCACCACCCGCTCGTACACGAGTTCGTCGTCGGTGCCGACGTTCAGTTCAATCTTCTCCTTGATGGGGATGTACTTCGTCGCCTGCGTCGTGTAATACGCCAAGCCGTCCTTGCCGTTGTCGCGGAAGACGCGGATCACGCCGTCCGGTAGGGGCGATTCGCCCATCTTGTGCTCGGTGTCGTTCGCCAGGATGAAGAACCGCACCGGCCGAGGGCCGTACTGGTGCTCCCGCAGGCGGTAGAGGATCTCGAACGGGACCTCGCGGGCCTTGAACGACACCATCCGCTGCGCCCAGCCGTTCTTCACGGTCTGTTCCCCTTCGACCGTGAAGATGAAGTATTCGGAGAGGCCTTCCTTGACGATCCGAGGAGCGGCCTGCGGCGCTGCTTCCGCCGGCATCGCCTCGGCCGCGGCCACCGCCATCTTCATCGCCCGGGCGCGCAACTCGGGCGGCGGAGGCACCCCCGGCGCGGCCGGCGGACCGCCCTGCGCGAGTTGCGCTATCTTCTCCACCAGGTTCACGACGCCGACGACGAGCCGCACCTGGGACCCCTCGTAATCCTCGCCCGAGTTGTTCACCACCGTCACGTACCCGTCGCAACTCATTTGCGTCTCTTCCGGGTTCGTGATCATTACGTAATCGGCGCTCCACGAGATGCCGCTCGTGAAGTACGAAACCTCCACCCGCGCCTGGCCCTCAAACTTCGACTCCACCTCCCAGATGAGCACCTGCGGACGGTCCGCCGGGAACGTCGTGTCGAGGACCTCGATCTCGCCCTCGTGTTCCAGGGGCCGGAAGTACACGCTCGTCGGGTCGATGAGCGTCCCCGCCCACGAGAACTGGAGGCGGTTCGAGCCCTTCTTGAAGGTGATGGACCGCGTCTCCTTCACCAGGGTCAGGTCCTCGGAGTTGTAGATCGTCAACTGGACCGTGTCCCGCGGCGGCAGGGTCACCAGGTCGATGTTCCTGGCCAGCCCCGCGCTCCCCGCGAGGAGCACGAGTGCCGTCGCCGTCAGTAGTGCGCGTTTCATGGCTCGCTCCTTTCGCGAGAGAGGGTTACCATTCGTTCCGGAAGAACAGGTGCAGGAGGAACACGACCTCGTCGGGCTTCTTGTCGGCCTCCTTCGGTGCGGCCGGCAGAGGGACGTGGATCTCCACCTTCTGGGCGCTCTTGCGTTCGACCTTGGCCTTGTCGGTCGTCTCGCCCGCAAGTTCCCACTGGGCTTCGTGGTCCTTCGGACCGCCGCAGAACTCGTCGCGAAGCGCGTTCATGTCCTCCTCGATGTCCAGCACGGCCGCGTCCTTCTTGAAGTTCTGCACCTTGTACTGGACGATCACTTCCTGGTGATACAGGTTGCCGTGGACGGAGTGGTTCTGGTTGCTCTTCACGGTGCGTTCGACCTTCACGTCGCGCGCGAGGCCCAGGTACAGTTTCATTTCGTCGTCGATCGGGGTGAACTTGCCCCAGTCCTCGCCCGTGAACGCCTCGCCCCCGCGGCCGTCCTTCTGGAAGATGCGGACCTTGCCGTACGGCAACGGGAACTTGCCCAACTGGTTCGCCTCGTCGTTCTTCAGAACATAGTGCATGGTGACGTACTTCTGGAAAGGCTCGTCGGGGACGGGCTGGCCGGCGCGCCAGTTGAAGATGAACTGTTTCTTGATGGGCACTTTCAGGAACTTCTCGAGGAGCATTTCCTTGGATTCCTGGAGGCCCATTTCCTTGCGGAAGTACTGGCCGATGCCCGCCCACACGCCGGACGGACCGAACTCCTCGCCCGAGAAGTTCCACACGCGGATGTAGTTCCGCAGCGTCAGGCTCGATTCGTCGAACTCCGCCGTCGCACGGTAACTGAACGTGCGGTTCAAGTTCCCGATGAGGTACGAGATCCGCACGCGCACCGGGCCCGCCTTGTCGGCGAACACCTCCCACACGAGCGCGTTCTCCCCCGGCGGATACGCGACGTGGATCACGCGCACGGCGTCGCCCACCTCCAGCGGCCGAAACAGGATCGTGTACTTGTCGATCTGCGTGTTCGACCACGAGAAGTCGATCTGGTTCGTCCCCTTCAGGAGCGTCACCACGCGCTCCTCTTCCACCAGCGTGGCGCTCGGGTTGTCCAGTTGGATTTCGACGCGGGACCGCACCGGCAGCGTCGCCAGTTTGATCCGCGCCTCGGCCGACTGGGCCAGCACCGCCACCGCCAGCGCCGCCACCACCCACCCATACCGTTTCGCACGCATGACCGTCTCCTTACCTGGTTCCCTTCGCATTCGATGAGCCTTGCCTAACATGCATCGCCCCTCGGCTCTTTTGGACGGGCACCGGGGAGCGTTGGTTCCATTTTCCTCATTTCCGAGAGGGGAACCAAACTATTTTTCGCGCGCATTTTCCACGCGCTTCCGCAGAAAGCCGTTCCGCCGGCCACAAAATCGCAGGGCCGGCCTTCGCCATAAGCATCGCAAGAATAGGCACTTATAGACGGCCCCCCGCCTCCTCCCCGCCCTCAATCGCCCCGCGATTTGACTGCCGCGCCCTCGCGCGTATATTTAATCGTGGCTGAAAAAGCCCGCTTTCCCCGGTGCACGGGTGGCTGCGGGTCGTCCGGCATGCCGCCGGGATGCGACCGCTTGAAGAAGCGCCCAGTGCACCAGCGCGAACAACGG
>Ga0315294_10010427_pt1 | contig 10193 bp, 3 predicted proteins | sample YL17G13_40_MG_FD_203626 | JGI IMG/M metagenome (GOLD analysis project Ga0315294, IMG submission 203626) | Sediment microbial communities from Yellowstone Lake, YNP, Wyoming, USA - YL17G13_40 | ecosystem: Environmental > Aquatic > Freshwater > Lake > Sediment | place: USA: Wyoming | collected...
GGGACACCTATGACCGTGACGTCGGTCTCGTCGTCGATGTTCGTGGGCACCAGGCCACCACCGTCCCACTCCAGGACAGCGGCGGTGGCTGTGGCCATACCGGTGTCGCCGCCGCAGCCCAGGTTTGGCGCGGCGACAACTCCGCCGGAGGATAGGCTGATCGTGTTGACAGTTTGCTCGCCTTGGTCAGGGCCGTTCTGGACCAGCGCGAAGTGAACGTTATGATTGTCGCTGCTCCCCCAAGCCACCTGGATGCCCGTTAGGGCGGTTCCGTCCTCGTCAACGACTTCGGCCATGAGGCCGCTGATCTGCGGCTTGGCGATTGCGCTTGTGAAGTCAACGAGAGCGCAATCCTCGTCCGCGGCGCCTTCCTGGATGGTGCCCTTGGTGGCTGACAGGGTCAGGTAGTCCGGCGGGCCGACTACCGTGTAGTCCATCTCGACGTCGATGCCGGACTGGGTAGCGGTTATGATCGCATCCCCGAGGTCCGCCACGCCGTTGCCGATGAGCATTTCGACGACCACGCCGTCGCCCCAAGCACCGTCGTTGTCGCAGTCCTCGTCCTCGATTCCAACGGCGACTGACGGCTCACAGTCGGTCTGCGAGCTTGTGAAGCCGGTGCTGAGCCAAACGCCTTCGTCGGCATCGAGGTGCACGGGATCGTCATTGGTGACCGTCGTGAGCACCCACATCCCCTGGCCGCCCGGGACCGGGCTGCCATCCGCGCCCAGTTGCGCGGCGCTGTAGTCAACCAGGACCGAATAGGTGTCCGGATTGTCGACGGCGCCTTCCAGGGTGGCGTCCTCGGCTTCGGCAATGTCCGCGCCGTCGAGGATCTCAGCGAGGGCATTCAGGTGGGCGGGGACAAGGAGCCCGGCGGCTCCGAGGTAGCAGAGATCCGCCGCCTCGGCTGACGAATCGGCGACCCCTTCGCCGGCGTCGAGCAGATCGGCGACCACTACAGCCACGCAGACGTCCTGGTTGAACGAAATGACGTCGGTTGGCCTGGCTTCGGCCTTGTCGGGGCGCAGGGTCGTGCCCGTTACGCCTATCAACAGGGCAAGGACCGTGAGTCCGGTCAGTATCGCTAGCCTCTTCATTTTGGTGCCCTCCTCCTGGCTATTGTGCCCGTCGGGTCGCGCCCTCGATCGCGAATCGAGCGCAGCGACGCGCCTAGGGTCCCGGCGTTGCGGTAGCTGTTGGCGTTGCTACCGGCAGAGGGTTGCAGGAGAGACTCTCGATCAGTCCCGCGACCTTTTGCGCGACCATCATCGCGTCAACCATCGACACGCTGCCGTTGCCGTTCACGTCGGTCATTGTCAAGTTCAGATCGCCGCCCTCGATAAGCCCTACGACGTACTGGGCGATCAACATCGCGTCCACCATACTTGTCCGGCGGTCCTCGTTGCCATCGCCGCAGCCGACCGGATCCAGCGTGAGATCGACCTGCGTATCTTCGCCCTCGATGACCAGAACCGGGTCCGCGTCGACCTCGCTTGTTGCGCCGTTAAAGTAGGACGTCAGGTAGTTGGGGGCGCTGGCGCTGATTATGTAGTTGCCGGTCGCCAGGCCCCTTATGGTGCATTCACCACTGGCAACCGTCCAGCAGATTCCTCCGTCTTCAGGGATATTGGGTGGGGAAACAGCGTTGGTAAAGGCGGTTAGCGACGGACTGGCCAGGGCCCAAGCGCCCTCGATCGGGTTGCCCTCGGTATCTTTGACCAGGGCCGAGACGGTTCCTCCTAGATCCAGGCTGAAGTCTATGTTCGGCGTGTTCGCCCCCTCGGTCGCGGACACCAGAGTCGCGGCTTCACGATTGCGAGTGTCCAGGTAGTACTGCCTGACGTATTCGACAGCCTTCGCATTCACAACGTAGTCGTCACCAAGGAGACCGTGGACCGTGTAGCGGCCGTCCTGATCCGTCCAGCCACACTCCTCCAAGACGTCGCTATCCGCGCACACCGTCGTGTTCGGGATTGGGCTGCCCTGCGAGTCCTGGACAGTCCCTGAGATGGTTCCTTCATGAGGGGGGCTGAAGTTGATATTGGGCATATTCTGGCCCTCGATCACGTGAACGGGGGTAGCGTCGCCCGGGTCGTACACCCCGTTGTAGTACTGGCTGACGTAGCCGTCGCAGTCCACGTAGACCAGGTAGTTGTTGGTGGCCAGACCGACTATTGCGTAGGTGCCGTCATAGTCCGTATACCCGTTCTCCCCAGTGCCTGTGCCAGACCAGGGTTGCGCACTGACGAGACAGTCCTCGAGCGGGTAGCCCTCAGCATTTGTGACAGTGCCAGAGATGGTGCCCCCCAAGTCCAGGCTGAAGTCGATTCCCGCGTGCTCTTGCCCTTCGACGACGTGGACGGGCGCGGCGTGGTCCCGGTTGCGCACATTGTTGTAGTACTCGCGTACGTAGCCTTCGCAATGAACGCGGACTCGATAGTCGCCAGTGGCGAGACCGGTGATGGTGTAGGCGCCGTCTGGGCCCGTGTAGTCATCTCCATAGCTGCCGTCACCGCTCCAGGAATCGGCGTAGACCCAGCAGTCATCGAGCGGCTGGCCGCCGGTGTCCTTCACCGTGCCGGAGATGGTGCCTCCCAAGTCCAGGCTGAAGTCTATGTTGGGCGTATCTTGCCCTTCGACGACGTGGACGGGCGTGGCGTGGTCCCGGTTGCGCACATTGTTGTAGTACTCGCGTACGTAGCCTTCGCAATCCACTTCCACTCGATAGTCGTCCGTGGCGAGGTCTGTAATGGTGTAAGTGCCGTCTGAGCCCGTGTAGCCATATCCATAGCTGCCGTCACCGCTCCACGGATCGGCATCAACGTCGCAGTCTTCAAGCGGGTCACCATTCGCGTTGGTGACAACGCCCGAGATTGTGCCGCCGATATCGAGGCTGAAGTCTATGTTGGGCGTATCTTGACCTTCCACGACGGGAACCGGCGTGGCATCATCCGAGTCACGTACGTCGTTGTAGTACTCCCGAACGTACCCCTCGCAATCCACTTCGACCCGATAATCGTCCGTGGCAAGGCCGGTGATGGTGTAAGCGCCGTCTGAGCCTGAGTAGCCATATCCATAGCCGCTGGCACCGCTCAAGGAATCAGCATATACGTTACAGTCCTCAAGTGGGTTGCCGCCGGCGTCGGTCACCGTACCGGTGATCGTGCCCCCGAGGCCGAGGCTGAAGTCGATGCCGGAGGTCTCTTCGCCTTCGACGACGTGGACGGGCGTGGCCTGACGTCGGTCACGCACCCCATTGTAGTACTCGGGAACGTATCCCTCGCACGAAGCAAAAACGCGGTAGTCGCCAGTGGCGAGACCTGTGATGGTGTAGACGCCGTCTGCGCCCGGGTAGCCATAATAGCTGCCGCCACCGCTCCACGGATCGGCATACAAATAGCAGTCCTCAAGCGGGTTGCCGCCGGCGTCGGTCACGGTACCGGTGATCGTGCCCCAGGGGTCGAGGCTGAAGTCGATGCCGGAGGTCTCTTCACCTTCGACGACGTGGACGGGCGTGGCATCATCCCAGTTGCGTACGTCGTTGTAGTACTCACCCACGTAGCCCTGGCACCCGGCAAAGACTCGGTAGTCGCCAGTGGCGAGACCTGTGATGGTGTAGGCGCCGTCTGCGCCCGGGTAGCCATAATAGCTGCCGCCACCGCTCCACGGATCGGCATATACGTAGCAGTTCACAAGCGGCTGGCCGTACGCGTCGGCGACAGTGCCGGAGATAGCCGTCACCGCGGGAGTAGGAGCCAAGGTCGGTGTGACGGTGGGTTGTTGTGCCGCGACCCGCTGACTGATCCCAAGCGAGAATCGAGGGATGCCGTTTGCCATCACTGCCGAAGCGATGACAAGGGCGACCAGAGATGCGGCCAAGACGGCCAGTTTTCGGGAGATACGGGTACTGCGTCCCTTCATTGAACCTTACCTCCGGGAAAGTCGTCGTGACCGCTCGCCGTCAGCCTTCCATGGCGGCGACAACGGTGGTACTTGTCAACTGCAGGTGAACTCGGGAATTAGCCCGGCGACATACTGCGCGATGAGCATTGCGTCCACCATGCCCACGTTCCCGCTGCAGTTGACATCGGCTTGCGCCAAGTCTAGATCGTCTGGCCCGATCAGTCCGGCCACGTACTGCGCAATGAGCATGGCGTCGACCATAGTCACGGTGCCGCTGTAGTTGACGTCCCCACTGGGCGGGGGGCAGATGCCACCGGGACAAGGCGTCGCTGTCGCCCTCGGAGTCGCCGTGTGCGTCGCGGTGGGCGTCGGCGTCCTGGTCACCGTGGGCGTGGCCGTGGGCGTCGGCGTCGGCGTCGGGGGGCCGGTCACGCGTCGGCATTGGGAGAACTCCGACGTGTTATTCGCCGGGTCGGTGGCGGTGGCAGTGATGAACCAGCCGTCGGCTATGGCGACCGGCAACACTACGTTGACGCTGGCGTCGCCGCTGGCGTTAGTGCTGACGGTGGTGAAGCCCACGTACGTCTTGCCCTCGCCGTAGCCAGACGGGTCGCAGGTTGGGTTGGCGAAGAACTCGATGCGGTAGTTGCTGGTGCTGGGGGTGCTGTTGAACGTCCCCTGAATGTTTGTGCTGCTGCTCCCGCTCGTCGCTGAGGTGAGCTCGGGGAAGTTCTGGTAGTTGTTGCCGCCAGTGTCGACGTCGTCGTCATCGTTGGGATTAGGCCCGGAACCTTCCGTTGCCGTCACCAGATCGATTCCCAGGCCGTAACTGAGGGGCGGACTCCCCGTGTTGGAAAAGATGGAATTGCCGAGTATGCCGTTGCCGGTGCTGCGGTCCACCAGGACCCCATTGCCGCCGTTGAAGGCAATGGTATTGCCGGCGCCGGCGAGAGTGCCGCCGACGCTCGTGCTGCTTGAGAATGCGCCGACGCGAACGCCGTCGAACGTGTTCCCCAGCCCACCCGTCCCCGCCGCATTGGTGCCGATCCGGTTGCCCTGGATCACGCTATTCGCGGCATCGTAGCCGGAGATGTTGATGCCGTTGTAGTTGGCGGAGATGACATTGCGCGCCGAGGTGGTTGTCCCGCCGATGACGTTGGATGGGGCGTTGTTGATGAAGACGCCGTCGGCCGCGTTGCCCAGAGCCGCCGTCCCGGCCAGATTGGTGCCTATGTAGTTGCCCACGACGTAGTTCCCGCGGGCTTCTGTTTCGTATATCTCGACGCCGACGGCGCCGTTGCCCGAGATCACATTGCGGGCGCCTGCCGCCGTCCCGCCGATGGTGTTGCCGGGCGCCCTGCTGATGAATACGCCGTCGCCGATATTGCCGAGTTCGTCGCCGCTGTTGGGCATGCCGTCAGGGTCCGTGATAGCGCCGGTGATGTCCGTGCCGATGAAGTTGCCCTGAACCAGGTTCCCCGTAGCCGCGGGGAGGTAGATGGTAACCCCACGACCGTTACCGGAGATCAGATTGCCTTCACCTGCAGCCGTGCCGCCGATCGTGTTGGTCGGTGCGCCGTTGATGAACACGCCGTCCACGTTGCCCCAGATGGTGTTACCGCGGACTACGTTCTCCTTCCCGTTGACGCCTATTATGTCGACGCCAACGCCCGGTTCGCCGAAGGAGAGGTTGCCCGAGATCACATTGCCCGCGCCGGACTCCGTCCCGCCGATGGTGTTCTTCTGGGCGCCGTTGATCCGCACACCGTCGACGCAGTTCCCTGCGTATCCCCCACTCACGGTCACGCCGATGCTGTTGCCCTCGACAACGTTACTCTGGGCCGTGCTGCTGTTGATGTACACCCCGCTGTAGGTGGTAACTACGCACTCGCCGCTGCTGTTGCGGCCGTTGAAAGCAATGATATTGCGGGCGGCTTCTGTCGTCCCACCGATCGTGTTATTTGCGCTGCTGATGTAGATACCATCGCTGCTGTTCCGTACATTCGCGATGCCGGTGGCGTCCGTCCCGATGTAGTTCCCTTGGACATAGTTGTCCGTGGCTGCGCTCCCCGAGATCGTGATTCCCCGGCCGGTGTTGCCGGAGATGACGTTACGGGCGCCCGCCGCCGTCCCGCCGATGGTGTTGCCGGGCGCGCTGCTGATGTAAACACCCTGGCTGCTGTTGCCCAGGGCAACCGCGCCGGGCGCATTCGTTCCGATGTGGTTGCCCTCGATCACGTTGCCTGTCGATGCCGAGCCGCTGATCTTCACGCCATCGCCATTCTTGGAGATCACGTTTCGCGCCGCGGTGCTCGTGCCACCGATGGTATTGCTAGGGGCGCCGTTGACGTAAACGCCGCTCCCTGAGTTGCCTCTCGCCGCCAAGCCGTCCGCGGTCGTGCCGATGAAGTTGCCCTCCACCACGTTCCCTGTCGCAGTGGCCCCAGCAATCTCCACCCCTCCGCCAGTGTTGCCGGAAATGAGGTTGCAGGCCCCGCTGCAGGGGCCGCCGGGCGTCGTGCCGGTCGTCCCGCCGACGGTGGTGTTGTTGTTGTTGGGCGCGCCGTTGATGTACACGCCGGCTTTCGTATTGCCCCTGTCCAAAGTTCCGGTCGGATCGGTCCCGATGTAGTTCCCCTGGACGAGGTTACCTGAGGCGCTGCCTCCAGAGATGGTCACGCCGTATCCGGGGCTCGTGCCGATGCCGCCGTTGCCGGAGATGACGTTCCGCTTGTCAGAGGTCGTTCCGCCGATGAAGTTGCCCGGGATATTGTAGACGAATATCCCGTCATTCATGTTTGGCCACCAGGGATCGGTGACGTCGTCGTTGGCGTCTTCGATGTCGCCGATCCAGTTGGCCTCAATGTGGTTGCCGCCGATTGTCCTGAGATCGATGCCGTATCGACCAAAGCCGTGAATCCAGAGGCCTTTTACCGTTGAACCGCCGGCAGTAATGATCAATCCATCCACCCCGGCTCCCACGCCGACATCGTTCCCGTTATGCCCATCGAGCTCGATGATCGGTGTCCCTGTGGTATAGCCGGGCTGAGTCTTGCCATCAATGATGATAGGGGCGCTTATGCTCGGGAGAGGGTGTGGGGGGCAGATGGCCGTTACGGGCGGCGTCGTTGGCGCGGGCGGTACTACTGTCGTGTCGTAGATGCAAGTCGTATGGGGTGAGTCGGACGGAATATCGAAGTCGATCTCATCGAGCTCCGAAGTCGAGTTGGCCTCCTCGATGGCGGCGCGCAAGGTGCACATATTCGTCGCGTGGTCTGCGGTGCAGGGATACGTTAAGGTATCACCCACACAGCAGTGCCCGTCGCCGATGTTGTTGTCCGAGTCGTCCCCATTCGAGGTCACTTCGTAGATCTCTACGGCGTACGCGTTCGGCGCGCGGGCCATGGGCGCGGTCGCCAGCAGGGCGATGAACGCTAGGAGAAGAACGAGGCGGAGCGCGATACGCGTGTGGGGTAGGCCTTGATGCTGCACCTTCATGGGCTTGCCACCTCCAGCAGGGTTTGCCGCATTTGCGACCTTCGCGATCGAGGATGGATGTCGCTTACAATAGCGTGCTACTCCGTCGACGGGACAGCCTGAATAGAAGCGCTGCCCTGTCTTCAGTCCTAACGCACGAAGCTATGACAGAGCGGGGGAACACAATACCACCCGCTAGACCCGGGAAGGCCAGGAAGGCTTTCCCGGGTCTAGCGTCTGTAGCCGGATGAAGACTATTCCCGTCGCCGCACGCATGAAAGTGGAGGTTCGCCTCATGCGCCGCGGCTCATCGAAAGCTACTCGCTATGGCGCCTTCTGCGCACGGCCACTGCGAACGCGCCGGCCGCCAGGGCCGCCAGCGCGCCAACCGCTGTGCCGTACGTCCAGGCTGCCGGACGGTTGCCGTCCCCTGACCCTGTGGGCGGAGCGATTATGTTTGGCCCGGCCCCACCCGATGGGGTCGAAGTCGGAACCGGCGGCGTTACCTGCGGCACAGTAGGCGCGGACGTTGGTGCCGAAGTCGTTGCGGTTGCTGACGGCTTCGGCGTGTTGGTGCGCTCTCTGTGATGCGTGGCGGGTGTGGCTGTTGGGCAGATGCCGTCCGGGCACGGCGTCGATGTCCGAGTCGGCGTCCTAGTCGCCGTCGCCGTACGCGTTGCTGTAGGCGGCACCGGCGTACGCGTTGCTGTCGCCGTCGGCGTGTTCGTCGCTGTCACCCCACAGATTGAGCCGTCAGACGTGACGAACGCTATCGGCCCCCCCGTCGGGTTTGCGAACTCAGCAACATTGAGCGTCAAGTCACTGCAGCCGACAGCGTCTATGTGGAAGGTGATGTCGCACAGAAGCAGATCGCCTTCGACCCCGGTCGTGCTAGCGCCGACGCACCTCACCACCGTCGGCGGTTGTCCATACGCTGTGTTGCACAACGGGGACACGTTGAACAGGTCGTCTGGGTCAGCAACGCAATCGGTAGGACTGATGACGGCGTGATCATAACCAACATCGATGGTGAAGGCAGCGAGACCGGGGCTGACCACGTTGAGCGCCTCCAAATGCACCGTCACGCTGTCGCCTACGAGCCCCGAGTCCGAGCCGATCTGTACGTCGGGCCCTTGAGCCATGGCGCCCCTGACACCGAAGACGGCCGCGCCGGCGACAACGAAGGCGAGCAATCCTATGGCTGCAAAGGGCAGTGCCATCCTCATTTTTCTTGGTCGATCATCCATTATCTCCCCTCCTTTAGACTGGCCGCGGCGAAGGCCAACCATCCTCAGCAGTCTGGCTGCCCGGCCTCCACCCCAGCGCGTTCCCGTCTATACACGGAACCCTTCGAATTCCGTCAATACGGCGATAGGGTTCGCCGCAAGGACCCAATTGAGTCTCTACCACATTCAGAGCGCAAATGCAAATTAGTCCGGATACTTCACGTTCTTTCCACGCCAGATGACAACGTGGATAATCATACACACTACCATCAGGGACACCGAAGAACTGGAATCAACCCCGCCACATATTGCGCGACCATCATGGCGTCAACCATCGAGACGCTGCCGCTGGAGTTCACGTCGGCCATTGTCGGGTTCAGGGTACTGCAATCTATCAAGCCGGCTACGCATCGTGCCGTCAGCATCGCGTCCACCATACCGATCCGTCCGTCTTCGTTGCCATCGCCGCAATCCACCACGTCCAACGCCAGCTCGACTGACGTGCTCTCGCCCTCTGTTACGGCCACGGGATCGGCGTCATTCTCGCTCGTCGCGCCGTCAAAGTAGGATGTGAGGTAGTTGACTGCTCCTGCGCTGACGATGTAGTTGCCGGTTGCCAGGCCCTCTATGACGCACTCGCCGTTGGCATCAGTCGAACAGGTCCCACCACCTGCAGGAATAATCGGCGGAGAGGCCGCTGAAGTGAAGGCGAGGATTGATGGGCTGGCCAGTACCCAGGCGTTTTCGATGGGATTACCTCCGGCATCTTTGATGAGAGCGGAGATGGTCCCTCCGACGTCGAGAGTGAAATCGATGTCGGGCGTGTCCTCTCCCTCGGTCACAGACACCGGAGTTGCTGCACCCTGGTCCCGCACGTTCAAGTAGTACTCTGTGACATATCCCGCAGACTGGGCGTACACAACGTAGTCGCCGCTTGCGAGACCGTGAATCATGTAGTCGCCATTCCCGTCCGTCCAATCGCAGTTCTCGATGTCATTGCCGCTTGCGCATACTTCGGCATCAGTTAGGGGGCCGCCAGCCGCGGCCACGACGCTTCCCGTGATAGTACCTTCGGGGCTAAGACTGAAGTCGATCCCGTAGGTTCCCTGTCCTTCAGTCACGTCCACGGGAGTTGCGTCCTCCCAAAGGCGCGCGTCATCGTAGTATTCGCCGATGTAGTTGTCACACCAGACTTCCACGATGTAGCTGTCTGTCGCGAGGCCAGTGACCGTGTAGAGGCCGTCGACATCCGTGTATCCGTAGCCCCAGGTCCCATCACCCTCCCGTGGGTCCGCGTAGATGTCGCAATCCTCGAGAGGATTACCTCCCGAATCCGTGACAGTTCCGCTGATCGTACCGCCGATATCGAGCGCGAAGTCGATGCCGGAGATGTCATGGTTTTCTGTGACGGCGACAGCGGTAGCGGCAGACCAGTCGCGCACGGAGTCGTAGTATTCCCTGACATAGCCCTCTGCGTCAGCCTCGACGATATAGCTATCCGTGGCGAGGCCGGTTATCGTGTAGGAACCATCGGGGGCGGAGTATGCGTCCCCCCAGGTGGAACCTTGTTGCCAATCCACTGGA
>Ga0315294_10010429_pt1 | contig 10193 bp, 7 predicted proteins | sample YL17G13_40_MG_FD_203626 | JGI IMG/M metagenome (GOLD analysis project Ga0315294, IMG submission 203626) | Sediment microbial communities from Yellowstone Lake, YNP, Wyoming, USA - YL17G13_40 | ecosystem: Environmental > Aquatic > Freshwater > Lake > Sediment | place: USA: Wyoming | collected...
TAGACGCGGATCGCTGCCGATGAGTTCCACGATGGCGTGTCACCGACCGCGCAGTTGGTCAGCCACCCTTCCCAGCCACTCATGCGACTCACGCCGCGCGATCGGCTGCGTATCGGCCACCGGCCCGACGGCGGTCCCGGTGATGGCAGCCTGCGCCTTCTCCGCGGGGATGCCAGCCGACGCGAGCGTCCGTCTCAGCATCTCCGCCACTTCATCTCGCGCCACCATCCGCGTCGGGTCGAACACCGGTTTCCCGTCGAGCGATCCGGTGCCTTTCATGATGCCGAGCGCGCGCAGACGCGCCGCGTCGCGCCGCGTCTGCTCATCGGCGCTGCCGAGGTCGGCGAACTCGTCCCGACTCTCCGCGGCCGGGAGCATTGCCCCGAAGTGGCTTGCGATGGCGCGGACAACGTCCAGCCTGGTGGCGAACTCGCTCGTCCCTCGCTGTGGCGGGAATGCTAGACTCAGTTCCTGCTGAACCGCCGCGTTCCCGACGATGTGGCCGCAGCCATACCGGCAATCGCACATCGGGGGAGTCAGGCCGGTCACCGGTAGCTCGCGAAGCGTCCTCCGATACTGGCGGTAGGCGCGGGAGTGCCAGATCGCCGGGAAGGTGTCTTCGGTGAGCGAGCCGAGCCGGTTCTGGCAGGTGCAGCAGCCGTGGACATTCCCCTGAACGTCAACCACGGCAAAGACGTGCCCGATGAAGCAGGCCATCTTCTCATAGGGCCACCGGACCCTGCCCTGCGGCATCTGGGCAGGCCTGATGTTATCGGTCCAGAGTTCCGCCCCGGCCTTCTGCGCCATCCCCTGCGCGATCAAGAGATCGTCGCGCACTCGCGCCCAGTCGGCATCGGCGAGCGCGAGTTCGCCGGTGTCGAAGGGGACGGGGCGCATCCCGCCGATCACCACCGCGTCGACTCCTGCGCCGATGGCATCGCTGACGAACTGCAGCACCTCCTGGCAATTGGGCTTCGAGATTACCATGCTCGCGAGCAGCTTTGGCCGCTTCCCGCCGCGCTGCGAGAGATGCTTGACGATCCCGAGCAGGCGAGCGCGGTCCTCGGCCCTCGCACGGTGCACTGCGGCGTAGGTCTCCGGCATACCGGAGTCAATAGAGATGCTGAGTTGCCGCAGGCCCCACCCGCACATCCGATCGGCCAGCTCTTCGTCCAGGCGCTGGCCGTTGGTGGTGATCGCCGTGTGCATGCCGAGCGATCCAATCAGCTCCAGCATCTCGCACGCTTGCGGGTGCACGAGCGGCTCGCCGCGGCCGGCGAGCCAGACATCCTCCACGCCCATGGCGGCCATGTCGGTCAGCAGGCGCTTCAGTTGCTCGAACGGCATATACGCGGCGGGCGTGGGATCGGTCAGGAACGCGCTGTGCTCCATGCACATCACGCAGCGGTGATTGCACCCGGTGGTGGGCTCGAGGAGGATGCGCCGGGGTCCGCGAGTCGGCTCTCGCATGAGGCGCGCACGGGCGCGGGCGCGCTCGATATTGCGCAGGAGCGCGGGGGAGACCGCGCCGATGAGACTGCGGGCGGCGCGCTTGCCGACACTAGCGAGGTCGCGGGAACGGGGCGCGCTCATCCGGCGACTCGCTTCCGCGCGACTATGAAGCTGAAGTCGCTCGCCAGGTCGCCCCGATCCATCGCCTCCTGCTCGGCGGCGTAGAGGCGGCGAAGCCACTCGCGGTGCTCAGGGTTCGCTTGGTCGAAGTTCTGCATGATGCCGGCGAGCAGGAAGTGAAGCAGGCCGCCGCCGCAGCACACACTCAGCCCGAGCCGGCGGGGCCGCGGGCAGTAGCGCTGCCGGAGGTACTCGTACCAGTTGATGCCGCCGAACCGGGAGAAGACGTAGGAGCGCAGCACCTGGCCTGAGGTCAGCCAGAGCGCGGCACGCCGGATATGGTCGCCAGGATCGACCGCGGCCATCTGCCCCCAGTGCGCGGCAGCCCGCCTCCGCTCCTCGGCCGTGAGCCGCCCCCGGCGAAGGCGCTGCCACCCCGCGCGTGCCGCGCGGTACACCGGCCTCAGGCCGGGCACGCACCTCAGGAGGCGCCGGGCTGCATGTGACATTCATGAACTCCCGACCCGATGCCTGCCATTCATCCGCGCCTCACGCGGGCTGTACTTCACCGAGCTATTCCCGCGGCGCCTACACCTCGAACTCGTCGCCATCGTGAGCGAGGTGTACCTCTCCGCCGAATCCTGCCACCCTGATGCGATCAGGGACCCCGTCCTCGACCGGCTCGAGCGTGTGGATGATGTGGGTGGCGACCAGGCGGCGGAGAGCTGTGGGCGCGAGCGCGGCGCCCAGTTCCTCCGGGGTGAAGTGCGCCATCTCGACCACCGCCAGGTCCGCGCCCTTGACCTGCTCTATGATCTCGCTCGGTGAAGCGACATCGCCCGAGAAGAAGAGCCGCTTGCCGTCAACGGTCACGCGGTAGGAGAAGCTTTCGCCGAGCGCGGGATAGCCGGCGGCGCGCGCGTGCTCGGCGGCTCCGGCGATGTGGGCATTCGGGATCGCCGTCACGTTGAGGCCATCACTGTATATCGCGCCCGCCTCGATCGAGCGCAGCTCCAGGTCGAAACCGAGGAGATCGGGCAGGAGGTAGACCGCGTTCAGGAAGTCAAAGAGCGGGACCCGGATCTCTCGGGGCAGGCAGACCAGGAGCGGCCGCGTGCGGTGATTAAGCTGGAGCCACTGCATCAGCATGGGGAGGCCGCCGCAGTGATCAATGTGGGGATGGGTGATGAAGACCGCGCGCAGCGCATCCGGCGACACGCCCCGCCGGGCGAGATGGGCGGCGGTCGGCTCCCCGCTGTCAATCAGGTAGAGCTCCTCACCGCGCCAGAGCCCGATGCAGGTGTTATGGCGCTTCTCGGTCGGGAACCCGGCCGAGGAACCGAGGATGGTGATTCGGACTTTGCCCGCCATGCTCGTGCCCTCCGCTCACAGGCGCGCCGGTGATAGCGCGCGCAGGGAGAATACCAGGGCAGGAGGCGAGGTCCTGCCCAACCCGCCATCCCTGAGCGCGGCCCAGGGACGACGCCGTTCTGCTCATGGGCAGGAGACACGCTCCTGCCCTACGCGGCTAGCCCACCCTGGCCGGACAGCGACACGAGCAGGCCGCCGGGCGGGGTTACGACGCAGGGCCGGGCATGGCCACGTACTCGTGGATCGGCAGCAGGCTGAACTCCTCTCTTTTCCGGCGACCCGAAAGAGCGAGGATGAGGGCCCGCGCGGTGTCGAGGGAGGTGAGGCAGGGGATGGCATGCTCGACCGAGGCGCGGCGGATACGCGCGCCCTCCCGCTCGGGGTTGCGCTCCGGCGAGAGCGTGTTCAGCACCAGATGCACCTTCCCAGACCGCACCAGGTCCGCGATGTTCGGAGTGCCCTCGTGGATCTTCTTCACGAGCGTGCTCTCAACGCCGATCCCCTTCAGATAGGCCTGCGTTCCGGCAGTCGCGTAGATGATGAACCCGAGTCTGGCGAAGTCCCTGATCAGCTCGCCTGCTTCCACCTTATCGCGGTCGGCGATGGTAGCGATGAGCGCGCCTTCACTCGGCACCTCCACGCCGGAGGCGACCATGGCCTTGTAGAGCGCGGTCGGGTAGTCGAGGTCAATGCCCATGATCTCGCCGGTGGACTTCATCTCGGGGCCGAGGTTGATGTCCACTTCGGTCAGCTTCGCGAAGGAGAACACCGGCGCTTTCACCGCGTAGTACGGCCGCGCCGGGTACAGCCCGGGCCTGTAGCCCATCTCCCGGATCTTCTTCCCGAGCATGCACTTGGTGGCGACATTGACCATCGGGATGCCCGTGATTTTCGAGAGGTAGGGAACGGTGCGGCTGGCCCGTGGGTTCACCTCGAGCACGTAGAGGACGTCGTCGCTGTCGAGCACGAACTGCACGTTCATCAGGCCCTTGACCTTGAGGGCGCGCGCCATGCGGGTCGCGTAGTCCACCACCTGCCGCTGGGTCTCCTGGCTCAGGCTCACCGGCGGACAGACGGCCATCGAGTCGCCGGAGTGGACGCCGGCGCGCTCGATGTGCTCCATGATGCCGGGGATGAGCGCGTCCTCTCCGTCGCACATCAGGTCCACCTCGAGCTCGCGGCCGACCAGGTACTTGTCCACGAGGATCGGGTGGCGAGGAGAGACATCGGCCGCGAGGTGCATGTAGGACAGCAGCTCTTCGTCAGAGTAGCAGATCTCCATGGCGCGGCCGCCCAGCACGTAGGAGGGCCGCACCAGCACCGGGTAGCCGATCTCGCTCGCCACCTCGACGGCCTGCTCGATGGAAGCGACGCCGCGGCCCGGAGGCTTGGGAATGCCGATCTCGTTCAGCAGGCGCTCGAAGCGGTCGCGGTCCTCGGCGAGGTCAATGCCGTCGAAGTCCGTGCCCAGAATGGGGACCCCGTTGGCGTGGAGGACGCCCGAGAGGTTGATGGCGGTCTGGCCGCCGAACTGGACGACGACGCCGACCGGGTTCTCGCGCTCGATGATGTGGAGCACGTCCTCCTCGGTGATCGGCTCGAAGTAGAGCTTATCCGATATGTCGAAGTCGGTCGAAACCGTCTCCGGATTGTTGTTGATGATGATGGACTGGAAGCCTTCCTCGCGCAGCGCCCACACCGCGTGGACGGTACAGTAGTCGAACTCGATCCCCTGGCCGATGCGGATGGGGCCGGCCCCGATGACGATCACCCGCCGCTGCTCCGCGCGCACCACCTCGTCCTCGGTCTCGTAGGTCGAATAGTAGTAGGGCGTGACCGCCTCGAACTCGGCCGCGCAGGTGTCCACCATCTTGAAGGGCGGCACCAGGCTCAGGTCGCGCCGCCGCTCGCGCAGCCTCTTCTCGGGGATGCCGACGAGGTCGGCGATCTCGTGGTCGGAGAAGTTGCTCTTCTTGGCGCGCGCGAGCAGGCCATCGGTCAGCCCCTGCGCGCCGGCTTTGCGGATCTCCATCTCCAGGTCAACCAGGTTCTTGATCTTGTGGAGGAACCAGACGTCAACCCGCGAGATCTCGGCCACCTCTTCCACCATCAGGCCCTGGCGGAAGGCCTCGGCGATGGCGAAGAGCCGCTCGTCGGTAGCGTCGCGAAGGCACTCCTCGATCTGCATCGGGCTCCAGGTCCGCTTCGAGCGCAGACCATAGGAGCCGATCTCCAGCGACCGGACGCCCTTCATCAAGGCCGCCTCGAAGGTACGGTCAATGGCCATGATCTCGCCGGTGGCCTTCATCTGGGTGCCGACGGTGCGGTCGGCAAGGTGGAACTTGTCGAAGGGCCAGCGCGGGATCTTCACCACGCAGTAGTCAATGGCGGGCTCGAAGCAGGCCAGCGTCTTCTGCGTGACCGCGTTCGGGATCTCGTCCAGGCGAAGGCCGATGGCGATCTTGGTGGCGACGCGAGCGATGGGGTAGCCGGTCGCCTTGGATGCGAGGGCGCTGGACCGGCTCACGCGGGGGTTCACCTCGATGACGTAGTACTCGAAGCTCTTCGGGTTGAGCGCGAACTGGACGTTGCAGCCGCCCTCGATGCCCAGCACGCGGATGATCCTGAGTGAGGCGGTGCGCAGCATCTGGTATTCCTGGTCGGCCAGGGTCTGCGCGGGGGCGACCACGATGGAGTCACCGGTGTGGATGCCCATCGGGTCCAGGTTCTCCATGCTGCACACGGTGATGCAGGTGCCGGCGGCGTCCCGCATCACCTCGTACTCGATCTCCTTCCAGCCGATCACGCAGTACTCCACCAGCACCTGGTGGATCATGCTCATCAGCAAGCCGCGGGTGCAGGTCTCGCGCAGCTCCTCGTCGTTCCAGACGATGCCGCCGCCGGTGCCGCCGAGGGTGTACGCAGGTCGTATAATGACCGGGAAGCCGATGGTGCGGGCGAAGGCGCGGGCTTCCTCGACGCTGTGGACGATGGCGCTCTCAGGGATCGGCTGGTTGATCTCGCGCATGGTCTCGCGGAACCGGTCGCGGTCCTCGGCGCGCTCGATCGTCTCGAGCGACGTGCCCAGAAGGTCAACGTCGAACTTCTCCAGCACCCCTGCGCGGGCGAGCTGGGTGGCGAGGTTGAGGCCGGTCTGGCCACCGAGCGTGCCGATCAGGCCATCCGGCCGCTCCTTTTCGATGATGCTGGCCGCCACCTCCAACGTGAGCGGTTCGATGTAGATGCGATCCGCCATGTTGGTGTCGGTCATGATGGTGGCGGGGTTGGAGTTGATGAGCACAACCTCGATGCTCTCCTCCCGCAACGCCTTGCAGGCCTGCGTGCCCGCGTAGTCGAACTCGGCCGCCTGACCGATCACAATCGGCCCGGAGCCAATCACCATCACTTTCTTCAGATCAGCGCGTCTGGGCATTCATGCTCCTGTTGTCAATGCTCCCTCTGTCATCCTGAGCCGGAGGCGAAGGATCACGTCGTTCACCCGCCATCGTCGCCGAACAACTTCACGCTCAGATCCTCCCAGTCGGGATTCATAGACTCGATCAGCGCGACCTTCCTGGCTCGCACCCATCCCTTGATCTGCTTCTCTCGCGCAATGGCGGCCCAGATATCGTTTCCCGCCTCATACCAAACTAGACGCGTAAGATTGTACTTCTTCGTGAATCCCGGCACCAGCTTGTGCTTGTGCTCATAGACCCGGCGCTCAAGGTTGTTCGTGACGCCCGTGTACAGCGTTGCGTAGTTGTTGGTCATGATGTAGACGTAGTAGTCCTTCACAGTCTCATCCACCAACAACGGCTAACGGCGTGATCCTTCGCGGTCGCGGCGGCTATCCGCCGCTGCTCGGCTCAGGATGACAAAGAGAGCGCGGCAGATCAGCCCCCGGATCCAAGGCACCGAATTGTCATTCTGAGCGCAGCGAAGAATCACGTCGTGCCACCTCCGGGGGCAGAGATAAGCCCCTGCCCTGCGCACTGCGTCTGAGCATTCAGTATCCCTAAATATCATTCGTAGGCGGGATGAATCCCGCCCCTGCGGGGCAGGAGGCAAGCTCCTGCGCAACCAGGGTCCGTCTGGGCATCTGCCGAACTCGCTACTCCTCGTCCTCCCACGGACTTGGTATGAAGTCATCGCGTTCAACCACCTGCTCCTGCGCCTCATGCGCCAGTGCCATTCTACACGCGTCTAGCGCAGCGTTATTCACAGCAGGTACCCCGAAGCATCCCTTTACCTGGGTGAACTGCCGGCCGTCAAGCTTGGTGCGGATGTAACCCTTATCTAGCTCCGGGTCGACGACCACGAAGTAGGTACCAGGCCGAGCGCTTCCTACGGCCTCCGTTATGCCAATGTCGCGGAACGAATACCCGACGATCGCGACCACATCAGCGCGCGCCAAGGCCTGCCGGAGCGCACGATACGCCACGTTGAATACGTCAGTAAGCATTGCGTCGGTCTTGCCGTGGGAGGGCCAGACGACCATCGGGCGGACGGCGCCCGCAACCAGTGTCGGGAATGCCTGATAGACAATGGAACCTCTGCGCTCATCGCGGAACCAATGAGAACACCCGTGCAACCTGTAGATCACGAGATCGGCTAGCGATATGTCGAAGTTCCCGTACTGCGATGCGTCCCACACCCGGTCCAGGCCATAGCCCGGCGGGCGCAAGCCGTTCTGGACGGACTCCGTGGGGAATTGCGGGAGGCTTTCGTAGGTCAGATCATAGTTTGTCGTGAACACACTGAGTGGGCCATCTGCCAATGCCGTGAGCGCCACAAGGAAATCGCCGTATGCTTCAAGAGACCCCGGCGGTGTATTGTTCTCATCAACTCTCCCCCAGTTGCGCAGCATGAGCGTCTGTAGCTCGGCTAGCCCTGTGGTGGCTTCCTCACTCAGGCTGTAGTACTCTTCGTCATGTAGCACCCGCTGGAGGTTCGCGTCGCATTCCCTGGCTTTGAACACCTCAATGTACAACTGCAGGCGGTCATAGATGAACTCGACATCGCCGCCTTGCTCCTCCCAAGCCATGCCACCACACAACGAATTCAGTGCGCTTCCGGGACCCTCAAACAGGCGCGGAAACGTCTTCATCGTCGGCAGCCCCAATGCCGCCGATGCCCCTGCTCCTGTGAGCACTATCAGCTTCCCGTACTGGCTCTCCTCAGACATCCGTGACCCCTCTCTCCCGTGTTCAGCACACCTCCGGCTCTATCTGCTCCCACCGATCCGGTTCCCGTATCCTCTGCACGAACTGCCCGAAGATGCCCTTGCTGTCCAGCGGCCCCGGGCTGGCCTCGGCATGATACTGGATGGAGAAGGCGCGAAGCTCCGGGCACTCGAGGCCCTCGACCGTGCCGTCGTTGAGACTCACCTGGGACACGGCGGCAGGCGTCTTAGCAATGCTGTCCCTGTCTACCGCGTATCCGTGGTTCTGCGAGGTGATGCGCACGCGGCCGGTGAGCTCGCAGCGCACCGGGTGGTTGCCGCCGCGGTGGCCAAACTTCAGCTTGAAGGTCTTCCCGCCCAGGGCGTGGCCGAGCAGCTGATTGCCGAGGCAGATGCCGAAAATGGGGACGCTGCCGAGCAGCCCCCGAACCGTTTCCACCTGTGGTCTGAGGCGCTCCGGCGCGCCGGGGCCGGGGGAGAGCAGGACGCCGTCGGGTCGCCCGCTCAACACGTCGTCGGCTGTGACCGTGCACGGGAGCACGGTCGGCTGACAGCCAAGCTGGTACAGGCTGCGCAGAATGCTGACCCGGATACCGTAGTCAATCACCGCTATCTTCAGGCGCTCGCGGCCATCGGCCGGCGCGTTCTTCGGCCGCCACTCATACGGCTCCGGCGTGCTCACCTGCTGGACCAGGTCCATCTCGCCATAGCCGGGGTTGTCCCCGATCCGCCGGAGCGCTTCTTCGGGGGTCTCGCCGGTCGAGATCGCGCCCATCATCACGCCCACGTTGCGAAGCCTGCGGGTGAGGGCGCGGGTGTCCACGCCCTCGATGCCGACGACCTTGTGGCGCGTGAGGAAGTCACCGAGGGACTCAGTGTTCCGGAAGTTGCTCGGCACGTCGCAGATCTCTTTCACCACCAGACCAGCGATCTGGCACTGCGGCGACTCGTAGTCGTCGTCATTGGTCCCGTAATTGCCGATCAGGGGATAGGTGAGGGTGAGGATCTGCCCGCCGAGCGAGGGGTCGGTAAAGGCCTGCTGATAGCCGACCATGGCGGTGTCGAACACGACCTCGCCGAGGGCGTGGCCGGGGATGCCGACGCTCTCGCCCTCGAAGATGGTTCCGTCTGCAAGTGCCAGAATCGCTTTCAAGCTACATCTCCCGTGTCGGGGCAGGAGGCAAGTGGCTAGGCCTGTCAGGCCGCCATCCCGGTCGCGTTGCGACCTAGGAACCCCTGCCCAACCCATCGTCTCCTCGGGAAGCAACGCTCGGCGGGCATGCCTGCGGCATACCCGCCCTACACACGGCAACGGCCGGCGGGCATCCTGCTCCGCCAAGGATACGCAGGATACCCGCGCCACACACGGCGCCGTCACGCATAGCTACATGGCCGGCGACGATGGTCGCGACCGCCCGTGCTCTCAGCCGGCGGCCGGCGAAGGGGCAGTTGCGGCTGAGGGAGCAGAAGTGATCGGGGTCTACGACCCACTCTGCGTTCGGATCTACGAGCGTCACATCTGCTGGTGCTCCCGGCCTCAGCGCGGGCGCGGGAATATTGAGCGCCGCGGCCGGGGCGGCGGTCATGGCGCGGACCGCGGTGTGGGGCGTGAGAAGGCCGCCGTGGATCAGGTCCGTCCAGATGACGCCGATGGTCGTCTCCAGGCCGATGACGCCGGCGGGCGCCGTGTCGTACTCGACTGCTTTCTCGGCGGGCGAGTGCGGCGCATGGTCGGAGGCGATGACGGAGATGACGCCCTCTGCGAGCGCGCGCCGCAGCGCGTCGCGGTCGCGCCGCGAGCGCAGCGGGGGGTTCATCTTGTAGTTCGCGTCACAGGCCGGGGCGTCGTCAGTGCAGAGCGAGAGGTGATGGGGGGTTGCTTCGCTGGTGACGCGCAGGCCGCGCTGCTGGGCGCGGGCGATCAGCTCGATCTCCTCCCCCAGGCTGACGTGCGAGAAATGCACCGCGTAGTCGAACTTGGCGGCGAGCGCGATGTCGCGCTCCACCAGGTCAATCCGGTCGACGTGAACGGTCAGCGAGATGCCGACCGCCTTCGCGGCGGCCATCG
>Ga0315294_10010430_pt1 | contig 10193 bp, 6 predicted proteins | sample YL17G13_40_MG_FD_203626 | JGI IMG/M metagenome (GOLD analysis project Ga0315294, IMG submission 203626) | Sediment microbial communities from Yellowstone Lake, YNP, Wyoming, USA - YL17G13_40 | ecosystem: Environmental > Aquatic > Freshwater > Lake > Sediment | place: USA: Wyoming | collected...
GAGCCCAGTCGAGGGGCAGCAGCGTCTATGATACCACACGGCAAGTCTCAAGGGCTACCCCCCGACTAGAAGTATGCCTCTTTATCCGTCCAACCCAATCAGACAAGCGCCGCCATTTCTCCCCAATTCTTCCCCGCTTTTACGTCCGCCTTCAGGGGGATACAAAGGGGATAGGCACTCTCCATTGCCATCTGGACTTCGCGGGCAAAGACCCTGACCTGTCCTGCCGGCAGTTCGAAGAGAAGTTCATCGTGGACCTGGAGAATCATCCTCGCCCCGGGGAAATTGGGAAGCACCTGCCGCTTCATGTTGACCATGGCCAGTTTAATGACATCGGCAGCGCTGCCCTGGAGGGGGGAGTTGATGGCGGCCCTTTCGGCGTAGGCCCTGACCTGGCGGTCTGGTGAAGATATGTCTGGAAAAGTCCGTTTCCTTCCCAGCACGGTGACGGCATAGCCCAGTTTCCTAACCTCGTCCTTAGTGGCTTCGAGGTATTCTCGCACCCGAGAGAACTTACGGAAGTAATCGTTTATCAAGGCTTGCGCTTGTTCCTCTGGAATCTTGAGTTGGGCCGCCAGGGCCCGGGCGCCGATGCCGTAGATGATGCCGAAGTTGACCGTCTTGGCCTGGCGGCGCATCTCGGGGGTTACGCCTGCCACGGCCACATTGAAGATGGTGCAGGCGGTCTCGGTGTGAACGTCACCGTCGCCGGAAAAGAACTTGAGCAGCAGCGGCTCCTGGCTCAGATGGGCAAGCAACCGCAGTTCTATCTGGGAATAGTCGGCGGAGAGCAGGAGATTGCCCTCTTCGGCGATGAAGCAGCGGCGGATTTCGGTGCCCACTTCAGTTCGGGCAGGGATATTTTGAAGGTTGGGATTCGACGAGGAAAGGCGCCCAGTGGCGGTCCCCGCCTGGTTGAAGGTGGTATGCACCCGGCCGGTGGCCGGATTGACCGCCTGAGGGAGCGCATCCGCATAGGTGGACTTGAGTTTTGAGAAGGTGCGGTGCTCCAAGATGAGAGGGACTATGGGATGCCGATTGGCGATGCGTTCCAGCGCTTCCAGGTCCGTTGAAAAGCCGGTCTTGGTCTTCTTGGTGCCCTTGAGTCCGAGTTCCGAGTAGAGCACCTGCTGCAACTGCTTGGTGGAGGCAACGTTGAATCGTCGCCCCGCCAGGCGACAGATTTCGGCCTCCAGAGCGGAGATCTTCTCCTCAAAACGCTCAGATAGTAGCCTCAAGCCGGCCACGTCCAACTTGACCCCGGCCAGTTCCATCTCGGCCAGGATGAAGGACAAGGGGATTTCCAATTTCTGGAGAAGCCCGAGGAGGCCGTTTTCTTCAACTTGTTGTCTCAAGATGGGAGTGATCCTGGCGAGGCAGCGGGCCTGGCTGGCGAGGAAAGTCTGAGGGGCTTGGCGGTCGCCTTCAGGCTCTGCGCCCTCGGCGGGCTTGGCGAGATCGTGGCCTAGGAGCCGACGGCAGAGTTCGGCCAGGGGATAGGCCTGCCTGCCGGGCTCAAGCAGATAGGAGGCAAGAAAGGTGTCAAAGGAAGGGGGCAACAAGGTCATGCCGGCGGAGTCAAGAACTTGGGATACCGCCTTGGCGTCATGGACCGTCAGCCGGTCGCTGGCCTCCTCAAGCAGCCGTTGCGCAAGTTCAGCCATCCCGCCGGAGGAGGAAAGGGCGGAACTCAGTTCAAAGAGGCTTCCCTGGGAACTGGGGGGATGGGGGTGGGTCCTCTCCACCCGAGCAAGGCTGAGCATCGCCACCTCTTCGTCTGCTCCCGCCCCAGCGGCGGCCAGCACCTCGGACGAGCATGGGCAAATAGCCAGGGAGACCCCCTCCGTCTCATCGGCGGCGACAAGGCTGATCAGGGAGGTCTGCGAAAGCCTCTGCCGAAGCCAATTCATATCGGCCGGCTCCGAAATGACGGTGTGCTCACCGGAAAGGGGAGGCAGATCGTCGAATTTCTCCTGGCTGCCTATCCTCTCCATCAGCCTCTGAAATTCATACTTCCTCAGCACTTCCATCGCCCCCGGCCAATCTATCAGGGAGGATTCGCACTCTTGGAGCGGCAACTGGAGGTCCAGGTCGGGCCGCAGCCGAACCAAATCTCGAGCCCGGAAGACAGAATCCTTTTGCTGGGCAAGGGTCTCTCGGAGATTGATGGGATTCACCTCTTCAAGACGACTGTATATCCCTTCCAGCGAACCAAAGGCCTGGAGGAGCCTCACGGCCGTCTTTTCGCCGATCCCTGAGATGCCGGGGATGTTATCGGAGGGGTCACCCATAAGCGACTTGAGGTCGGGCACCTGTTCCGGGGTGAGACCCAGACGTTTCTCGACCTCCTGCCGGGTGTAAAGGATGGTTTCGTCCAGGCGCCTTCCAGAGGAGAGAACGTGGACCTTGTCGTCCACGATTTGGAGAAGATCGCGGTCATTGCTGACGACCAGCGACTCAATCCCCTCCTTTCCCGCCTGCCGCGCCAGGGCAGCCAACACATCGTCAGCCTCGAAACCCTCCATTTCGACGATGCGGATGCCAAATCCTTTCAATACTTCCCGGACAATCGACACCTGCAAGGAGAGTTCTGGGAGGGAAGGTGGACGGTGGGCTTTATAGGGGGCATACGACTCATGACGAAAGGAAGGGCCGGGAAAGTCGAACGCGGAGACGATGTAGTCGGGGTTCTCCTCCTCGAGCAACTTGAGCAGGATGTTAAGAAACCCCAGCACGGCATTGGTCGGAATGCCCCGCGAGGTGGAAAGGGAAGGGATGGCATGGAAGGCCCGGTGAATCAAGTTAAGCGTATCCAGGGCGACGAGTTTCATGTGGAAAACCTCCCCTCCGTTTCATTCTTGCATTTGCGGCCCGCAAGGTCAAGGCAGCGGACCGCTTGCTCTCCCCTGCGAAGCGGAGCAAATGAGCGGGACAAAGCCGACGCGAAGGCATAAAGTTAAACTCGACCGTGTCGCTTGCGGGCCATGATTGGCCATGTTAAATTTCGGCTATGCTCGGATAACCAACAGAAGAGAGCATTTCCAGGAAATCGTCATGAGTGCGGTCATAGGCGTTACCTTTTCCAAGAACATCAAAGAGGCTGACAAGAAAGCCTATCTGGAGGCTTTCGAGGAAGCGGGATTCGATGCGAAACAGCTATACCCGGACGAAGATCGCTATGACGCCGCGGAAGTTGGACTGCACGGCCTGATCCTGCTTGGGGGCGGAGATATCCACCCCTGCTTTTACGGAGAGGCGAACCGGTGTAGCAAGCCCCCTGACGAGGAGAGAGACCAGAGGGAGCAGGATCTCTTCCGCCTGGCGAGGGAGGAGGGGATTCCCATCCTCGGCGTTTGCAGAGGCATCCAGGTTGTCAACGTCTTCATGGGGGGAAGTCTGTACCAAGATCTGGCGACGGAGATAGAGGCTCCGGTACCTGCTCACGGCAGGGACAGGAACGAGACGGAACGAATGCATCCCGTTCGGATGAAAGGGGGGTCTAAACTTGCCAGGGTTGTCGGCTCGGCAGAGATCTCGGTAAATTCCTACCACCACCAGGCGATCAAAGGATTAGCCGAGGGACTGGAACCGGTTGGGTGGACGGAGGACGGGGTGGTGGAAGCGGTGGAGGCGCCCGGCGAGCCCATTTTTGGGGTGCAGTGGCACCCGGAGCGGCTGGCAAAAGGGGAGCGGTCGAAACTGTTCCGCTGGTTTTACCAGCTCTGCCTCAAGAAGAAGTGATCAGTGAACAGTGGCCAGTGGCCAGCAAGAGTCTGAGGGTCCAGAGTCTAGAGTCTGCAATCGAAGAGTGGAAGGCGCTGGTCAGCGGCTGAGGAGAGGCTCAAGCGGAGTCTGCTGAAGTTGCAGTTGCTCAGGACGCAGGACTCAAGACCCAGGACGCTCTTCCGTAATCAGTGTAATCCGTGTAATCAGTGGTTGGTCTTTCAGCAGAAAAGCCCTGGCAGGAGCCAGGGCTTTTCCCCAATCGAGGCAAATATCAATATTCGGGTGGATGCGGCATCGAGGGTGCCTTCTCCGGCTCCGGCTTGTCCGCCACAAGAACCTCGGTGGTAAGAAGCATGGAGCCAATCGAGGCGGCATTCTCGAGAGCGCAGCGGGCCACCTTGGCTGGGTCAATGATGCCGGCCTCGAGCAGGTTAACGTAGTCCTCTTTGAGGGCGTCGAAGCCGATGCCGAACGCAGAGTTCTTGACCTTCTCAACGACTATGGAGCCCTCGTGACCGGCATTCTCGGCTATCTGACGGATAGGCTCCTCCAGGGCGCGGCGAAGGATATTTACGCCGACCTTCTCATCGCCCCTGGCCCGCACCTTGTCGAGGGCGGGGATGATGTGAAGGAGAGTGGCGCCCCCGCCGGGGATGATCCCCTCCTCGACGGCGGCTCTGGTGGCGGAAAGTGCATCCTCGAAGCGGTGCTTCTTCTCCTTGAGCTCGGTCTCGGTGGCGGCCCCTACCTTAACCACGGCGACGCCGCCGGCAAGTTTGGCTAGCCGCTCCTGAAGTTTCTCGCGGTCGTAGTCGGAATCGGTATCCTCGATCGCCTTACGAATCTGGGCGATCCTGCCGTTAATCGCCTCCTTGGAGCCGGCACCCTCAACGATGGTTGTCTCCTCTTTCGAGACGGTGACGGTTCGGGCCTTGCCAAGGTCCTGCAGCTCGACATTCTCCAACTTGATGCCGAGATCCTCGGAGATGAACCGACCGTTGGTGATAACGGCGATGTCCTCGAGCATGGACTTGCGCCGGTCGCCAAAGCCCGGGGCCTTGACGGCTATCGCTTGGAGGACGCCTCTGATCTTGTTCACTACCAGGGTTGCGAGCGCCTCGCCCTCGACATCCTCCGAAATCACCATCAGCGGCCTGCCGGCGCGGGCAATCTTCTCCAGCAGCGGCACCAGGTCCGCCGCGGACGAGATCTTCTTCTCGTGGATCAAGATGAAGGGCTCTTCGAGAACGGCCTCCATGGTATCAGCGTTGGTGATGAAATAGGGGGAGAGGTAACCCTTGTCAAACTGCATTCCCTCCACGACCTCGACGCTGGTGGTGGTTCCCTTGGCCTCCTCCACGGTGATGACGCCGTCCTTGCCGACCTTGTCCATGGCATCGGCGATGAACTGGCCGATCTCCCGGTCGTTGCCGGCGATGGCGGCGATGCTGGCCATCTCTTCCTTCTTCTTTACCGGGATGGCCTTATTCTTGAGTTCCTTGACCAAGGCCTCAACAGCCATCTCAATTCCCCGCTTGATGAGCATGGGATTGGCGCCGGCGGCCACATTTCTCAGCCCTTCATGGACTATGGACTGGGCGAGGACGGTGGCAGTGGTCGTTCCATCGCCGGCCACGTCGTTAGTCTTGGAGGCGACCTCCCTGGTCAATTGGGCGCCCATGTTCTCGTAAGGGTCCTCGAGCTCGATCTCCTTGGCAACTGTAACGCCATCTTTGGTGATGGTGGGGGAGCCGAATCTCTTATCGAGCACGACGTTTCTTCCTCTGGGGCCGAGGGTTACCTTCACCGCATTGGCAACCTGGTTAACTCCTCTTTCCAGCGCTCTTCTGGCGTCTTCATTGAAAGCCAACATCTTAGGCATAATTCCTTCCTTCCTATTTCACTATTCCCAGTAGAGAGTCTTCATCAATGATGATGTATTCTTTGTCCCTTAGTTTGAGTTCAGTACCGCCAAACTCGGGATAAACCACGACGTCTCCGATCTTTACCGACATAGGGACCAGTTTCCCGTCGTCTAGAGTCTTGCCTGGTCCACAGGCTACGACCTTGCCCCTTTGCGGTTTCTTTCTGGCGGAGTCAGGCAGGACTATGCCGCCCACGCTCCGCGCTTCCTCTTCCAGCGGCTCGAGAAGGACTCGATTACCGAGAGGCTTAATCATAACCGTCTCATCACTCCTTAGAACGCATGTTTTTCGGCGGGCGCCAAATGCACCCGCCGCTACCTATTATAGCAGGCTTTACGGCCGTGTCAAGGGCTGGGCCGGGTAATCCGGGGTAACCCGAGGACAGTTACCTGCGCTGGCCGAGGCGGCTCGACGTGGGTGCCGCCTCTGTTGAAATAGCCTCCCAGACGCGGTAGAGTCGTTTCAAAACGCGCGGAGGTAAGACAGCCATGTCCGTTGAGAGAACATACTCGCCCCTCGCCCCACTCCAGGAATACTATGAGGCCATCGAGCCGGAGTTCTCGTTCAGAGCGGAGAGCCCTGACGAGTGGCAGCGGTGGAGGGAGGGCTTCAGGACGAAATTGGGGGAGATACTGGGCGGTTTTCCGAGTGGGAAGTGCGCGCTGGAGCCGGAAGTGCTGGAGGTGACGGACAAGGGGAACTACGTCAGGGAGAAAGTTGTCTTCCAGAGCGAGCCGAAGGTGAGCGTCCCGGCCTACTTCCTGATTCCGAAACAGATTTCAACCCCGGCGCCCGCCATACTCGCCCTGCACGGGCACGGAAGAGGGAAGGACGACTGCGCGGGCATCGCCGAGACGCCGGAGGATGTGGAGGGGATAAGATCGCTGAACTATAACGCCTACGGCGAGGGAATGGCCGAGCGGGGCTACATCACCCTGATTCCTGACCAGTGCTGCTTCGGGGAGAGGATGGAGGAGCAACACAGGCAGGAGAAGAGGGGTTCCTCTTGCAGGCAGGTGTCCTTTTTCTACCAGTTGCTGGGAAAGACGGTTATCGGGCAGAGGGTTTGGGATGGCATGAGGGCGATTGATTATCTCCAGACCCGTCCTGAGGTCAATCCCGAACGCATCGCCTGCATGGGGCTTTCGGGGGGCGCAACCGCTGCCCTATATTTGGCGGCGCTGGAGGAAAGGGTCAAGGTCGTGGTCGCCAGCGGCTACCTGAGCACCTTTCGCGACAGCATCCTGGCGATGGATCACTGCGAGTGCAACTACATTCCCGGAATCCTCAAGCATGGGAAGATGGCCGATATGGCCAGCCTCATCGCCCCCCGGGCCCTGCTGATCGAGAGCGGCACGGAGGACTCAATCTTCCCCATTCAGGCCACGGAACTCGCCTTCGAGAGGTTGAAGCGGGCCTATGACCTGTTGGGCGTGCCCGAAAGGCTGGACAAGGACATTTTCGAGGGAGGGCACAAGTTCAGCGGACGGAAAGCCTACGACTGGATCAATCAGTGGGTGTAAGAGTCTGCGAGTCTGCTAGTCTGCTAGTCTGCGCGCAACTGCCAGAGCGCACGTCATTGCGAGGAGTCCGCCCTGGACGACGAAGCAATCTGCTTAGAGACTTCCTTACTGAGAGTCCAGAGTCTAGAGTCTAGAGTCCAAGAGTCTACAATCAAAGAAGCACTACCCAAGCCACCGTGAATTGTCGGTGCTTTTCGGGCCTTACGCGTCCGAGGATAACTCAGGGCGAAACGCGGCGAAAGACCCTTCTTGTTTTAGCAGGGCCTGCTTGAGGGCGGAACCACCCCCGAAGCCGCCGAGGGAGCCGTTGGCGCTGATTACCCGGTGACAGGGGCTGATGGGGGTGAAGGGGTTTCGGGCCAGGGCTTGTCCGACCGCCCTGGCGCCACCAGGCTTGCCGAGACGGGCGGCCAAACACCCGTAACTTCTCGTCTCTCCCCAGGGGATCTTCCTGACCTCTTCGAGCACCCGTCGCTGCCACCGGGTCAGGAGGCTCCAGTCGAGGGGGATGCCGAAGAGGACGTTCTCACCGGCGTAGAACTGGGTCAGCTGGGCTTCGAGCTGAGCGAGCCAGTTCTCAACTCTCTTCGCCGCCACTTCATCTTCCATTGGGACGAAGATTCCCCGCCGGAGAATTGCATCCAGCAAGCGCCGTTCTCCTTCAGAGAGGCTTTGGCCGGCCTTCCGGAGGGAATCGGCCACGGCTTCGTCCAGGCTCGGCTCAGGCAGGGACAGTCCTGTCAGCCCGTTCATAGAACAGACCGCAGCAACCCAACCCATTCGGGTTGAGAAGGCGACTAACCCAAAGGCAGAACTACCCATTCCCTGACTCGTCACGGTTCGCATCCTCCTCTTGCCGCCGCAACTGTGGCTAAGTCTGGAAGTGGGTCGGCAAAAGGGTCAAGTCCGGGGGGCAGAACCCGCTCACTTCCGGCAGACCCAGACCAGATCGCTTCCGGCTTCAGCGGACAAGGGGGGAATAGGGCTTTCGCTGCCGGCCTTGAAAGAGACCATGCCGCCGTCGTCCTTCCCGTCAGTCCCGACACCGTAGAGAATAAAGCCCTGGCCACTGCGGCGATAGTGAAAGGGCTTCCCCGAGCAGGGATCGAGGGGAAGTTGCCTGGCGGTGAATCGCTCCAACTCGTCGAGCGTCTGGGGATAGGCGCCACGCTCCGCGCGATAGACCTTCAGCAAGAGGGCAATCCGCGCCAACCCAACTATCGCCTCTGCCCTAGCAGCACCGTTGGTGGTGTAGACATACAGGGGAAGCACAAGAACAGAGTAAAAGCGCGGCGGGAACACGTTTTGTGACTTCAATTCCCGCTGCAACTGCACCCACTCGGGAGAGGGATGGGCTTTTTGCTCGAAGAAGGGCACCCTCGCCTGGGTTAAGTACGCGGCCATTCCCTTCAGATAGAACAGTTGATCGTTGGCCACATACCATCGGATCGCGAGTTGAAGGATCGGTGGCATTCTGCCAGACGCTCTAGTAATGAGGGGAATCGGCTCGTCGTCGGGAGGTGTGCCCGGCGGGTTGGGCTTCGTCAGCAGTTGCATATAGGTCAGCAAGACCACCCTTTGTCCCTCCATCCCTTCCACACAAGCGCCCCGCAAGTCCAATCTGGAGAGCCTCGCCTCAAGTTCGCGGCAGAGGGCCGGCGAGGGATCTGAGTCGTAGAGTATCCGTTCGACGGTTGATAAGCCTGTTGTGACAATGCTGAAAGCCAGGACTGGCGGCCCCAGCAAGGGCATGGATAGCAGTTGGTCAGGCATGTTCAGAATGGCGGCCGAAGTCCGGAGCGCATCGTTCCCCCTTCCCTCCTCAGCCGGAACCATAGCCTGGAACTGCAAGAGGCTCCGGCTTCGCACGAACTGGGGCAAAGTCAGATCGTATACTGAGGAGGGGTCCGACCAATCAAGATTGAAGCGACATTTCTCCATCATCGCCGCCTGGCGAGCAAGCGCCACAGCCTCACGGTTCTTAGCCAGAGCATTCCTTACGGAGGCCAGCACTTCTGCGTCACTCGGCTCCCCCGGCCCTGGCTTCACTGCTTTCGGCAGCCGCTCCGCGGGCAACAGGACGGGCCCTGACGGGGCACCGGCCTCCCCCGCTTGGGGCGAGGAGAACACGGACGGCCTGGGCGAGGGTTCAGGGGACATCCTGTGGCCGAGGGGCAACCCGCGGGTCCAGTTCGTCGCGGCTTTGCGCAGGTTGTCGAGCAATTCCCGGTCCCCGCCGTTCTCCTTCAACTTGTCCAGGGCCGCCTGGTACACGAGAGTTGCGTTCTCGGCGTCAGGGATGGGAGGAGGCACCAAATCAGCCATTGTGGTCGGCTTGCCCTCACTCTTGAGCTCGGCAAGGATGGCTTCTTTCTGCCTCTCGGCCAGGCCCACAGAAATCCCCAGAACAACGATAGAGAGAGGGATCAGCGAAAGCAGGAGGAATCCGGCCCATTGAGCCGCCCTCAGGGAGCGGCTGGGGAGGGCGCGAACCCCTCCCCGCTCGACTTGTTCCGGGGCAGGAGCCCGCAGCGGCTTGGCGCGACGCACGACGAGCGTCCCCGCGATCTTGTCGTAGTAGGTCTGGTGGCGGCGGTCAACTATCATCCAAAGCGCGCCAATGGCATAGGCAGTGTAAACTGCCGCGGCGGCAAGTTGCCAGGCCTCCTGCCGTTGAGGAACCATTGCGAGGACCAACGGGACCCAATAGGCAAAGGTGCGGACTGCCGCGGGTGCATACCCGATGGGCGTGCCGTCGGGCCGGGCCACGCGCACCTTGACCGCCCTCATCCCGACGGTCCAGCCGTAGCAGCCAAGCATCCAGAACGAGTATCCGATGGCCAGAAAGAGAAGAATAACGACCCCGAGCACGAAAAACGCGGCTGGGGGCCCATGATGCTGCCACGGCCTGAAAAGCGGAAGCCAGACCAGGCAATCCACCACTGCGAGGATCACGCCGTCTATAATGGCGCCAACCAACCGCCGGAGGAACCCGGCGGTAACGAGCTCAGCTTGCTGC
>Ga0315294_10010432_pt1 | contig 10192 bp, 7 predicted proteins | sample YL17G13_40_MG_FD_203626 | JGI IMG/M metagenome (GOLD analysis project Ga0315294, IMG submission 203626) | Sediment microbial communities from Yellowstone Lake, YNP, Wyoming, USA - YL17G13_40 | ecosystem: Environmental > Aquatic > Freshwater > Lake > Sediment | place: USA: Wyoming | collected...
CCCGTGTATATTTGCCATATCTCATCAAAGGAAACCAAGATTATGCCAAAGACCATCGAAAAGATAATATTCTTTATTTGCCGGCGTTCCCTTAATTCTTCCAGTATTATGAAAAATATACATATGTACTGAAACAATCTCAATATTCCGCCTTTAATAGTATCGTAGTAATTTATAGAATTTAGGATAGATAAACAAGTTATTATAAATAAAAATAATAACGGTAAATTTAGCGAAGACTTTATGAATACCTGTTCTTTTTTCAATATTTTTTTAGAAATGAAACTCGCTATCGCCAACCCCATAAACACATTCATTGGCGCAGGAGCAATACCCATAGAAAATGGGATTAGCACAATTGACCAGTAAATTATATAATCAAGGTATTTAATAATTTTTTGCATTTAATTAATCAAAAAAACGATATTTAATTATATTTCCTATGAGATACATACCATCTAACCATCTTATTTTTTTGCCCTCTTTATAGGTACGAGGCCGATATGATATAGGAACCTGTTTTATCTTTAATTTTCTCTTGATAACCTTAGACACTATTTCTAGTTCAATGTTGAAACCTTGTGATTTGAGTTCTAATTTATCGAAGAGATCTTTACTGGCTAATTTATAACAAGTTAAGAAGTCGTTGAGTCGGGTGCCAAATAAAAAATTTAAAAAACTAGTCAGGAATCGGTTGCCTAATCTGGGTATTAATAAACCATGATACCTTTCTGTAAATCTTACTCCTAATACTATATCGGTATCGTCTTTTTTAATTTCCTCTATCAGTTTTATATAATCTGCGGGATCATATTCTAAATCTGCATCTTGGACTATTACAAACTCGCCACTGGCATTTGCCAGGCCGGTCAAGAAGGCAGCTCCTTTACCTCGATTACTGGTGTGGTGAATAACTTTTAGCTCATCATATTTAATATCTCGTAAAACCCTATCCGTGCCATCACAGGAGCCATCGTCTACCACAATTATCTCCTTTTGGATATCTACTGAGTTTATCTTTTCTAAAATTTGCTTTATGGTACTGGCTTCATTATATACGGGAACAATTATGGAGAGTAATGGCATATTATTTAGTAATCCTTTTAAAAATCGCCCAGAGATATAACTTAAGATAGGCGGGCAATAATTTAAGCATCCGAAAACTAGATTTACCTTTAGACCTTTCTTTCCATGCCGTAGGCACCTCAGTTATCTTAAAGCCTAAATAATATGCCTTAAGCGGTATTTCCATAGATATTTCAAACCCTTCAGATTCAATATGTATGCTCTCTATCACCTTTTTTCTATACATCTTAAAGGCATTGGCAATATCGTGGGTAGGCAATCTTAATAAACAATAGAGAGACTGTCCTACAAAACATGAGAAAAAACCTTTTATCTTTGAACCACCTAAACGAGCCCCTCCTTTTATATAACGTGAGCCACAAACCACATCATACCCCTCATTAATCTTATGGAACATTATTTTAATAGTGGATAATTCATCGCATAGATCTGCCATAACCAGAATCACCATATCACCCAAAACGTTATGAAAACCTGTCTTTATGGCATTAGCAAAACCCTGAGCGAGTTTATTTTCCACCAATCTAATATTTTTATATTTTTGGGACAGCTTATCTACAATTTCACCGGTAGCATCTATAGAATGGTCATTCACAACCACTAATTCATAATCTATATCTAAAGAGTTTTCTATTCTATTGATAATATCCGATATATTGTCCTGCTCATTATGCGCCGGAATCACAATAGACAATTTCATCTTAATACCTTATATATTTTGATAGTATCATTGGCAAAAACTGCTTTGAATTTTTCTGGATTATCTTTTGCCCAATTATATTCTAAGGGAAAGATAATTTCCTTTGTCTGGTGTAGCGAATAAATGAATAAATAATCGGTATTTCGCTTTAAAAGATTATTCAGCCAAGTAGAATAATCAGCACTCCCGCGATAATTACCCTGTGCCTCAAAATTTTTGTGTAAACTCAAAAAATCATAACCCCAATGATAATGGCTATCAGGAAAATAATGTAATTTTGCTGGCTCGGTTTTATTTACCGAAACATAATAAACATTATTCTTAAAATTTGTTCCATATAAAGGAAATGGAACTGGCCGGCCAACATAGGCTATATTATTACCGTTAGTATTCTGATTTAACCACTCCCATGCCCTTGCAGCATCTGGCCAGAAGCCAGAATACTTTACCATCTTACTATATCTGGGATATTCGTTTATAGTATAGTACCTGTTTAGGCATACTAAGCCTAAAATAATAAACAATGGAAAGAAACCGATAAATAAAGGTTTTTTTATTAGCCCTTTAAAGGTTTTTAAAAAGGGCGTTAAAACAAAGAATAATAAAATTGTAACGATAATTGAACTTACTAATTCTTGGCGTTTAGCCAATTCTGACATAGATGCTAAAATGCAGATAAATACCAAAATATTTGTAATAATTTTAGGGATATTCAATAGCCCAACCGTATAAAATCCAATAATCATACCTATGCCCAAGAGAGGATATAAATATCTTGTATTTGCTAGGGGAATTATATATCTATAGTTTAAATAAATAAGAACCGGTAAAATCAGAAAATATACTAGATTTAAATTGAGGGCGTTCCTCCTCTTTATAATAGTAGCCGGTAGCGCCAGAAATATTGCTGGCAGTATAAATAACATAGTCTGCACGCCTAACCCTTCATGAAATAATAGTTTTGATATACGATAATCCTCTATTTTAAAATGTGCCCTATAAACGCTATTGTTTATAACGCCCTTAAAAATAGCCCTGCCGAATATTTTTCCGCCGAAGGCGGATCCAAAATCTAAAGGATACAAAGGGTTACCTGTATCGAAAAAGTTTCTTATATAACTAAACCCGCCTAATATAACTACTATAATTATAAAAATTAGGCACAAATAGGCTTTATTAATCCACCTTCGCGCAGAAAACCCCAGGTTCACACCTGGGGATGAATGCGTGTAGGTAGCGCTACGGGGGATGTCGTCTAAACAGCGAGAAGGCGGAATCCCCGCGCTTCGCTTATGCGTTGCATAAGCGGCGGGACGGTCTTTAGGTACCACGGCTGTAAAGCCGTGGGGCTCCATATTCTTTAATAAGAAATAAAGAAAAGGTATAAATAACAAACCGGTATAAGGTAAGGCCACGGTCTTTGTGCCTAAAAGCAAGCCTAAGCTCATGCTATAAATCAATACATTTTGAATAGAGAACTTTTCATTTAACAAAAATAAAAAATTTACACATACTAAAAATAAAGCTGCTACCATAATATCGACGTAGGCTATCCCTAATTGCTTGAATAGATTGGGGATGAGGATAAATAGCATTGCTGCATAAAACGATATTTCTCTGGTGATACGCAGTTTCCTGGAAATATTAAATACTGCTAAAAAAGCTAAGACAAAAAAGGGCATCTGTCCTAAATCTGCTAAAAATACATTTTTTAAAGGAAAGATTAACCAGAGGAAAAATAAACTGCCATTAATAGGATAATAAGAAGGAGCGGGGTCATCGCATATGGTAATGGGATTATACAAATTCCCATGCTTTAGCCATTCTACCGCAAAGGTGAAGTGATAATTAAGGCTATCCCAGCCAAAGGGCGGGTTAACCAGATTGATAAAAACCTTTACTAATCCAAATCCTAAAATTACAGATACGCCTAATAATATAACTTTATTCCTGAGAAGTTCGGCTAATGTATATTTTATACCCATAAAACCAAAAGAAGACTCTTTATTTCGAGTCATATACAAAATAATCAAAAATATGACTGTATTAAGTAAGATAACATTGCGTAGATAAAGAATTCCGAATATACCGAGTAGAAGTTCTGTAAATACAATTTGAGTAAAATAGAAAATAAATAAAGATAATATAGAATCAAGAAAATTACTAAACCCCGTTAGAGAACTTTGTTCTATATTATTGACTTTCTCTAACGGGGTAAATTTTAAAATCCTATAAGTCAACAAATATGCTGAAATACAAATAATAAGGTTCATTAATAAAAATATAATCATTTCTTATTTCTTATCGTATCATATAGGAAAGCGATTTTCTTGCAAACTGCTATAAAATCTAAGGCCGAATCAATATTATCTTTTATGATAATAAAATTATCGCAGTCTATTCGGCCATAAAATCTCTTAACCGGATTCATCCTTATAGGCAAAAAATTGAATAGGCCTATCTTCTTAAGCCTTCTATAGAAGCTCAGTCCCCTTCCTCTTTTTAAACCCAAAATATCAACTTCCTTAAAAACTAGTTCTAATAATTCCTTAAATTCGCCCCATAGATATTCTTTAATATGAAATTTATTAAGGGGTACATTACTACGAGGCGAAGCATCTTTTTTGTTAGGCGTAGAACAAATAAAAATACCATTATCTTTCAAGAGATGATTAATATTTCTCAAAAAAGCCTCTGTATCGCGTATATGCTCTATAACTTGGAATGAGCATATGATATCAAATTTATTATCCATTGAATTTAGGCCGTTAACCTCTATTTTACAAAATCTTAAATTAGTCTTTGGGTACTTATTCCTTGCGTAATTAATTATTGCCTCATCATAATCCAGGCCTACTACTTCTTTCGCAAAGCGAGCTAAATAGTTAGCACCGTAGCCTTCTCCGCATCCAATATCCAATACACTCTTGTTAGAGACATAATCTTTGGCAAATTTATACGCACAAAAATGCCGCGCAATCATCAAAGGTGTTTCTTTATCTAAAAGTATTCGCTCGCCGGAATTAATAATTTCTATCATTTATATCAACGAGTTTAGCATTTATGAGAAAACCGCTGGCAAAAACCTTAATTAAAATAGGTATATTTTCTTTTTCTTTTAATAATACCATGGTAATCTTAGACTGATGGTAGGGATTCTTATCTTTTCTTCTAATATCTGCCCTTAAAAATACCGTCTTATATATTTTCTTATTGACTGATATATCCTTATGTTGTGCCGTTCCTTTTAAAATATAATTCTTCTGGTTGGTATTCATATTCATTTCGAGGTCTTTTTTATTATCAAAATTCATACTGCGAATGTTGAATATGCTAGAAAGAGGGTCCTGCGTATCAGGGAATATCTGGCGTTTAACACCACTAATATTCATAACTCCATTTTTGTGGTCATATAAGACTTCTTTATTTACAGCTTTCTTGTCGGTGATTATTGTTTTTTCTTTAAATAATATAGGATTATGAGTCTGGATATCAATGTAGGAATCCAAAGCTGCATAACCACTAAAAAATTTAGAAAAAATCTTCAGGCTTTGTGCGGTTGCGCTTAAGTGATAAACCTTCTGACCGTTATATTCTTCTATGCGCTCCGCCTTAAAAACAGCATTGGCTACCGGAATAATGCCAAATAAGTTAACTCGATAAATCAAATCTCCCTGCTTAAAACCTCCTTTTTTAAGCAAGAAAGAAATAATTACCTTAGGATTGTTATTATAATAAAATGCGAAAATGGATATTAAAATTAATCCCGCAACTAGTATGAGTAATATTTTCTTCATTGTTCTACCCTTCTTTTAAAATAGCGTGTAAATAAAAGGCGCGACTGCCGAAGATTGGGTGAAGAAAATTAAAAGACCTAATAATAAAAGCATAATAATAATCGGTGCCAACCACCATTTCTTCCGCACGCGTAAAAAACTCCAGAATTCTTTTAATATTGAAAGTTTTCCCATAATATTACCTCGGTTTAAAACTGCCTTTCATAGTCTAAAGGATTAAAAACTCTGCCCTCCTTATTTTTCCAATAAGATTTTCTGTTCTTATATATTTTTCTATCCAACAGGTCAACCCTAAGCAATCTTATTGCCAAACCAATGGGAGTAAAAATTAAATAAAACAAAATAAATAAAATTAATCTGGTATTAATCCAGCCCAATACGAAAGCCAATTTCATCCAGAAAATATATATTGGCTTTAATAAAATAGGTGTAACAAAAGCTAATATAAAAAATATTGCTGAGATTATAGAAATAGGCACAACATTATGCTTATGCCTGATTAAAATAATGAGGGTTATTACTAAAAAAGCCACCCCCATTGTGATACCAAATTTTTTTAAATTATTATTATCTAAATTTAGTTCTTCCATTTTTAAATATTGTGATTTCACAGATTATCCCGCTCAACAATCTTTTATCCAGCGGGATCCCGCTTCGCGGGAAATACTGATTACACAGATTCTTAATACATCAAGCGTTTAATTTGACAACTATCATTGCCAAAATTGATGAGTAAACCTATATGGATACCTGACGCTTTTAAATAAGCTAACAATTGTTTCTCAAATACCTTCGGCATAATGCCTACGATTGCCTTGATCTCCAAGATTATTTTTTGCTCAATGATTAAATTAGGTGATTTAATAACTCATAAAAGTATTAATTCAACCCAATTTTAACGCAGATTCTCGCAAATCTAACGCAGATTATCGCAGATAAAATTCCCTAATCTGCGTAAATTTGCGTGCAATCTGCGTATATCTGCGTTCAAACTGTAGTTCTTAAATTAGCTAATTAATCTTTAAGCTTACTAAGCCATGAGCCAAGCGGCTCGAAGGCTTGCAACTATATATTTTTTTTATGCAATAAATACAAATATGTCGTAGAAATTGTAATCATAGAATCAACCACTAAAGAACTTAAGAAGATACCCATAAATAAAACAATTAACACAATCTCCGGGAAAAGGTTATCCATTAAGAAATTCGCATTTTGGTTTAGGATTACTATAGGTATATAAATAAGCATAGGGATGCCCACTAAAAGCAGCGTGGAAAAGAAAAATTTTCTAAAAAAAACAAACGACCGTATAATTGACTTAAGGACCTTTTCCTTTTCTATGACCAGGATGGGTAAGGCATAAATAAATAAAGCCTGAATGAAAATGGCAATAATATAGTTAATAGTTATAACCAGGGTATTGACCCAGGCCCGGGAAGTTAAAAATAAAAGTTTTCTATGTCCAGAGGCCAGATACACAAGCAAACGAAGCAAGCCGCCATCAATTACTTTAATCAGGGAATAAAATAAAACTGTAACAATAAAAAAAACGGTTAAAAAAGAAAAATATTTTTTAAATGCGGCCTTTAAAGACCCGGCAAGATTTAAGCTTTTTTTATTGGCTATATCAAGAACCATAAAAATAGCCATGGCAGTTAATAAAGAACTGAGTAATACCGATAAAAACATTTTGGAAAATGAGGCTAATTCAGGTAGCAATAGGAAATTGTAGGGATAATGCAGAAAGGCCTCTCCCCTAAAAGTCCCGATGGGAGGCCCCAGTAGCGCTTTAAAAGGCATCCGCGGAGCAAGAAAAAGAAAAAATAAGGCCAATGACTCTATACAGGCAAAGATAAGAAAAGGAATGAGAATGCGCGGGTGATTCTTGATAGCTTTTGCCGTATTTTTATAGGCCTTGCTGAGTGTTGGCGAGGCTTCGTTTTGCGACTGCATGAGGTTAGCTTTCTCTGTTGATTATTTTAAACACAACAGTTCAAGAAGTATAACATCCCATATCTATTTTGTCAAGGATAAAATATTATATATTTCAATGAGTTAGAATAATAAAGTTATTAGGCAAAGCGGCATTTCCAGAACCTGGTCGTGCCTATACATCTTCTTCGCGAACACAAATAACACATTATACTTCTTATACTGATAGCAGCATTTTTTATGCCAACTTTGACGCTATTTTTTCTAAAATTTAAGGTTCACAACCATATGTGTGTAAGAACGTTACATCCCTGAATAAAACATATTTCCTTATCTTGCAAAAGGTAAGGAAATTTAATCTCACCTGTTTAATATCTTATACGTTGTGTTTATTGAAAGCAACAGAAATTGGCAGGCTATTGCAGAAGCGGATTATTTTTTTAATCTCATCAGTTCATCGCGTAAAATCATTGCAACTGATTCATAGTCATCTGGTTTTAGCTTTGCTTTACTAACCACATCAGCATATTCTATCTTGTTGCCGATGATAATATTTATCTTAGCTAACTTTGGGTATCGATCATAACGTGACCAGGCCTTAAATGCTCCATCTATATAAATTGGGACAAGAGGGATATTTAATTCTTTGGCCAAAATCCCTATCCCCTTCTTGAACTCAGCTACCTTTCCCAGGCTAGAGCGTCCACCTTCGGGAAAATAACAAATAATTTTTGACTCTTTCAAAAGAAAAGAACAAACCTGCAGCGTCTCCACCAAATTCAACACCGGATCAATAGGAATAAGACGCGCTGTCTTGAGAAAATTTTTTATCAAAGGATTAAGCAGATACTCCCTGAATCCCACAAAATAAGTATTTAACGCTGTCTTCATTGGCAGGCAGGCCAGAACAAAGAATCCATCGAGATAGCTGTTATGATTAGCGTAAATTATATAAGGTCCTTTTCGCGGAAGATTTTCTTTATGTTTAATATTAAATAGATAAAAAACCCTAAATAGGATTTGCAAGAACCCCAAAAATATAAAAGCAAGCACTTTATCCATAAACGAAGGTTTCAATCTAATTTCCTTTAGGGTTTCTACGGGGGGCTTCTGATTGAGTATGTCAGACCATTGAATTCTTTCTATGGATGCCGACCTTGCATTCTCTGACAAATACGGATTTATTTTATGAACCAAATCTCTGATTGTGCTGCAATAAAATAACTCCAAGGCCAATGAATCCGGTACTTCTATGCTAAAAAATTTTTGCAGCTCCAGAAGCAACTCAACCCTATTCAAAGAATCAAGGCCCAAATCCAGCTCTAAATGATCGTCTAATTTTACTTTTTTTTGCAGGCGCTCTGATAAATAACTAAACAAATTCTTATAAGTCTCTATGGAGAGAATGACTGAATCTTCCGAACTTAAATCATCGTCCTTTCTGCCGAACGCAAGCAATCTTTCGAAATACTCATCATTTATCCTGCGGCGCATAATTTTTCCAAACATTGTACGGGGCAGGGCATCTTTACTAATGGCGAAACCTTTGATACGCTTAAAATCACGCAAGTGATGCGTTCGGTTGTCCAATTCCCATCTTATCTTCTCTGTTATATTAATTACTCTGCGCTTCCTGAAATATTCTTCATTGGGAACTACTATTGCCGCTAACTGGTTAGTTCCTTCTAAAATCCCTGTTTTCCCTGAAGCAAATACGCATATTTCTTTTATGTAAGGGCTCCCACCGTAATGTTTCTCAATCTCTTCAGGGTTTACTTTCTGGCCGGAACTTAAAACAATTAACTCGTCTTTTCTGCTCGTTATATAAAGATATCCGCGTCTATCTAAATAACCCAAATCTCCGGTAAGGAGCCAACCATCCTTGGTTACTATTTGTGCCTCTTGGGATAAGTTAAGATAACCCAACATCAAGTTAGGCCCTCTCATAGAGACCTCTCCGATTCCCCTTAAATTGGCAGACATTATTTCTACCTCAACATTAGGCAAGGGCTTGCCTACCGAACCAATTTTCAATGCTTTCGGTGTATTCAGGGCCACAACCGGAGATGCCTCGGTAAGGCCGTATCCCTCTAAAATCAAAAAACCCCATTTAAAGAAATCACGGATTGCCTTGTCGTCAATTTTAGCGCCTCCGGAGATCATAAAACGAAAATTTTTCCCAAAGGGTTGATGCAAGCCAAAAAGAACATATTTGCTGAGATTAATCCCGAATGATTTTCTGATTAACCAGAGCAACCGGATGAATAAATCAAAAACCGGCCGGGTGGCAAAAGGGAGTTTTCTTAATCTGTCTTTTATGTTTCGATGAATGAGGGCAAAAAATTGCGGGACGCCTACCAGGATGCTTACGTTGGTATTTCTAATACAACCAAGTAATTCCTCTGAAGTAAACCCTGGTGGATAGCTTATGCCCACTCCCCGCAATAAAGGCAATAGACAGATAACCATAAAAGAATAAGCGTGATGCAGCGGCAATATTGAAATAAAAACATCTTCTTCTTTTATAAGTTTCAATTCTTTGATAGAATTTACATTTGAAAGAAGATTTTTCTGCGAGAGCATTACCGCTTTGGGTGAACTTATGGTTCCTGAAGTATAAAATATTGCCGCGGGTTTATTTTCGTCTTGAGGTCCTACTTCCCCAAGCAGCTCTGAT
>Ga0315294_10010434_pt1 | contig 10191 bp, 9 predicted proteins | sample YL17G13_40_MG_FD_203626 | JGI IMG/M metagenome (GOLD analysis project Ga0315294, IMG submission 203626) | Sediment microbial communities from Yellowstone Lake, YNP, Wyoming, USA - YL17G13_40 | ecosystem: Environmental > Aquatic > Freshwater > Lake > Sediment | place: USA: Wyoming | collected...
GTAACCTACTGCACGGCAGTCAGTTGAGTCGATTCGGGATGTGCTAACTCTGTTGGTTCTCAGCCTTCTTTTCTTCTGAAGGTCTCTGTCGATTCTACCCCGTCAATGGCGCCTGGTTCCGCAATCGTCTTTTCGGCTGTCATCGGTCGGTTTAAAACCAGCCAGGCCGGGTCGGTTCAAAACCGGCCGATGACAACTCGGGCACATTCGCGAAATATCCCCAGTTTAAGGCGACGGAAAACAAGCGGTGATCCACATCGTACGTGCTCGTGCGACCAAGCAGCAGATGGACGACATGATGGCTGTCCCGGGAACATACATCAAGTTGGCCATGGACATCCGTCGCGAAATTCTGGCCGGAGGCGACGCGCTTCACGCGGATTGTGAAGCAGTCCTCTTGGAGGATGGCAGCCGTCAGGAAGGTATTTGGGACGCAGATTGGGATCCTGTGCCGAAACAGGTGACATACGAATCATTGATTAACATTCGGCCCCATCTCGAGAATAGATCACTGGAGATATGGGATCTCAAGGTTCGGGAGCGGTGCAGGTAGAACTAGCAGGGTGGCAGCAACATTGGGACGAGATATGGCCTGACAAAGCGCGCCGGCAAAAGATGGCCGAGCAGTCTGGAGTATGGACACGGCACATCCTGCAACTGTCCCGATTGCTGGACAGCCCAGCTATGGGCCGAGACAACCCCGCCTGTGAACGGTCACGTGCCCGGGGGTGCCGCGTGAAGAGCCGTATCTGTCAACGCAACTATAGACTAGAGCAGAAGATGTCTGCCTCTTATTCCAAAACCTTAACTCGACAAGACTTGAGAAATACCCTAATCTGTATTCATGAGGTCGTCCGTCTTCCTCTGGATTTTGTGTTTACATTCAAATGGGTTATGCAGAAGAGATAACGATGTCCATTAGTTATTCAGCTTTCCAATCAACCAAATTGGAACAGAACCTAGAATAATTTCCAAATCTTATTTATGAAAATATCCGCAGCTTCCTTAAAAGAGAGGATATCTGGTTTCAGAATTTCTTCTCTTCGCACAGAGCTCATCATCAGTTTCCTAGCAGTCATCTTAATCGGCGGATTGCTGTCCCTGACCTTGGGAACAAAACTTGTTGAGAGTACCATCATCTCCCTTGCTCAGGCCAAGGTAAAGCATGACCTGGCGTCAGCGTGGATGGTTTACAATAAGAAGCTTGATTCTATAAGAATAGTAATTGATTTAACAGCAGCGCGTGAGGGTCTTCAGGAGGCTTTACAAGCACAACAGTATGATGTTCTCCAGTTGCGCCTTTCCAGGATACGGGAAAAGTACAACCTGGATATTCTGACTCTGACGGATGACAAAGGCATCGCGATAATCAGGACCCACAATCCAGTAATCCGCGGTGATGATCAGTCCGATGATGAACTTGTCAGTAAAGCTCTTAAGGGCAAGATCGTTTCAGGAACAGAGATAATTTCACGAGAAGAACTGCTCAAAGAAGGAGAAGACCTGGCTGAGAGAGCACGTGTTCAGATTATGGCGACTCCACGTGCAGCATATCGGGGGGGAAATCAGGAAGTGAACGGCATGGTGCTCAAAGCCGCTGCTCCGCTTATGAGTCAGGGAAGATTGCTCGGGGTACTCTATGGAGGCGTTCTGCTCAACAGAAATTATGAAATTGTGGATAGGGTGAAGGAAATTGTATTTAGAGGGGAGGAATACAAAGGTTTACAAATAGGAACATCCACCATTTTCCAGCACGATTTGAGAATTTCAACCAATGTTAGAGATCCACGGGGGAAAAGAGCAATCGGCACTCTCCTGTCAGAGGAGGTTAATAGAGCGGTTTTAAAGGAAGGCAAAGCATGGCTTGACAGAGCATTTGTCGTCACTGACTGGTACATCACGGCGTATGAACCTATCAGAAGTGTCAATGGGGAAATAATAGGGGTTCTCTATGTGGGAATGCTTGAGAGGCCTTATTATGATTTAAGAAACAGGGTGATGCTGACTTTCATTGGAATTGCCTTTCTGAGCACGGTGATTTTACTGACGATACTGTACTTTTCCACATCCAGAATAATAAAACCGCTGCAGGAGATGGTTATTGCAACAAAGATGATTGCGGGCGGGGATTTATCTCATAAGATCGCTACTAGATCACGCGACGAGGTTGGAATTCTGTCTGAATCCTTCAACCTCATGGTGGATGATCTGCAGAGGGCACATGACGAGTTAACTGAATCGGGAAGAATTCTAGAAGAGAAAGTTGAAGAGCGGACACAGGAGTTAAGAGAGATTCAAGACCATCTCATCCAGTCAGAAAAACTTGCATCTCTGGGGAAATTATCGGCAGGTATTGCTCATGAAATAAATAACCCTCTCGGTGGAATTTTGATGTATAGCCACCTCTTGCTTGAAGAGCTGGGAGCAGAATCTCCGTCTTCAGAGAATCTCAAGAAGATCATAAGAGAGACGACCCGATGCAAAAATATTGTCAGGGGTCTCTTGGAATTCGCCCGCCCCAGAGAACCGGAGATGAGCCAGGTGCGCGTGAATGAAATCTTGCAATACACACTCGCTATCATGGAAAAACAGGCACTCTTCCAGAACATCAAGATCAATAAATCGTTATCTCCCTCACTTCCGACAGCCCTCGCGGACGCCGCCCAGCTCCAGCAGGTCTTCATGAATATTATCCTGAATGCCGCCGAAGCGATGAACGGGAGGGGAACTCTCTTTTTGCGAACCGAGTTAGACGAAGAGAAAAACACTATTGAAGTTGAAATTACCGACACAGGATCCGGAATCGCCAAGGAAAATTTGGCGCGACTATTTGAGCCATTCTTCAGCACAAAGCCGGTCGGAGAGGGAACGGGCCTCGGATTAGCCATTAGTTATGGAATCATAAAACGCCACGAAGGCGACATTAAGATAAAGAGTGAGGTGGGAAGGGGCACAACTCTTATTGTCACGCTGCCATATAGAGAGAATCCTCAATGACAGATGAGCCCAGAATACTGATCGTTGATGATGACAAAGCAATACTCGATGCCTGCCACCAGGCTCTTGTAAGGGAAAAGTACAGCATTCAACTGGCAGAGAACGGAGAGAAGGGGTTGGCTCTCTTCAGAAGAGAGCTCTTTGATGTCATCATCCTCGACCTGAAACTGCCCGGAATGGACGGCATGAGTGTTTTAAAAATAATGAAAGAGGAGAATTATGAAACTCCCGTCATAGTCATAACCGGCCATGCTTCTGTTGAATCAGCAATCGAAGCGATGAAACTCGGCTCATTTGACTTTCTGGTCAAGCCCTTTGGAGTTGAAGAGCTCTGTGTCGTGACGAAGAAAGCACTGACCAGCAGAAAGCTGTTGCTCGAAAACATCTATCTCCGCAAAGAATTAGAGATAAAGACCGAATTTGATTCAGCGATTGGAAGCAGTGAAGCGATGCGGAAAGTCCTCGAGCTCGTGAGAAGGGTGAGCTCGGCAGATACCACCGTTCTGATAACTGGTGAGAGCGGTACGGGCAAGGAGCTCATTGCTCGTATGACTCACCGCTTGAGCCAGAGGTCAAATCATCCCTTCGTGGCTGTTGACTGCGGAGCTTTAGTGGAAAGCCTCTTCGAAAGCGAGCTGTTCGGTCACGAGAAGGGCTCTTTTACAGGAGCCTATGCTACCAAGCACGGCAGGTTTGAAATAGCAAACAGAGGGACAATCTTCCTCGACGAGATATCTAACATCAGCCTGAACATCCAAGCTAAACTCCTGCGTGTCATTCAGGAACGCGAAGTTTCAAGGATTGGAAGCTCAAAGATCATTAAGATAGACGTCCGCATTCTGGCAGCGACCAACAAAGATCTCACTCAATATGTCAAGGAAGGAAAATTCAGGGAAGATCTGTACTACAGGCTTAATGTTGTTCCCATTCGCGTACCCCCTCTCAGACAGAGAAAAGAGGATATTCCACTTCTGGTCAATCACTTCCTCCAGAAATTCAACAAGAAGGCGAAGAGGGAAATAGCCGGCATCTCCAAGCAGGCACTCAAAGCACTCACCGAGTATGATTGGCCCGGAAACGTTAGGGAACTAGAAAATACAATTGAGAGGGCTGTTGTCCTATCCAAAAAGAATATCATTGAGCTTGAAGATTTGGTCTATCACGGCATATCAGCCAAAGGTTCGCTCTTTGATTCGCTTACCGGCGACTACAAGAGGCTCGATGAAATCGAGAAAGAGTATATCGGCAGGGTTCTTGAGTCTGTTCAAAATAACAAATCAAAAGCTTCAGAGATCTTAGGTATAGATCGAAAGACTCTCCGAGCCAAAGTGACAAGATACAATCTAGAATAGATTCATCTACTTTTATAGATCTTCACTCCTCAATCCTGTTGGTGACGTTTTGATTTTACTTTTCGCCTGTTAGAGTACAGGCTGTCGTTGATGGATTGCCTTTGACATTGTGATTATCAGAGCAATTGAAGAAACAGTGAATGTGCCTCTTGATGAGTAAGTCTGGGTTAGGGTACCATTTCTTACTCCTATAACTGTTCCGGTCCGATCGCCGAATTCCCATTCATAGAAGACAGTTTCCCCCCAAGGATCACTTGATCTGCTCCCAGTGAACGATGCTTTCTGGTCATTCTTATCTACTGCAACGGCACAGGGAACATCTGCTCGGGGAGAATTAGGATCCCTGCCGTGTTGCCTCATTTAAAAATGTTACCGGACAGAATGGCTGTCGGCGCGGAAATCGAAGGAAGTTAACATGCCCCACAGCCTTATCTATTCTAAGATCGACCGGGGAATAATGGTGCCATGGTGGGGCAAAATTCCCCGCGTTTGGCGGGGTCGAAGGCCCGAAACAAAGGGGGGCGCAAAATCTGACATGTGTATCTTGCGTGTATACAGCAGTTACAAGTAGACATATAGATTTGTTATTTTCTTTCGCAGTATGCACATAAGTTGCATATACACGCATTCAGAGGGGAAAATGGACCAGAAGAGAGTCTTGATAATTGATCCCGATACAAAGTTCCGAAAGAGCCTATGCCATCTTTTCGGTGGTGAAGGGTACTCGATAGACGGAAGCAAATGCCTGACGGAAGCCATTCAAAAGATGGTTCAGACGAACTACCACTGCGTCATCATGGATGTTAATCTTCCGGAAATAAAGGGTTACGACGCAGTTTCAATCCTGAAGAACATGGACCCGAAGTTGAAGGTCATCGTGACGACAGAAAAGAACACGATGAAGTTAGAGGCAAAGGTCAGAAGCCAGGACATCTACTATTACTTCATAAAGTCCTTTGGCCTTGATGAGCTGAAGACGGCTATCGATCATCTGTTTGTCAATCATTTGAAGGAGGTAAGTAGAATGGGCAAACCAATATCGAAGGGTAAAATCCTCATCATCGATGATGACCCTGATTTCACAGAGGCGGTGTCCATAATTTTGAAATCAGCCGACTATGATGTCATAACTGCAAACAATCCAAAGGAAGGAGAGAAGAAACTCTCCTCTGAAAAGCCCAAGTTGATTCTCCTCGATATCATGATGGATAGCTTGTTCGATGGATTTTCTCTCTGCAACGCAATTAAGACTGCTGAAAAGTTCAAGGAGTTCAGAACTACGCCGATTATCTTTGTTTCCGCTGTAAAAGAACAAGCCGGATCCAGGTTCTTGTTTGATTCAGAAGGGCAGGGCTTCGTCGGCCCGGATGACTATATAGACAAGCCTGTTCGTCCGGATGATCTTCTGACGCGAATCGAAAAACTGATGACCAGATAACGATTGAGATAGAATTCGAGATAACGATAACTTTCACAATAAGCAGGAACAGCCATGGCAACGACATTAGAAGAACCCGGAGCTTTGAGCAAGAAGGAGAGCGAGCTCAGGGCAACATTCCTCTATCAGGTCTCAAATATTCCAGGGGGGAAAAAGATTAAGAGGTGCATCCAGTGCGGAACATGCACCGGCTCCTGCCCTGTGAGCTACATGATGGATATAACACCGAGGGAAGTCATTGCACTTTTCAGAGCGGGAGACATTGAATCAATACTCAACAGCCGCACGATATGGACTTGCGCCTCCTGTTACGCGTGCACCGTTCGCTGTCCGGTCGGCATTAAAGTGACAGATATCCTCTACGCCCTGAAACGTCTGGCAATGGAAAGCAGACTATTCCCGCAGAAATTTCCTGTCTATGCCCTCTCTCAGTCCTTTGTTTCGGTCATGAACATCTTTGGGAAAAGCTATGAACCCGGATTGATCCTGCTGTACTATTTAAAGACTAATCCTTTCAAACTCATCTCGATGCTCCCATTCACATTCAGAATGTGGCGTAAGGGGCGGATAAACTGGCTGCCCAAGAGGATTAGAGACAGGAAAAGATTCATGGAAATAATGAAGGAAGCTCAAATTATGGAAAATATCATTCCAGAGGAAGTGACATCGGGTTCCTTCAATATCGCTGGAAGTCATTGAATATTTCACAACAGTCTCGTTAAATTGCGGACTATTACGAAGAGCAAAGGATTATAAGGGAGAATGTGATGCAATACCTCTACTATCCCGGCTGCAGCCTGGAGTCTTCCGCAAAATCCTATGACATCTCCACAAGGTGGGTATTCAAGCGCCTCGGTCACGAGCTCACTGAACTGGAAGACTGGAACTGCTGCGGAGCGACGATGTACATGTCCATTAAGGAGACAGTTTCTCTCATAATCTCCGCGCGGAACCTCGCTCTGGCAGAGAAGATGAAGCGAGACATTGTTGCACCATGCAGTTCCTGCTACACAATTCTCAACAAGACAAATAAAATCCTGAAAGAGAATTTCATCCTGAAAGCAAAAGTCGATCAATCCCTCAGCAGGGCGGGCCTGAAGTATAACCTCACAGTGAATGTTCGTCACCCACTCGATGTCCTGGTCAATGACATCGGGCTTGAGACCATCTCTTCAAAAGTAAAGAGTAAGCTCGACGGGTTGAGAATTGCCCACTATTACGGCTGTCAGATCGTGAGACCTGATGGCCATTTTGATGACCGCGAGAATCCTGTGACCATGGATAGATTATTTGAAAAGCTTGGCGCCGAGAGTGTCTATTTCCCGATGAAGGTTCGATGTTGCGGCGGAATGTTGATGACAACATTTGAGAATATATCGCTGAAGCTCTGCAGGGAAATCCTGGAATGTGCCCGCGAACACGGTGCCGACTGCATCATTACGACATGTCCATTATGTCAGATGAATCTGGAAGCCTATCAGCATAAAGTAAACAAAACATTCAAGACAGATTTCAGAGTCCCGATTCTCTTTTTTACACAGCTCCTCGCTCTTTCTCTTGGAGCAGACCGAACTGACACAGGGCTTGACTACAATCTCATCCCCTTTGACGGCAAAATGATTGGGGGCCTGGTATGAATAGTAATGAACCGATCAAAATAGGTGTTTACGTGTGCCACTGTGGTTCAAACATTGCGGCAACGGTGAATATCAATAAGGTAAGAGATTTTGCATCAAAGTTACCCGGTGTGGTAATAGCCAGGGATTACAAATTCATGTGTTCTGATCCCGGCCAGGACCTCATTAAGAAAGAGATCAAAGAATTAAATCTCAACAGGATTGTCGTTGCTTCATGCTCTCCCCTCATGCATGAACCCACCTTCCAGAGGGCATGTGAAGCCGCGGGACTCAACCGTTATCTGTTTCAGATGGCTAACATACGCGAGCACTGCTCATGGATTCACTCCGACATGATAGAAGCCACTGAGAAAGCGAAATCTTTGATCACAGCCGCCGTCAGAAGAGTTGCCTTCCATGAAGTTCTTGAAACAAAGAGAGTAAAGATAAACCCGGCCACCTTAATTGTGGGAGGAGGAATTGCGGGAATACAGGCAGCCCTGGAGATTTCCGAATCCGGAAATGAAGTCTATCTGGTTGAACGAGACCCCTCAATCGGCGGCAAGATGGCGCTGCTGGACAAAACATTTCCTACGCTCGACTGTTCCGCCTGCATTCTCACACCCAAAATGGTCACCGTCGGTCAGAGAGAAAACATTCATCTATTGAGCTACAGTGCGGTGGAGGAAGTATCGGGATTCATCGGAAATTTCAAAGTGAAGATCAAAAGGAAAGCTCGATATATTGATGAGAGTAAATGTAACGGATGTGGGCTCTGCTACCAGCACTGCCCTGCTACCCGGATACCAAGACGAAGAGTCATCAAGCTAGGAGATCAGGTCATCAAGGAATTGAGATGAGAGGATGGGAGAAACAATGAGCACTCAACTAACCCCTGTAAATCAGGCAATTGAAAAGTGGGGAAGCAGGACAGACTTCCTGATTGAGATACTCCAGGACTTACAGGATGAATACCGCTACCTCCCTGTGGAAGTGTTGACAGAAGTATCAAAGATCTTAGAAGTTCCTCTTAACCATATCTATGAAGTGGCGACCTTCTACAAGGCATTCAGCCTGGAGCCAAAGGGAAAACATTGCGTGAATGTCTGTCTTGGAACTGCCTGCCATGTTCAGGGAGCGATGCTCCTTCTCGGCGCATTTGAAAGAGAGCTGGGTCTCAAAATGGGAGAAACGGACAAGACTATGGAGTTCACCCTGGACGCTGTCCGGTGCATCGGCTGCTGCGGGCTAGCTCCCGTCGTCACGGTGAATAACGATGTCCATGGAAAGCTAACCGCGGATAGGATACCGCAGGTAGTTGATCAATACAAAGAGCTGTCCAAGAGTTAGCAAAGACGAACGAGTCATTATGAGGATATAAAATGCCAAAAATAAAAATTAAGGACTTGGCTAAAATCAAAGAAAACACGTTGAGCAGCATCACGCTGAGACAGGGTGGGCCGTACAGGGTGAAGGTGAATGTCCATATGGGAACATGTGGGATCGCTGCAGGAGCCAGAACCATCATGAATGCCTTCCTCTCTATCATCGAAAGCAAGAATATCAAGGATGTTCTCATGACAACATCAGGCTGTGCCGGACTCTGCTCAAAGGAGCCGATGATAACAGTTGAAACGGAAGGAGCAGCTCCGGTCAAGTATGGTGAGCTCACTCCTGAAAAGGCGGATAGGATCTTTAGAGAACATATTCTTCAGGGCAGCATCGTCAAAGATTTTGTCATTGCAGTTGGACATGAACGGTTAGCATAGATTCTATAGAGAGGACCATGAAACCTTATAGAATGGAGTTAATGCTCTGCGCGGGGACCGGATGTGTTTCTTGCGGAGCGTTCAAGATCAGGGAAACTCTGGAAAAAGAGCTTGAATTGAAAGGGCTCAAGGATGAAATCAGGGTCGTTCAAACGGGATGCAACGGCTTCTGTGAAAAAGGACCGCTCGTACTGGTTACTCCCGATCAGATTTTCTACTGTTCTCTAAAACCTGAAAACATACCCCTCCTCGTTGAAGAGCATTTCCTCAAAGGAAGACCGGTCAAGAGATTCATGTTCACACCGCCGAAAGAGAAAGAACCAATCCCGATCATGTCTGATATCCCCTTCTACAAGCAGCAGATGCTCATCGTGCTTAAGAACAGAGGGATAATCGATCCCGAGAAAATCGATGACTATATTGCGAGAGATGGATACATAGCTCTTGCAAAAGTACTTACATCAATGACACCGGAAGAAGTGATAAAGGAAATAAAAGCTTCGGGCTTGCGAGGCAGGGGTGGTGGTGGGTTCCCAACGGGAGTCAAATGGGAAAGCTGTAAGAAAGCCGGGATCGAAAGGAATGAAGATAGATACGTGGTCTGCAATGCTGATGAGGGAGACCCGGGCGCCTATATGGATAGAAGTATCATTGAATCCGACCCGCACTCCGTCATTGAAGGAATGATTATAGGAGCATATGCCATCGGCTGCTCTCAGGGCTTGGTGTATATCCGAAAAGAGTATCCGATCGCCGTTGATAGATTGGCGACAGCGATTGCACAGGCAAGAGAATACGGGCTCCTCGGTAAGAACATTCTCGAGAGCAACCTGAGCTTTGACATCGAGATCCATAGAGGAGCGGGTGCGTTTGTTTGTGGTGAATCAACCGCGCTTATGGCCTCTCTCGAAGGAAAGGCCGGAATACCCAGAGCTAAGTACATTCATACCGTCGAATACGGCCTGTGGAACAAACCAACCTGCCTGAACAATGTGGAAACATGGGCGAATGTGCCAATC
>Ga0315294_10010435_pt1 | contig 10191 bp, 6 predicted proteins | sample YL17G13_40_MG_FD_203626 | JGI IMG/M metagenome (GOLD analysis project Ga0315294, IMG submission 203626) | Sediment microbial communities from Yellowstone Lake, YNP, Wyoming, USA - YL17G13_40 | ecosystem: Environmental > Aquatic > Freshwater > Lake > Sediment | place: USA: Wyoming | collected...
TTGCCAGTTTTAAATTTAATACGGTTGATTTCAAAATTTTCCGGATAGCCTGATATTTGAATTCCAAAATTAGAATCGGGCTTGGTTATCCAGAACTGAACCGCTTTTCTTATATCAAATATAACCATAGTATCGGTTGATACAATCCGTGTTGCCGAAACCCAAATATTACTGGCAACAGGTGTAAATGAGTTGTAAATAGTGTCTAAAACCTGCCAGGTCCCGACATCAATCGAGTCTGATAATGAGTATTGAGATTGAATTGGCAATACCAGTTCAGCATATGCGATTGTGACATGTGAAGGTATTGTATCTAAATTAAATCTTAATATTGTTCGAAACGGATAACCAGCTCCAACCCAGTAATCGATATATGGTTGGGGTGCTACATTTATTGCGTTAATGATATGGCAATCCTGTGATGGTGTGAAGTTTCTTTTCGTACTTGAATATTCAAAAACCAATCTTGGCAACTTAGAACTAATATTCTTGGAATTGATTGTCGCAAAACTGTCAGTTATATTACTTGGTACAAGAATTATACCATTAGAATGATTCTGTAAAGAATCAAGCATTACTGTGTCAATTGGGATGATACAACTATCAGCAGTTAATGTGGCACTGGCAAAATCCGGTACGTGATAATCACCGCCATCCGTTATCCATGGCTGTCCTTCATATGCCCTGTTCCAAGTCGTTGTATTTTCTGCCCACTCACTTTCTTTTTTTATCAAATGTAATGTGAAATTAATGTTGTGAAATCGTTTTGGATAAAGAACCAATTTAATACCTGTTATTCCAGTCGTTGTTACGGTATCAATTGGGAATTGCAAAAGAATGCGGGATTCGTATTCACTGTTTTTACCTAATACCATATAGTTGGCACTGCCTAATGCGACATATTTACCGTAGCAAAAATGGTTAACTGGACGAAAATTATTGAATATCGGTTCTGATATATCGCGACCTAATTCATCAAAGCCAACTGGTGTCCTGTCACATTTTAACAATAGTATGGTCACGCATACTATCAAAATAACCAACGAATATCGGCTAAATTTTCTTATCATATTTTAATCATCCCCTTAAAAATTTCTCTTGAATATGTTCGGTTGTTTTTCCCTGCACTGCAGAAATTGCAGTTTTTATCGCGTTCTTCATCGCTTTTGCAGTTGAACGACCATGCCCGATGATAATCGTACCATTTACACCCAAGAGTAATGTACCGCCGTATTCCTCATAATTCCAGCGGCTGATAAACTCACTCAGAACTGGTTTTGAAATCCAGCGTCTCAAGCGATATTTCGATTCGGATGCTAAATACTCTTCGAGCATTTCCGAGACAATTTCCGCCATACCCTCACCAAATTTTAAAATTACATTACCGACAAAACCGTCGCTGACAATCACATCACATGAGCCACGCAACACATCTTGTCCTTCAATATTACCAATGAAATTTAATTCACTTTCCGATAAAAGTTTGAATGCTGTCTGCGTTGCTTCTGTTCCTTTTTTCTCTTCCTTGCCGATGTTCAGTAAGCCGACGGTCGGGTTTGCTTTCTTAAAAATATAACTTGCCGCAATTGAACCCATGACGGCAAATTGGTAAAGGTTGATTGGTTTAGTATTAACATTAGCGCCAATATCGACCATTAAAGTATTGCCTTTTGGTGTTGGAAAAGGTGCTGCCAGGGCAGGTCGGTCAATTCCTGGAATTGTGCCGAGTATTGACATCGCAAATGCCATTACCGCACCCGTATTGCCAACTGAAATCATCGCATCGGTTTTCTTATCCTTAACCGACTTTATCGCCTGGGCTATCGAAGAGTTAGGTTTGGTCCTTAAAACTTCTGATGGTGCTTCTTGCATACCGACCGACTGGTCTGTATTAAATATATCCCAGCGTTCGTTTGGCAATAAACACTCAGTATTCATAACAATATCTTTCTTTCCAAAAACTGTCACTTGTAAATCGGGAAATTCAGCTAATGCTTCGGTCATTCCCATTAATTCAGTTCGGGGTGCATTATCACTGCCCATTGCATCTAAGGCAATTTTAATGCCGATTTGCTCCATCAATGACCTGCGATTTATTTACGTTCTTTTTTCTTAATAACCATGACTTCTTTTCCACCATAGTAACCGCAATTCAAGCATACTCGATGCGGTAACTTAAGTTCATGGCAATGTGGACATTCAATTAAATTCGGTGCCGTGAGCTTCCAGTGTGTCCGGCGTTTCCGACTACGTTGCTTCGAATGTCTCCGTTTTGGTACTGGCATTAAATCCTCCTCATCGATTGAGTGATAAAACTATTAAAAAATATATCTTCAAAATTGTAATTAGCCGTCATTTTTATCGTTAAATAAAATTTATGCATGTATTTGATTTTACTCATAAAACATCGATTGTCAACCCCGCCCTTCTTGTGTACATATAATATAGTGATATTTTAAAACCCACAGTCAATAAGTTAAAAGTGAAGTGCTCACAATTATGTCTAAGAAGGGCGGGGTCAACCCAGCACATACATCATAACTCTTGACTTTTACCTAAATAATTGTAAATTAGCGTATGGAAATATTGAATTCATTAATCACCACGAATGACAAGAAAATTTTATTAATTGTGATAGATGGATTGGGTGGCTTACCAAAAGATGGCAAAACTGAGCTTGAATCGGCACGTCTATTACATCTCAATGAATTAGCTGAACAGAGTAGTTTAGGTCTGACCATTCCGGTTGATTATGGCATTACACCTGGCAGCGGACCAGCGCATCTTGCGTTATTTGGTTATGACCCGATAAAATACCAGATTGGACGGGGTGTGTTAGAAGCAGTCGGCGTTGGCTTAGAAATCGGGAAGGATGATTTATGTGTCCGGGCTAATTTCTCATTTATCGACCAGAACGGCATAATAACAGACCGTCGTGCTGGTCGCATTGCTACCGAAATTAATCAAAAGCTTTGTCAACTACTATCGGATAAAATTAAAAGTATTGAAGATATTGAAATAATCATCCGACCAGGAAAAGAGCACCGTTTTGTTGTTGTGTTCCGTGGTAAGGATTTAGACACAAATATAACCGAATCCGACCCGCAGAAAGAAGGTAAATCACCGATAAAAATCAAAGCTTTATCGTCTCAAACATCAAAAACCGAACGCGTCGTCAATATTTTTATCACTCAAGTTGCTGAAATCATGAAGAATGAATCTAAAGCTAATTATATCCTGATGCGGGGCTTTGCCAAGCACCCCAATCTTGAACCGATGTCACAACGATATAAAATCAAACCCGCTGCAATTGCGACTTATCCGATGTATAAAGGTATCGCCCGGCTAGTCGGTATGGAAGTTCTTGAATGCGATGAGACCTGGGAATCCGAAATTAAAACATTAACAAAATATTATAATGATTACGACTTCTTCTATCTGCATTTTAAAGAAGTGGATATGAAAGGTGAGGATGGAGATTTCGACGGCAAAGTTTTCCTGATTGAGAAATTTGACGCATTATTACCCCAGATACTTAAAATGAAATTCGATGTCTTAGCGATAACTTCAGACCATTCAACACCCGCAATCTTGAAAGGACACTCCTGGCATCCTAACCCGTTTCTTCTTAATTCTGTATATGGACGCGCTGACAACATTAAAATATTTTCCGAAGCTTCGTGTGCGCTCGGAAGTCTTGGTTTATTCCCACAGTTAAAAGTAATGCCATTACTGTTAGCGCATAGTTTGAAAATTAAAAAGTATGGAGCGTAAATGAAACCCAAACGTGCAATTATCAGTGTTTACAATAAAGAAGGTATTGTTGATTTAGCTAAAATATTTGTTGAAAATAATATTGAAATCCTCGCAACATCCAAAACTGCTGATATGTTAAAACAAGCTGGCATTCCAATTGTTGATGTTTCCAAATTTACCGGTGCTGAAGAAATCTTGGGCGGTCGGGTAAAAACATTACACCCGAAAATTGCCGGTGGAATTCTATCCTATCGAAAAGATAAAGATATTGAACCGATTGATATTGTCGTATGTAATTTATACCCGTTTGAAGAATCATTAAAGAAAAATCTGACGCTTGAACAAATGGTCGAAATGGTTGATATCGGTGGAGTAACTCTTTTGCGTGCTGGTGCAAAAAACTACGAGCATGTCGCGGTTATTCCAGATATAAAATTTTATCCGATAATAATCAATGAATTAAAAGAGAAAAGAGAAATTTCATCGGAAACCAGACAAACCTTAGCCCTCAAAACATTTGAGATTGTTGCCCATTATGACAGTGTGATTCAGGAATATTTTTACCACCAATTTCAATCAATAAACTTTTCTGAGTATTATACCAAAACTTACATTAAATCTTTACCGTTGAGATATGGTGAGAATCCTCACCAGAAAGCATTTTACTATCAAGACCCATTCTCTAATTTCCAGATGAAGCAAATTCAAGGCAAAGAGCTATCATATAATAATCTTTTGGATTTAGATGCTGTGATTTCAATTACAAATGATTTTCCTAAGACAACTTGTGCTATTGTTAAACACAGCAACCCCTGTGGTATCGCAATTAGTAATAGTCTGATAAATGCATACAATAAGGCATTACATGCTGATGATAAATCTGCATTTGGAGGAATTGTCGGATTTAATGAAATAGTCGATGAAAAAGCTGCAAAAGAGATGACCAAAGTTTTCTTAGAAGTGATCGCTGCACCATCTTTCAGTACTGAAGCTCTTGCAATTCTTAAAACAAGGAAAAACTTAAGGGTGGTCGAATATCATGGCGATATGTCAAAAATGTTAATCCGCAATTGTTTAGGCGGGATATTGATGCAGGATAAAGACAATCTGATAGAAGATACTAAGAACTGGAAAGTTATGTCCAGTCGTCAACCGACTCTTGAAGAAATGGTCGATTTAGAATTTGCCTGGAAAGTTGCGAAGTTTGTAAAATCTAATGCGATTGTTCTTGCGAAAGATAAAGTAACTTTGGGTATTGGTGCGGGTCAGATGTCAAGAGTCGATTCGACTGAAATAGCGATTAATAAATCCCAGGGTAAAACACAAGGCGCTGTTATGTCATCGGATGGATTTTTTCCATTCCGTGACTCACTTGATTTAGCATCAAAGAATGGAATTACCGCAGTCGTTGAACCGGGCGGGTCAATAAACGATAAGGAAGTAATCGAAGCCGCGAACCAACACAGTATCGCCTTACTCTTTACTGGAGTTCGTCACTTCCGACATTAAACTATAACCACAAGATTAACACGAGACTGACACAAGAAAAAATCTGGTGAAAATCTGTGCAATCTCGTGGTTTCATTTCTGGAATTCGTTTATTCGTGATAATTGGTGTATATTCGTGGTTAATTTCTCTGTTTTTTTCATATCTTATGATGTATACTTAAAAGTTGCACAAAAACTAAACGGAATTTTTATCTAACTTATTGAAGCGAATAGCGGTAAGCGGAAAATGATTTAAGGGGAGGGTAGCATTCCCTGAATGGGTCTCTAAATTGGTTACAGGATTGATTACTAAGTTAGTTAAGTATCTGCTTTCGAAGTATATCTAACATCCGATAACAGATTCAATTTCAGTATCAATATCGAATTCACTTACAGATGCTTTAACAGAATCTTTTCCGAAATCAATCTCATAATCATTCTGGAATACGTTTCCATATTCAATCCCGAAATTGCTCGCAGAATCATTTCCAGAATCACTCCATATCGAAGTTAATCTTATAATTTTTAAATTTTACAAACGCTAAGTAGTCTTACTACCGAGACCCACAAAACTCTGCTAAAATCAAGTTATAAATATAGAGGATTCTTAATTTTTCTAAATTAAGTTCAATATAAAGTAAAATCTTCTGGTTTAAAATTTAATACATTATCAATAACGTTTATATTTCTTTTCCTCATGTCTAACCATCTATTTTTCCAAAAATTAACTAATGTTCGTAATGGTAGATTATAGTAAATAGGTTTAGTACTTTTCCCAAGAAGAAAAGAGCGAAAATTCTTTGCTAAAGGAGTTGCATATATTCCTCTTTTAAAAGAATGTTGTAATAACATATTTGAGTCAACACCAATTACATCTAATGCTGATCGTATGACTCTCATACGCCAATTTGGTCCATCACCAAATCTATTTGTAATCGTAATGCCTTTTCGTATCAGTAACTGTTGCATTGCCAAAAAAGTCTCATTTGAAATATGTAGTGTACCATAACCCGTTGTATATCCCAGTGGGATGTAAAGCAATCTATCCTTAAATTTCAAGCGATTATATTGCGAACTATTACCATAAAGACTTGTTGTAAAAATACAAACACAATCATTTGTTTTTCTCTTCCTAATAATTGTTATTTTATCCTTATATTTTTCTTTATAGATCTCTCTTATTTCATTTGATGCAAGAATATATGAGACTAGTTTTCCTCCCAATAAATAATTATATGGTGGTAGTGCTCCTAAAACATATGCATCCATTACATTAATTATATTATCTGTTCTTTTTTCTTTATCCCAACCTATCCATTTATCCCTATCAGGAATATGTATTATGCTACTACCTAAAGCTGCAATTCCGATTATTGGACTTCCAACAATTCCATCATCTCTTAAAATCAATCTTATTCTTCTTCCGATGTATTCGCTATAAGGAGAACTCCAATAATATCTGAATATTCTAAAAATTCCGTGTTGCTCTTTTGTTTTACAAACCTCTATTCGAGGCAAAATTTTAGACTTTAAAACATCCTTTCCTAGAGCAAGATTTTTTCTAGCTATATCAATATGTTTCTCTATCCACTCTCTATTTTTCTCTATAATATCCCGCCTTGATATGCTCATTGATTTTTTTATTATTTCTTTATTATAAAAACTTGGAGGAGATATTCTTAATTCATATCTTGACTTTTCTATGCTCCAATTAAGACGAAGTAAATCTCTTATCAACAGTAATTTTACTTTCTCTTCATTACCTTGAGTTTGAATTATTTTATTGTCGTAAATCCGAGATAAGTCTATTGAGGTTTTTTCGAGAAGCAATGTGCTAGTATTACTTGGGAAATTTTGAGCCTTCATATATCTTGTTCTCCATTGTCCCTTCAAACCATATTACTCTTATTGGTAATGCAAAAGCTTGTTCAGAAGATACCATATACAAGTTACCTGGAATAGTTTCTCTTTGAATGAAATTTGCGATAACACCTTCATAATTAACATTTGATTTTGTTAGTGCTTTTATATCATCACTATTCCCTAAATGAAATGTAAAGAAATTTTCTGCTTGCGTTCTAATTTCTTCTGAAATTGCTGAAGGTCTTTGAGTTATCGCGACGATACCAATTCCAAATTTTCTTCCTTCTTTAGCAATTTTTACAAAAGGATTTGCACCTGATTTTACAAATTCATCTGATAGAACATTTTGTGCTTCCTCAACAAAAATCACAGTATTGATTACACCCTCTGCTTTAGTAAATTTTTCCTTATTGTGCTCAAATAATTTTCGTGTTAAGATCGTGGATATAATACTTGCATCTGCATTATCTCTGAGAGAAAGATCAATCACTACTGTTTTACCCTGTTTTAAATATTCCTTTACATCTTCTATTAAATTTGACGAATTAGAATGTAAGCCCCTACCTTCTTCTATTAGATATGCTATTCTTTTTCTTATTGCAGCAACCGTATTCCTTGAACTTGTTTCTGTACGTGCACCTGTACCCCAAAAATCAGGAAAGTCTCTATATAAATTCTGTGGATTTCTGACATAGTCGTTTATGTTTTCAATAAAATTTTGAACTTCATTTTCTTCTAAGTATAGTAAAAATGATTTCATAACTTCTGAAAACCCAGTACTAAAATTTAATATGTCTCCTATTGTTAAATGTCTATGCATATTTATTAGAACACTTCCTTTATAAATGAATCTATCTTTATAATCAACTGGTAATTCTTTATCACTATAAACGACTAAATTATCTTTAATCTTTTGTTCATTTATATCACCTAATCCATATGTCTTTCGACCTCTCAAGAAATATTCTCCATTTAAATCAAAAATTAGTTTCCCATAAGTCGTATCACCAATTATATGGTAAAGCAAAACCTTTATTAAATTTGTTTTTCCAAAACCTGATTGAGCAAATACCATAGTTCTCTTATCTCTTAATTTCTGAACATCAAAAAGAATAGTACCCTTATCTTTATAAACATCCTCTCCTATACACAAATAACCAATCTCAGCACCCTTTTCATTACCTATATTCAGAATATGTGTAACTTCGTTCTGTTTCAGATGTCTTGCATGATAAGACACCGTTGGCAATTTTCTTACTGCTGTAGTAAATTTTATGGATGTACCGCTATCAGTAAAGGTCCCAAGTAATCTAACTTTGTAGGTATAACTAAACATTTTTTGTTTGTCCCTATCAGACAACTCTCTTTCAGCTATTCTTGCATAGTGTACAGCAATTAATGTTTTATCCTGGGACTTGAAAATAGGATCTTCATCATAAATTTCTGCTTCTACTCTTGCTAAAAATTTCGTGCCATTCTCATCTTTAGGCGTTAGTACAATAAAATCGCCAGTGCTTGGACTTGCCTTTGCGTCTTCGTACGAAGAATATATTAATAAAGCATCCTCTGTTGTCTTCTGTCCGTATAATACACCAAAATCAATTCTATCTGGCATAACTATCCTCCTATTTAAAACTTGTCATGAATATCTAAAAATAAATTTTCTATTTCAATATTATCCATTCTTTGTTCTTTATAAAGAGCAAATTTCACCCTTTTAATTATCTCTTCCTTAAAATTTTTCTTCAATGAGACAAAATTATGAACTTCGACTAAAGGATATGGATAACCAAGTATATAATGTTCTTGTGTCAATGTTGTAAGTTCTTTAAATATTTCAGCTAGCTTTTTCATGTCTCTTTCTTTTTTGTTATTTTCTATACCCGGAATAGCGTCAAAAATATTAACGTCAGCTATGAACCAATCGTAATTTTGCAATTTCTCTACATAATCTAAACGAGCGACTGTAAATAACCCAAAGCCTCTTCCCCCTTTTACATCCTTTTTTGCATACATCGCTGAACTATCTTTACTACCATAAGAAGCTAGTAAAACATCATCTGGAATTTCAAACCAACAACATAATTTTTGTCTCCTCGGGTCTTTTTGCATAAAGGGGTATTTTGGTTTCAATTGATCTTGAAGATAATTATCTATCTGTTTTAAAGTATATGATAATTCCATTTTTATGGTTGAGTGTTTGGTTATTCCAACAATTATTATACCTTTTTCATGTAACAACTTTCCTAATTTCACTAAGTAGATTTGTTTAATATTTACTGAGCGTAGCGGTCCGTCTCTTAGTATGAAATCATCTTTTCCTATTTCGCTACGATTTATAACTTCATACACCAATGCCCATTCTAAAATTTCTTGAGCAAATGATAGAACTGTTGATAAACTTGAACAAACAGCTTCTTTTCCATAAGAAAAAATGTTTTCAGTAGTATCATGAAAAAACCCCAATAAATCTTGAATAGGTTTTAAAGCTAACAGTTCATCATAAATTGCAGATAAATGTTCTTCTTTTGTTATAAGTATGTTTTGTGGGAAATATGCCTTTCCCAGTATAAGAGGGTCACTGCTCTCATTCATTCGAATCTGCTTTCCTAGTTTATAACAAATATATCCCGCATTATAAATACCTATGGAGACACCATTATAGAATTGCTGACTATTATAACTTCCATCTATGGCGAAGATATTTTTATCTAATTTATCAATTTCGTCAAAAGGTGTTATTTCAAATATTTGTGGTGTTTCTGAATTGTTTGGATTCCCAATAATAGGAATGGAATAAGGTTTATTAGTTCTTTCGTTGATATGTTGTGCTACTAAATTGACAGCTTCATCAGGGATATTTTCGTAATTCATTTATTTCTTCTCCATCTTTTTAAGACTATTTTTTATTTAACATATCTATAAACACATCCGCCTTCTGTTATCATAATCCTAAGCTGTTGGTTGTCAAGGGAAAAATGCATTTGAAATTAGTAGAAATACAATAGAAATTTAATTGAAACTCATTTGAAATTGATAGAAAAAAGGTGCGACTCACTTATTTAAGTCGCACCTGAAAAGTTA
>Ga0315294_10010437_pt1 | contig 10189 bp, 8 predicted proteins | sample YL17G13_40_MG_FD_203626 | JGI IMG/M metagenome (GOLD analysis project Ga0315294, IMG submission 203626) | Sediment microbial communities from Yellowstone Lake, YNP, Wyoming, USA - YL17G13_40 | ecosystem: Environmental > Aquatic > Freshwater > Lake > Sediment | place: USA: Wyoming | collected...
TCCGCCAGTACCGCGAGCAACTGCGGGGCGACTACGCGGGCATCGGCGCCGAGGCGGCGGCCCGGGGCGGCCGCTTCTTCATCCGGACGGTTTTCGAGGGCGGCGCCGCCGCCCAGGCGGGCCTCGCACCCGGCGACGAGATCACCGCCATCGCCGGCCAGCCGGTCGCGGGCCTGGCGATGGCCGAGGTCGGCCGGCGCCTGCGCGGCCGGCCGGGCGAGGCCGTCACGGTTGCCGTCCGGCCCGGCGGCGAGGGCGACCCGCGCGAGGTCGTCCTGGTGCGGTCCGTCGTTCACGTGCCCGCTGTGCGCGACGCCCAGGTCGTGGACGCCGGGCGCGCCGTCGGCTACGTGCGCCTGGCCGAATTCCGGGAAGGCGCGGAGGCCGCGTTGCGCCGGGCCATCGAGGGCCTGGCCGGCCAGGGCGCCAGGGCCCTGGTGCTGGACCTGCGCGACAACCCCGGCGGCGAACTGGCCGAGGCCGTCCGGGTGGCGGGCCTCTTCCTGCCGGGCGGGCGGGTCATCTCGACGCGCGGCCGCATGCCGGGGGCCACGTGGACGTACGACGTCCCGCTGCTGGAGCGCCGGGCGTGGGACGGGCCGCTGGCGGTCCTGGTGGACGAGGGTTCGGCCAGCGCCGCCGAGTTGGTGGCGTCGGCGCTGGGGGCGCGCGGGCGGGCCGCGGTTGTCGGGCGGCGGACGTTCGGCAAGGGCGCGGTGCAGATCCTCTTTCCGCTCGAGTGGGGCACGAGCGCCGTCTGTCTGACGATGGCCCGGGTGTACGATGCGCGCGGCGAGTGCCTCGACGGCCGCGGCGTGTCGCCCGGGCGGCCGGTGGCGGCGGCCGCGGCGGCCCCGCCGGCGGTGCGCGACGACCCGGCCGTGCGCGCGTGCGTGGAGTCGTTTGGCGCGTCCGCGAAGTGATGCCGCCCCGGGCCGGGCGCGAGCGCCGGGGCGGACGGCCGCCGGCCGTTCGAAAAATTTCTCCGGAATTTTTTCTGAAGGTGGTTGCATTCGTAGCCGATTATCAGGTATAGAGGGTGTGAGCGAGGGATGAATGGACCTCTTTCCGACGGCTTTCAGGCGGCAGGACATCGTCAAATGTAAGTAATCCGAATTAGTTATTGGATGTTATCGTGGACTCGTGACATGAAAGGAGGAAGTTTCATGGCGAAGGCGAAGAAGGCGAAGAAGGGCAAGAAGAGGAGATAGCCGGCGCGTACGAAGTCACCGGGAGAAGCACCCAGGAGACTTCGCGGGAAGGTCCGCTGCGAGGCGGACCTTCCTTTTTTGCGCCGCCGCGCCCCCGCCCACACTATTGACGCCGCGCGCGGCGGTTTCTATACTGCCTCGCCGCACGGGGAAGGGCGGGCGCCACGTCCGAGCGGGCATCGGAGTCGGAGTCGGAGTCGGAGTGCGGCCGGGGTGCGGGCGATTCAAGGGGATCGCCGGGCTTTTCCGCCAGGGCACACGGTGAGGTTTTCATGGACCAGCCATACGCGGCCGTCCTGAAGGACAAACTGGATGCGGAGAGCCTGGCGCGCCTGGAGGCGATCCGGGACCCGCGGCTCCACGCCTTTGTTGCCGATGCGGCCGACCTGTGCCGGCCGGACGCCGTCCGGGTCCTCGCGGACGGCGACGCCGACCGCGAGTACATCCGCCGCCGCGCCCTGGAAACCGGGGAGGAGGCGGCGCTGGCCCTGCCCGGCCACACGGTCCACTTCGACGGCTACCAGGACCAGGGCCGCGACAAGGAAGTCACGCGGTACCTGCTGCCGCAGGGCGTGAGCCTGGGCCCGAACCTGAACTGCACCGAGCGCGACGCAGGCCTGGCCGAGGTGCGGGGCTTCCTGGCCGGGTCGATGCGCGGCCGGACGATGTACGTGGCCTTCTTCTGCCTCGGGCCGACGCTTTCCCCTTTCAGCCTCTCGTGCGTCCAGGTCACCGACTCGGCGTACGTCGTGCACTCGGAGCACCTGCTGTACCGGCCGGGGTACGAGCAGTTCAAGCGGCTGGGCGGCGCGGGGTTCTTCCGTTTCCTGCATTCCTCGGGGAAGTTAGTCGGCACCGTCAGCGCCCAGCCCGACAAGAAGCGCATCTACATCGACATCCTTGAGGACATGGTGTACAGCGTCAACACGCAGTACGGCGGCAACTCGATGGGCCTCAAGAAACTGGCGTTGCGGCTGGCGATCCGCAAGGCCGACCGCGAAGGCTGGCTGGCCGAGCACATGTTCGTCATGGGCGTGCACGGGCCGCGGAAGCGAGTGACGTACTTCGCGGGCGCATTTCCGAGCGCGTGCGGCAAGACCTCGACCGCCATGGTCCCCGGCGAGACGATCGTGGGCGACGACATCGCCTACTTCCGCCCCATCGGCGGCGAGGCCCGCTGCGCCAACGTCGAGGCTGGCATCTTCGGCATCATCCAGGGCGTCAGGGAAAAAGACGACCCGGTCATCTGGAAGGTCCTGACGATGCCCGGCGAGGTCATCTTCTCCAACGTGCTCGTCAAGGACGGGCGACCCTGGTGGCTGGACATGGGGCACGAACTGCCGGCGGACGGCGTCAACTTTTCGGGCCCGTGGCACGACGGCAAGATCGACAAGCAGGGCGTCGAGATCCCGCCCGCCCACAAGAACGCCCGCTACACGATCGCCTTGGCGAGCCTCCGGAACCTCGACCCGCGCTTCGACGACCCGCAGGGCGTTCCGGTGCGCGGCATCATCTACGGCGGCCGCGACAGCGACACCAGCATCCCGGTCCAGCAGTCGTTCGACTGGACCCACGGCGTCATCACCATGGGCGCCGCCCTGGAGAGCGAGACCACGTTTGCCGTCATCGGGGCCGAGGGCGTGCGGGTCTTCTGCCCGATGTCGAACCTCGACTTCCTGGCGATCCCGCTGGGCCGGTACATCGACAACAACCTGCGGTTCGTCGAGGGCCTCAAGCGCCCGCCGCTCGTCTTCGCCGTCAATTACTTCCAGCGCCGCAAGGACGGCTCGTGGGTCACCGGCATGGGCGACAAGGCCGTCTGGCTCAAGTGGATGGAACTGCGCGTGCACGGCGACGTCCGGGCCATCCCCGGGCCCACCGGCCACCTGCCGCTCCACGCGGACCTGAAGAAACTCTTCAAGAAGGTCCTCGCCAAGCCGTACACCGAGAAGCAGTACGTGGAGCAGTTCACGATCCGCATTCCGGAGAACCTGGCGAAACTGGACCGCGTCGAGGGGATTTACCGGCAGGACGTGGCCGACACCCCGCCGCAGGTCTTCGAGGCGCTCGCGGCCCAGCGCGACCGCCTGCAATTGCTGCGGACCTCCAAGGGCGACTACGTCTCGCCGCTGGATTTGTAGAGATGGGGCCAATATCTTGCCTCGGCGAGCATGATTGAGGTGATCTCGTCCTGGGGGCGGATTATTCTTGGCGCGGCTGAACGGGTTGCTTAGCATTGCATATAATTAGGGCGTGAGGGGGTTTATTTTAAGGGAACGACCCATGGGCGCAACGAGCAAGCGACGTGGCAAGCCCGAGCGTACAGTGACCCAAGTTTTTGAGGCCCTGAGACTAAGAACCGAAAAGCAAAGAAGGGCATTCACCTCCTTGGCCCAACTGTGCCAAGGAAAGACACGTCAAAAGTGCGAGTATGTGACACGCATATCACATGATGTCCAGCCTGATCCGGTCATTGGAGACGACAATGCCAAACTGGAAAGTGGTTCTTAGCGAGATTCAGGCTGTCGGCAGCCCCCACGACGTCATCCGCAGGAAATACCTCGCCGCTCTAAGTAAGGCAACCGGCCGTAATGTAATTGTGTATTACTCCGGGTGGCTCCAGAAAAGGGAAATGCTCCAGGGCTTCCCGGGATTCGAAATCAACGATGCCGACAAGAACGGCTTCATGATGGCCATTCACAAGTTAGATCGCACGAAGGGGCTGGATCTCATCTTGCATACCCCGGGCGGCGAAATGGCCGCCACGGAATCACTGGTAGATTACCTCCGGGCCATGTTCTCGATTGATATTCGTGCAATAATCCCTCAAATAGCGATGTCCGCGGGGACTATGGTTGCCTTGGCTTGCAAAGAGATCATAATGGGGTTGGAGTCTAACCTAGGGCCGATCGACCCGCAGATTGGTGGCATTCCTGCCCATGGGGTTATCGAGGAGTTTAATCGCGCAGCAGAAGACATTCAGGAAGACCCCCGGAAGATTCCGGTTTGGCAACCGATCATAGCGAATTATCGTCCAACGCTCATTGGGGAGTGCGAGAAGGCAATTGCATGGTCTAAGGAGATTGTTAAGCAATGGCTAATCACTGGCATGTTCCTCGGGGATCCGAAGGCGGAGGTTAAGGCCAGGCGCATAGTGCGGGAACTGGGTAGCCACGCCCTAACTAAGTCCCACTCTCGGCACATTACTCTTGAGAGTGCTAGGAAAATGGGTATCAAGGTTGTACCTCTGGAGCAAGATAACTCGCTTCAGGACCTTGTTCTTACGGTGCACCACGCATGTATTCATACGCTCTCTTTGCCGGCACCGTACAAGATCATCGAGAACCAGGATGGGGTTGCCTTCATCCAGCAAGTGCAGGTTCACCTTCGGGGCACATGAATCATACGTGTGGTTCGGAAGTTATCGCCCTGCATCCGCTTGCACACGTGGACTCCACCGCGCCGGCCGCGCCGCGAATCAGAGGTCCAGGGCCGCGCGGGCGCTGCGGTCGATCTGCTCCAGGGTCCCGAAGTCCAGGCCCCAGTCCTCGTATCCCCGCAGCAGCAGGCACAGGTAATCCGCATCGGGCAGCGACAGGGGATGCCCGGGGTTCATCTGGTACGCCAGCGCCTCGACCGGCCCGCCGCCCGTCTCCACCTGCACGTGCACGTGATGGTACAGGGCAGGGCAGTCCTGGAACTCATCGAGCGAGGCCAGGTCTTTCGGCGTGATCTCATACACGGCGCCCGGGACCGTGTCGCCGGGCGACGGCACGACGTCGGCCCACGTGCGGAAGACGAGGCGGTGGTCCGGCAGCACGGCCCTCGACAGCGGATGCGAGTCGGGGCACCACAGGTCCATGTGCGCGCGGCAGAGGTTTGCACCGTAGGCGAAGTACAGCACTTCATCCTGCCAGGACATGGGCGGCATAACTCCGCAACCCTACCGTTCGGCACAAGAGTGTCAAGAAAAAGAGGGACGAAGACACGGAGGGGACGAAGGGGCGAAGGCGCGACGGGCTGTCGGTCGCCTGCGTGCCTTCGTCCCTGCGTCCCTGTTTTCTACCCGTGAATCAGCGGCGGCAGGCAGTGGACGCACACCCACGCACTTCTGCCCTGGCGGCGGCACGGGATGAGGACCGCCTCTTGCTCGCTTGCCCCGCAGCGGAAGCAGGTCTGGCCGAGGGCCTGGGGGCCGCGCTTGGCCTGCTTCGCTTCGGCCGCTTTCGGGTCGAAGGCGGGGGCCTCGCGCTCTTCAATCGTCAGGGCCCCCGTGGGACAGACGCCCAGGCAGAACCCCGCGCCGTCGCAGAGCGCCTCGCGGACGACCCTGGCCTTGCCGCCCACCAGTTGGATGGCCCCCTCGGCGCACGGCACCACGCACGCGCCGCACCCGTTACAGAGGTCCTCATCGATCCTGACGATTTTGCGTTTCATGGTCTTTGCGCTGGCCACCGGCCGGCCTCCTTACGAAGCATGGTTCTCACCCCTATCATAGGGGGCACGCGGGCCGGGGGCCTTGATGCAGGTCAAAAAGAGACTACTCCGCCGCCTGGCCGCCGGCCAGGGCCTCCAGTTTGGCCGCCTTGCGGAACGTGATGACCCGGCCGTCCACGGCAATCAGGTCGGCCGCCGCCAGGCGCGCGAAGGCCCGGCTCAGGGTCTCCGGCGCGGTCCCCAGTTGCCGCGCGAGTTCCCCCTTGGGGATGTCCAGGCGCACGGAGGCGCCTTTCTCGATGGCGACGCCCTTGCGCCGGGCCAGGTCCGCCAGGTGCCGCGCCAGGCGCCCGGCCACGTCGGTCAGCGCAATCTGCTCGACGAGGCTCGTCAGTTGGCGGCACAGGCGCGCCAGCGACGCAATGAGGCCGAAGGCGAGCGCCGGGTTCTCGCCCAGGCCTTTGAGGAACCGGTCTCGCGGGAAGAACGCCAGGCGGCTCTCGGCCAGCGCCTCGGCGAACGCCGGAAACGTCTCGCCGGCGAACATGGCCGCCTCGCCGAAGGCCTGCCCGGGACCGAAGACGTGCAGGATCTGCTGCCGCCCGTCGGGCGAGAGTTTGTAGACCTTGACCTTGCCGTAGAGGACCACGTAGAAGCCGTCGGCGGGGTCGCCGTCGCGGACAATGAGCCGGCCCGCGGACACCGTGCGCTCCAGTGCCAGGTGCGCAATCGACTGGCGGGCCTTGTCGTCGAGGCCCGAAAAGAGCGCCACGTGTTTCAAAGATTCCGCCAGGCTCATGGGGACATTGTACGGAATGCAGAATGCAGAATGAAGAATGAAAGGACGCGCCGAGGAGAGGCAGGTCAAGTTCTATCGGCGCGCGGCCGTAGCCTTTCATTCTGCATTCTTCATTCTGCATTCCGCAGTTAGTTGGCCCTGGGGTGGGCCGCCGCATAGACTTCCTTCAGGCGGCTGGCGGTGACGTGCGTGTAAATCTGCGTGGTCGAGAGGCTGCGGTGCCCCAGGAGTTCCTGGACGGCCCTGAGGTCGGCCCCGCGTTCCAGCATGTGCGTGGCAAACGAGTGCCGCAGCGTGTGCGGGCTGGCGTGGGCATCCAGGCCTGCCGCGCGGAGGTACTTGGCCAGTTTCCGGCGGACGCTGCGGACGTCCAGGCGGTGGCCGCGGCGGTTGATGAAGACGGCCTCGGCGTCGTGGACCGCCGTGGCCGCGCGGGCCTCCAGGTACCGCTTCAGGGCCCGCATGGCGAACGAGCCGAGGGGCGCGATGCGTTCGCGCCGCCCTTTGCCGCGCACCCGCGCCACCTCGCCGATGGGGTCGATGTTCTCCAGGTTCAGGCCCACCAGTTCGCTGACGCGCATGCCGGTGGAGTAGAGGACTTCCAGGATGGCGGCGTCGCGCAGCGACAGCAGGTCGTTGCCGCGCGGGGCGCTCAGGAGGCGTTCCACCTCGGCCGGGGCGAGGAACTTCGGCAGCCGCTTCTCCTGCCGCGGCGTGCGGATGACCTTGACGGGGTTGGCCTGGACGTGGCCCTCGCGCGCCAGGTACTTGTAGAAGGACCGCAGGGTGGCGATCTTGCGGGCGACGGTGGCGCGGCTGTAGTCGGCCCGCCGCAGTTCCGCCAGGTATCCGCGCAGGTCCAGGGGCGTCACGCGGCGGATGCGGTCGGACATCGCCTCGCCGGCCAGGTCGTCCGGCGTGGCGCCCGGCCCGCCCAGGAACGCCGCAAAGTGCTTCAGGTCGGCCGCGTAGCACCGCACGGTGTGCGGGGAGAAGTTGCGCTCGTGGTCCACGTAACTGATAAACTTGTTGATGAGAGGATTAGCCATCGGGGGTCAGTTCTGTCCGTCCTCGTCGCCGGTCGCGCGGCTGACGATGCGCTGCGTAATCTGCCGCGAGAGCACCGCCGCGTCGAACCAGTCGAAGTCCAGGTCGGGGTCCTCGGCCCATTGCATGAGGTGGCCGATGACGGCCTCTTCGTTGCCCGGGCCGCAGCGGACGACGTACCGCTCCGCACCCTTCACGAGCGAGAACTGGTAGACTGCGGCAGCGGTGCTCACAGGCGAAACCTCCCTGGGGTCCTCGTGGGACCTGCCCCGTGCGGGTTCGCGGCGGACCGGGCACGCGGCGCGCTCCCCGGCACTGCCTGCACGTGCCTCTCTTGTTATCGGCACGCGGCCGGTGGGGCTTTACGCGAAGTTGGACCGAGGGCGGTATGCCGGCGCCGCTTTTCGCCCGCCCAGGTCGAAGACTCGACTGGGCGAGCGGGCAGGCTGTGGGCGTGCTTCGCTGCGTGCCGGCAGGATGCCCAGCCAGCGGCGCGCTGGGCACGCCACCCGGCGTGGCACTTTGGCGCGGCACTTTGGCGTGTCACTTTGGCGTTGACATGATATGGCGCCGGCCCCTACACTCGCCGCGGCGGGTTCGTGCGGCTTGTTGCGAAGAAAGGGTCCGCATGCTCGACTTGGCTGCCCGGTACCACGAGGTTTTCGGCCCGACCGGCGCGGTGCGCATCGTTCGCGGCCCGGGGCGCGTCAACCTCATCGGCGAGCACACGGACTACAACGGCGGCTTCGTCATGCCGATGGCCCTGGAAGCCTCGGTGCGCCTGGCGCTGTATCCGCACCAGGAGCCGGTGGTGCGGCTGTGGAGCGAGCAGTTCGCCGAGCGTGCCGAGTTCTCCCTGGCCGCCGAGGGGCCGATGGAACCCCCCGACGAGCCGCCCCACTGGCTCCGGTACCCCATGAAGGTGGCCGACGTCCTCGCCGAGGCGGGCGTGCGGCTGTACGGGTTCAACGGCGTGGTCGAAGGCGACGTGCCCGTGGGTTCGGGCCTCTCCTCCAGCGCCGCCTACGAGGTGGCCGCCGCCCTGGCCTTTCTGGTGGCCGCGAAGCCCGAACTGCCGGCCGGCCCGGCCCAGGCGGTCGCCCAGGCCCACGGTCTCACGACCGCGCGCCTGGCGCAACTGTGCCAGACGGCCGAGCACCGCGTGGGCGTCCGCTGCGGCATCATGGACCAATTTATAAGCCTGCACGGCAAGCGCGGCCACGCCATCCTCCTGGATTGCCGCGACCTGTCGTACCAGGCCGTGCCGCTGCCCACGGACCGCGCCAAGGTGGTCATCATTGACTCCGCCGTCCGCCGCAAACTGACCACCGGCGCGTACAACGAGCGCCGCAGCCAGTGCGAGGAAGGGGCGGGGCGGCTCCGGAAGTTCGACCCCGACATCCAGGAACTGCGCGACGTGTCGCCGGCTCTCTTCCAGGCGCACGAGGAATCGCTGCCGCAGGTCGTCCGCCGCCGCTGCCGCCACGTCATCACCGAGGATGCGCGCGTGCTGGAATCGGCCGAGGCCCTGAAGGCGGGCGACCTGGAGCGGTTCGGCCGCCTCATCAGCGCCAGCCACGACAGCCTGCGCGACGATTACGAAGTCAGCGGGCCGGAACTCGACCTCCTCGTGCGGATCGCGCGCAGCGTGCCGGGGGTCCTCGGGTCGCGCCTCACCGGGGCGGGATTCGGCGGGTGCACCGTGGCGCTCGCGCGGCCGGAGGCCGTGGAACCCCTGCGCCAGGCCGTCATGACGCAGTACCCGAAGCACACCGGCCTTCAGCCGCGCGTCTGGGTCTCCGATGCCGCCGACGGCGCCGCGATCGACGTGTAATATTTCCTGGTTAGCCGCCCTGCTTGCAGGGCGCGGGCAGTTCAGGTAGCGAGTGGAGCATGATACCGTTTATTCAGAAACTCGCGAAGGGCCGGCACCTCTCGCTCGACGAGTCTCGCCAGGCCATGCGCGAGATCATGGAGGGCCGCGCCACGCCCGCCCAGATTGCCGCCTACCTGACGGCCCTGGCCATCAAGGGTCCCTCGCCCGATGAAATCGCCGGCGCCGCCATCGTCATGCGCCAGATGGCCACCCGCATCGACGTCGGCGACCTGCCGGTCATCGACACCTGCGGCACGGGCGGCACGGGCAAGGGCACGTTCAACATCTCGACGTGCGCGGCCCTGGTGGCCGCCGGGGCAGGGGCCTACGTGGCCAAGCACGGCAACCGCGGGGCCACCTCGCCCTGCGGCTCGTCCGACGTGCTGGAGGCCCTGGGCGTGAACGTCCAGGCCTCGCCCGCCGTCGTGGCCCGCTGCATCCGCGAGGCCCACATGGGATTCCTCTTTGCGCCGCAACTGCACGGGGCGATGAAGTTTGCCGCGCTGGTGCGCAAGGAGATCGGCATCCGCACGATCTTTAATCTTCTCGGGCCGCTGACGAACCCGGCCGGCGCACGGCGCCAGGTCATGGGCGTGTTCTCGAAGGACCTCGTGCGGCTGATTGCCGAGGTGATGCTGCGGCTGGGCACGGAGCACGCCCTGGTGGTCCACTCGGCCGACGGGCTGGACGAGATTTCGCTCTCGGCCCCGACGCACGTGTGCGAGGTGCGCGGCGGGTCGGTCACCTGCTACGACCTTTCGCCCGAGGTGCTGGGCCTGGCGGAGGCCCCGCCCGACCTGCTGCGGGCCGGGTCGGCCC
>Ga0315294_10010440_pt1 | contig 10187 bp, 11 predicted proteins | sample YL17G13_40_MG_FD_203626 | JGI IMG/M metagenome (GOLD analysis project Ga0315294, IMG submission 203626) | Sediment microbial communities from Yellowstone Lake, YNP, Wyoming, USA - YL17G13_40 | ecosystem: Environmental > Aquatic > Freshwater > Lake > Sediment | place: USA: Wyoming | collected...
AGATAATGCATAGGCCCAGGCAGTCCATCCGAAGCCTGTTTGCGATACAATCGTGCATGCTTGACTTCCCATACAATCGGGCCATTCTCGCTGTCCTTAATATGAAACTTTTCCCATTTCTGCCTCTGAAATACACGGGAATACACCAACAGATTCCGCAGTTCTCCAGCCGGCAACGCCTTACGGGCCAGACGCGGGAAATGCCGCTTGGGATTTCGTTTATGCCGTTCCTGAGTGGTGGGACTTACAAGAATCTGGGGCTCATACAGCCAGCCGCTAAAGTCCGAAGGAACTTCACCAACGTAGTTTTGGCCTCGTGCCTCAAGGCCGTCAAGAAATTCGCCGTCACGGCCATACCATTCATCGAATGTCCATGCAAATACACGAATGCCGTTTTGCATCGAGCGAGAAACTTGTTCAAGAGCTATATCGGTTTTCTTGCGATAGACAACATCGTCAGGAATACCGGTTTTTTTGCGGCGAGCCAGGTCATTAGCCCAATCCTTGGGAAGATACACATCGCTGTCGAGGAGACATTGAAAATCATCCGCCACATAGGCGATGTGAACCCCAACAACACAATTGTCTGTCTTGCCGGTGTTGCCGCACCACTGCCTTTGTACGCCGGGGGTGTGAACGCCTTTTTTAGGATTCCCCGAATCATCCACGACTCCGATAGCCAAAGGATGTGCGTGTTCCTCCGCCACAATCCATTGAAATTTATCGCGAAGACGTTGATGATCCCATGGAAGTATGGACAGAAAACACTGCAGCGTGCGAGGCTGAATGTCAGCCGCAAGAGCAATTGGCTCGACACTCTTTCGCGGCAGATTGGACAACTGGCCTTTGATGTATGCCCGAAGATTCTGTCGCGACCCGCTGCGACTGAAACAATCATCAAATTGAGACAAAAAAGCGTTCAACTCTTTACCGATACCTTTGATCTGTGTAATATCCATTTCGATTATCCTTATAAGCACCATGCTTATAAGAAGTTATCGACGTTACCATCTCATTTTCTTGAGCTTTATTTGCGCTGTAGTATTAATGAACCCCGTCATACGGAGATGACGGGGCTAAACATTTTTGAAACACCCTGCGCTGTCGCTTGGGCTCTTATACCAATTGTTATTAATCTTTGCGCTCAGCGTACTTTGCACGGCAGACTGACTTGATGATTTCAGGATTGAGTGCGGCTTTTTGCCAGGCATCCACGGCGGCAATTCGCAAATCATCGTAACCAGCGTAAGCACGATTGGACCAGTAATGACTTCGAAAGTAATGCCAAAGATTTTCCGTAGGATTAAGCTCTGGTGAATACGCCGGCAACGGAATAATAGTAACATTTTGCGGTATCTTCAACTCTTTAGAGGTGTGAAAACCAGCCTGATCCCAAACCATCAAAATGTGAACATCATCATAAACCTCTGCTGTAAACTGCTCGAAGAACACATTGATCGTGCCGGTGTTAATTGCAGGTGATAATAATCCCACGCTCTGTCCGGTTTGTGGACAGAGAGCCCCAATAACATACAACCATTCATATTTTGTCTGTCGCACCGCACGAGGCCGAGAGCCTCTCAATGCCCATACACGGGTTGTTGTACCTTGTTGACCAAACCTTGCTTCATCCTGAAACCATACTTCTATTTTTTTGCAGGGATGCTCTGATTGGACTTTATCCAGCGTTTTGATGAAGTTTTTTTAAATTCTTCCTGTAATCCAGGATCAGCCTTTTCATGTTGAGGCCTGGGACAAAGGCAGCTATAGTTGAGTCGTTCTAACAAATCATAAACCCCCCAAAGTGAGTAAACGACGCCAAATTCACGTTCTAAAATTCGCTGGATGGAAAGGCCGCCCAGTGCAGCAACGCCATCTTCTTTGGATGGTCCTGCTTCTATGCGGCGACAAAAGTGCTGCTCTTTATTTCTTGGCAATTTCGTGGGCTGTCCGGGACGGGGTAATTCTTTTAATGCCTCGATACCCCTTGCGTTGTATTTAACAATCCATTGTTGAATTGTCCTGCGAGCAGAGCCTGTTATCTCCATTATCTGCTTACAAGTCAAACCCTTATTCGCCAGATATACCCCTTGAATCCGTCTTGCCAGCCGAGAATTTTTCTCGCGGCGATAAAGCTGTTGTAATTGTTCGGGACGGTGATGTGCAGCAACATTCATAATAGCCTCCATACTAAAAACATTCTTCGTAACCGCTACTATGAATATTATCGGCTATTATCAGGTCAGCGCATTAAATAATCACAATTGGTATTACACTTTAGTTGAGCATTTTGAAAACCGATCAAAGCGGTTTCGAGTGTTTCTTTAAGCTTTTCCACCACAATATAAATTGGTGTGGAGGTTTATCTATTTTTTTGCTCTAACCCCTCGACCTCAGCGTTCTCCACAATGAACGGCGGGCCCTGCTGTGTTTCAATTTTCACGTTATTGAGTTTGACCGCCCCGGCATTTCGGATGGTTAGTCCCGTGGGAGCGAAGATTTGGACGTTTTCCAGAACGACGTCTTCCACCAGGCTCTCCGGCAGGCCGATAATCACACCCGCCGACTTTTGGGCCGTTGCTTTCACGTTTGCAATTCTGATATTTCGGAATTTCGGCGTCTTGTTGGTAACGGGCTGGGCCGTGTCAGTTTTGGGAATCTTTGGATAATAACAGGTGATGGTGATGGCATTGGGGCGGACATTTTCCATCGTAATGTCGCTGTAGGTGATATTCTCCACCAGCCCGCCCCGGCCTCGCGGCGATTTGATGCGGAGGCCGTTTTCTGTATCTTTAAAAGTACAATTCTTCACGAGGACATTGCGCACGCCGCCGACCGTTTCACTGCCGATGGACATACCGTGGCCGTGAAGGAACGTGCAGTCGGTAACTGTAATGTATTCAGAAGCGGCGTTCGGATGCGCTGTATCGGCGTGGCCGGATTTAATGGCTATATTGTCGTCGCCGACGTCAAGGACGCAGTTGGAAATACTGACATAGCGGCTGGCGCTGGGGTCAATGGCATCGGTGTTAGGTGAGTCTTCCGGCGCACGGATAGTTACTCTTACGATGTCCACATCCTCACAATCCCTTGGGACAAGATGGAAACTTGGTGAATTAGTCAGTGTAATGTCTTTGATTCGCACGCCAACGCAGCTATTCAGGAGCACCAGTCGCGGCCGGCGCCGCGGCTCAGGCCTTCCGGCATCTTTTGCCTCTCTGGCCGGCCCCCACCACCTGCCGCCGGCACCGTCAATCGTGCCTTTGCCGCTGATGCCTATATTGGTAAGGCTGCTGCCGTTTATAAAAGCTATCACATCACCGGGTTTTTCCGGATTCGCAAAATCGTTTGGTTCATCCGTAGCCTGCAGTGTCGCACCCTCGTCAAGCTGGAGGGTGGTGCTGCTCCGCAGAAAAACAGGTTTACTTAAATATGTACCTGCTGTCAGCCGTACGGTGCCGCCGCCGGCCTTGCCGCATTCATCTAGTGCTTTTTGAATTGCTTCCGTATCAGGCGTTTTACCATCACCCTTGGCGCCGAACTGGCGGACATCAAAAACTTTTTCTGCTGCTGCGTTTGTGTCGCCGGCAGGTTCGCTGCGAAAGCAGCTCTTCAGTTTCGGCACTGCTCGGACCAGTTCCTCAACGACAAGGTGGGCGAAAATCGGGCTGCCTTTGGCGTTGAGATGTGTGTTATCAACCTGGCCGTCCTCTTTAATGGGGCTGAACTCCAAACATTTTTCTTTGCCCCATTGTTCGCACAATTTTTTGCTGCTCGCGTGAAGGTCAACGAGCGGCACCTTTTTTTCTTTTGCAATTTTCTTGACTGCTTCGACGTATGGTGTCAGGCTGGAGTTGATTTTTCCACTGCCGGCTTTGTCCCATTGTCGGCGAACCAGCGAGGTAACCAGAATCGGTTTGGCGCCGATTGCGCGGGTCTCGTCCACATAGCGCATCATGAATTCACGATAAGTTGTATTGGGGTCCGTTGAGCGTTCGCCTTTGCCGGGGTCGTCGTTGTGGCCGAACTGAATCAGATAGTAATCGCCTTTGAGCGCCAGCGCCTGTGCCCAGCGTCCCTCGTTGATAAAGCTCTTGGAGCTTCTGCCGTTTGCTGCCGTGTTGATGCACTCAGCACTGTCGGTCAGATATCGCTTGAAGCCGAGTCCCCAGCCTATTTTGTCTGTAACCGTCGAATCGCCCACCAGAACGATGCGCACTTTGTGGTCGTTTCTATTCGTCCGGCTCTCCTTCAAAGTGTTTTCTTCGCAGCCGCCTAAATAAATAATACAAACCGCTAAAACGAATCCCGTAATCTTTTTGCAGTTCATAATCATATTCCTTACAAATAAGAAAAAGGTTCTTGACACCTTTTTTACATTCCTTTACTGCTACCATCCTGTCCTGCTGATAATTGTCCGGCCAATTTTAAGCTTTTTCACTTTCCCAATACTTCCAGTGCCTCTATTACTTCCGGCACATGCATATATGCCGGCCCGCCGCCCATCACCACGGCTACCGCTGCCGCCTCGAGAATTTGTTCTTTGCTTGCTCCTGTCTCAAGGCATTTTTTGGTATGTGCCCTGATGCACGGCTTGCAGTTAAGAGCAACAGCAATCCCCATCGCCACAAGTTCTTTTTCCCGCAGGCTCAAAGCTCCGTCGGTCATCACCTTGCTGAACAGCGAGCCGAATCCTGTTACCACGGCCGGTATTTCCTTCTTCATTTTTTCCATCTTAGCACCGATTGTTTCGTAAAAGTCCTTTGCATCAGACATCTGCTTTTTCCTTCATTCTAAATAAAAATATCTCCGCCGAAGGCGGACTCCGAAATTTTTAATTTTTAATTTTTAATTTCGCTATCCCATTCTTGTCAGTATATTGCGTACAAACCCGATAAGCACTTTTTTCGGCACATCCGCCAGTTCAGGCTCCGGCCTTTCTGCACTGAGTATATTTTCCAGTATCGCCTTTGCCTGGCTTTTGTAGGATACAATTCTGTCAGCGGTTGTGTGTGCTTCATCGAGTTGCCCGTCTGCCATTTGTCTCAGGTATGTTATTATTCGAACGGTTAGTTGTTTATCGTCGATTTTTCCGCTCGGGGCCGGTTCCGGCGGCGTTTCCGTCTGGTGCAGCAGTGCATCGGTAAGGTTATGTGTTTCCCGCATCATCTGTTCGTATTTCTTCTCTTCATCTTCGTCAACTGGTGCGAGTTTCAGTTCTTCTTCATCATCTTTTTTCAGCGTAGGCACATAGCATTTATGGTTGCAGTACGGGCATTTTCCCCATTTGCCGCACGCGTTATCCGGCGCCGTAATCTTTTTCTTACAGCTTTCGCAGTGGAATGAAATTGGCATTTTACAGCCTCCTGTTTCCTATTGTTTATATTCCGCTGTAACTTCCGTGGTAATCCCGCCTCGCGGCGTAAATCTTGAAGTAACTTTCATCCATCTCGGCTTTGCAGCACCGGCAAGGTCATCGATAATCTGATTTGTCAGTGCTTCGTAAAAAATTCCCTTGTTTCGGTAGTTTTGCATATAGTATTTAAGACTTTTCAGTTCGATACACTTCTTATCAGGGCAGTATTCGATTATTATGGTTCCAAAGTCCGGCTGGCCCGTCTTGGGACATAGACTCGTAAATTCCGGACAGGATATTTTGATTGAATATTCCCGGCCGGGTTCCGGATTGTCAAAAAGCTCTATTTTTGCCTCACTCATCTTCTTTCCTGTTTTTGAATTTGTCAAAAAATCACAGACCGTTATAATAATATAAATTCCTGTTATTGGCAAGTGGAGTATAGTTTATTTATGGCAAAAAAGGCTGAAAAAGCCGTGGTTTTGCTCAGCGGCGGCCTCGACTCGGCAACAACGCTGGCAATCGCAAAAAACAAAGGCTTTAGATGTTTTCCGCTGACCTTCAGTTACGGCCAGCGCCACAGCGTTGAGTTAAAGGCCGCAAAAAAAGTCGCAAAATTTACCGGTGCGGTTCAGCACAAATTTATTGATATTGACCCTTCAGTATTCGCAAATTCAGCCCTGACCGACAAATCAATCAGGGTCCCGCTTAACAGAAATATTAACTCTTCGCAAATACCTGTTACTTACGTACCGGCAAGAAACACGATATTTTTAAGTTACGCCCTTGCTTTTGCCGAGTCGATTGGCTCGTTCGACATTTTCATCGGCGTCAACGCCACCGATTACAGCGGCTACCCCGACTGTCGGCCTGAATATATCAAAGCATTTGAGAAAATGGCCAATCTCGCAACTGCCGCCGCCATCCGGAAAAAAGGCCGATACAAAATTCACACACCGATAATAAAAAAGACAAAAGCCCAAATAATAAAAATAGGTTCACGTCTTGGTGTTGATTACTCTCTAACTCATAGCTGCTACAATCCCGACAAAACTGGAAAATCTTGTGGCCGGTGTGACTCCTGCCGCCTGCGACTGAAAGGTTTCGCACAGGCAAATCTCAAAGACCCTCTCAAATATGAAAAACACTGAAATTAATATTTCTGAAATCTTTTATTCAATCCAAGGCGAAGGCCTCCTCGCAGGCCGCCCAAGTGTGTTTATAAGGCTCGCAGGCTGCCCGCTGCGCTGCAAATACTGCGATACTGAATATGCACTCGATTCATCTGCCGGTGCAAAAATGTCTATCGAACAGATAATGAAAAAAATAATGAAATACCTGCCGGCTTATGCCGTCATCACCGGCGGCGAACCGCTTGTTTCCCCGCAGATTCCCCTGCTTTGCCGAACGATAAAACAGCACAATATTCACATCACCATTGAAACCGCAGGAATTAAATACGTTGCCAATCTGGCCTGTGACTTGATGAGCATCAGCCCCAAGCTTTCAAATGCCCATAATAACGAACCGGACAAAACCGGTTATCTGAAAATTGACCAGCTAAAAGACCTGATAAAAAATTACGATTATCAGTTAAAATTTGTGATGGAAAAAATAGAGGATATTACCGAAGTCCACCAGCTGCTTAATGATTTGAAAGACGTCGACCCCGCAGCACGGTGCGGCGGGGTTGACCGCTCGAAAGTTTTGCTGATGCCCCAGGCAAAAAATCTCTCGGAGTATCTGAGAATCAGTCCGCTTATAACCGAGATGTGCAAAGCCAATGGCTTTATTTTCAGTCCCCGTTTGCAGCTCTATCTGGCCGACCAAAAATAATCTTGATTCTGCCTGTCTTTACGGTATTATAGAATTTCAGCCTTGCCCAGGTGGCGGAACTGGCAGACGCGCCAGCTTGAGGGGCTGGTGGGAGCAATCTCGTGGAGGTTCGATTCCTCTCCTGGGCATTTTTGCCGAAGGCGAAAATAGAGCAGGTGAACAGTAGAACAGGTGATACGATTCCAGTTATTTGTTTTTAAAATTTGATAATTTGAATTTAGAATTTGTTTCGGATTTAGTGCTTGGGATTTAGGTTTTTTTTCTTACTTAGCCCTTGATAAATACGACCCGTCTTCGGTGCTGATTCTTACTACTTCTCCGACTTCTATAAACGGCGGCACACGGGTTTTAATGCCTGTTTCGAGCACAGCGTCTTTCATTTGATTTGTCGCGGTTGCGCCTTTAGGCTGCGGCGTGGTTTCCGTAACGGTCAGTTCCACCACTTTCGGCAGTTCTATTGACACTATTTTTTCGCCGTGCATAAACGCCACGACTTTGGAATCCGGCCTGAGATATTTGTCCGCATCGCCAATTATCTCCTTGGGCAATGTAATCTGGTCGTAGCTTTCTGTATCCATCAGGACAAGTCCCGTCCTGTCGGAGTAAAGGTATTGCATTTCGCGTTTATCGAGAAAGGCTTGTTCTATTTCTTCCGTCGAGCGCAGCCTTTTTTCTATCATTATCCCGTCCTGAACGACGCGAAGTCTGGCCTGCACAAACGCCCGCAGATTGCCCGGCGTAACATGTATAGCCTGAAAGCAGATACATAGTTTGCCGTCGATTACCGCGCCCATTCCCGGCCGTAATTCACTTGCCTTCACCGTTTTACCTCAAATAAATCGTAAATCCCGTTTAATAAACGAAAGCCGGGAATATACTTTGTTTTCTCTTTAAGGTCAAGCGCAGAATCCCCCCTGCGCAGATTAAAAGATATTTAGCTCCTATGTATATTTAGCCCGTCGTTTTACGGCGGGTTTTTCTATTCTATTTCAAGTACTACTCGGAATCCGATAATCGACTCATCAATTTTTGGCCAGCGGTGGTTCCTGTCTGCAGAGCGGCATTTATAAGCATTTTCATACCACGCGCCGCCCCTCATTACTTTCGGCTTGCCTTCTGCAGGCCCTTTGGGGTCGACCAATGGCGTTACCTTGTAGTATTCATTATCGAAAATATCGCTGCACCATTCCCAGACATTACCGTGCATATCACACAAGCCAAACGCATTCGGCGGATAAGACCCGACTTCGGTTGTTCTTTTAAGATAGGCGCCGATGATGCCGTCCGCATAAGGTTCTGATGCATCATAATTTGCAAGGTCGGAATCAATCGTAGTTCCCGTATTAAATGCGGTTTTTGTCCCTGCCCTGCACGCGTATTCCCATTCTGCTTCTGTCGGCAGTCTGAACTTCATTCCAGTCTTGTCGGAAAGTTTCTTAAGGAATCGAGCCGCCTCATACCAGTTGACATTATCAATTGGCAGTTTATCCCCGCCGAACTTGCTGGGGTTTTCGCTCATAATGACCCTGTATTGAAGCTGCGTTACTTCAAACTTGCCGATGTAGAATGCCTTTGTCAATTTGATATGGTGCTGGGCTTCATCATCATCTCTTTTTGGCTCATCCATCGGCGACCCCATATCGAACTCCCCTGCCGGGATAAATACAACTACCATATTTACTTCATTGCCCAGCTCGATTGTCTTTTCCAATGGCAGCTTTGCCGCAGCCGCCGCCTGCTTCTGCTGCACCGTAGCCGCAGACTCTTCCGTCTTGGCCTTTTCGACCGCTACGACAACTGCCGCAGCGATGAACAGAACCATAATTATTGTCATCATCTTTTTCATAACTTGTCTCCCTTCAAAATAATAATCCCTTTATCCTTATAAACTTGTGTAGATTATACCCTCTTTATTTATACAAACAATCACAAAATAGCTATAAAAAACAGACCCGCGACAGGCACAGTGCAGGGTTCGCCGTTAAATTTTCAATCTTCAATTTTAAATTTTAAATTTCTTTCATCACCTCGTCTGCAAGATACTCTGCTATCTTTCTGTCTGCTCTTCTTTTCATAAATGCTTTTTTCAGCTTTTCTCTTATTTCTTCTAAGTATTTTTCATAATCTTCTACTGCCTTTTCGATTGCGCCTTCATCCTTTGGTATTTTATATACCAATTGCCCTTTTTTCTTACAATAAAGCACATATTTTGTTTTCTCTAAGGAGTCGAATTTCAAAAAAGTCATCCCGCTCTTTGCGGAGCATATCTCAAATTTCCTGCCCAAATTTAATTTAAGCTCTCCCTCCGGCAGCAACACCTCTTCGTATTTAACCCCCGCCCCTTTTTCCCATTCTTTAAGCATCTCTAATGCTTCATTGATTGCCTTAGGGTCGATTTTCTCCCTCACAACTTTATGGTATCGTCCCACAATTTTAATACCTGACTTAAGAGGCTTTTTATCGCGTCGAAGCTTGCCCGCCGCAGGCGGGTCCTTAGCGAAGACGGACGGATACTTGACAGGCCCCGCTAATTCTTTTTTTGTCTTTTCATCTAAAAAATCCTCTGGAAATTTCCTTATCGGCCCAATCTTCGCAAACACCTTATTCGCTACTTGCTCCCTCAGTTCATATAAAATATCTTCTGGTTTCTTTTTCATGTTTCGGTTTATCCCGCACCTATTTAGCCACCGCCACTCGGGGCGGCGCGTTTAGCCGTCGCCGGCACGGCGACGAGTTTATCCCTTCTCACCTTTCATTATTGATATCCCCACGCTTAGTTTTGCCCGCCGGCAAAACTGTGGGGACACCTTTCTTACTTTTCACACTTTTCTCACTTCTTATCAGAACATACACATAATAAAATTTATTCATAAAAATATTTTACCAGATTATCCAGTGAAATGCGATAGTTTATCTGATGAGATGCGATAGTTTACCCCGTGGGATATAGCTTCTATTATCCCATCGGGGCATCTCATCGGCGTCGTTTCTCCGA
>Ga0315294_10010443_pt1 | contig 10184 bp, 10 predicted proteins | sample YL17G13_40_MG_FD_203626 | JGI IMG/M metagenome (GOLD analysis project Ga0315294, IMG submission 203626) | Sediment microbial communities from Yellowstone Lake, YNP, Wyoming, USA - YL17G13_40 | ecosystem: Environmental > Aquatic > Freshwater > Lake > Sediment | place: USA: Wyoming | collected...
CCTCAGGACAGAAGTCATCAAAGGACTTAAGTTTCTAATAGGTATTACTGCTTTTTATACCTTATTCTGGCTCATCATCTCGAACATCAATTTGTATCCTTTGAAGACAGCGACAGCCTATGCGTCCAATTCGCTGCTCAATCTCATCGGTGTCCCAACCCAGATGTTCTTTGGCGACGAGCCGGTCATAGGTGTGAAAAACGTCTACGCCCAGATAACCAATCTCTGTGCCGGAGACCTGGAAATAGCGCTGTTGCTGGCCATCATCCTAGCAACATGGGACAGAACCTGGAGGCAAAGAGCGTGGGGCTGTCTGTTTGGCCTACTGCTAATATTGGTCGCAAACCCGCTAAGGGTGTTCACTGTTCTGGCGACAGGATATTACAGCAATTGGGCATGGGCCGATTTCACCCACAACATTCTGTTCAGGCTAATGCTTATAATAATAATAGTTGTGTATTACTTCCTGTGGTACGTTAAGTATGAAAAGATTAGCAAGCTCCTCAAAAGGGTTTAGCCTGTTCACGCCTCTGGTAGGGACATCGCTAGTCATCATGGCGATACTTATATCCGCAGGAATGGTGCAGAACAACATCCGGATTACCAGGACTATCGGCTCCTCTTATGAAGTCAGCTCGCAGGGGATAGTTGCCAAGCTGATAAGGGCGAGCGCGGATATGTACATCCTTTCGAAGATGGAGGAAACGACCTATGACGCGCTCGCCATACCTTTCGAATGCGTTCCTGACTGCAACACTGAGGTAAACAACAGGTTAACTGGAACGGGGACTCCTTCCGTCTATTCCGAATTGGTCAGCACTACTGGCATTTTCAACGGGATGGTAGGGAGTATAGAGGAGGTCTTGAGCGGGAGGGGCGAGAACTATCAGTCTTTCAGAACTCCAACGTTCGTTCAGGACAGCCTGCATAACTCTCTAAAGAGCATAAGCGGACCCTTCGACTTTGGAAGGACCGGGAGCGACCAGTATTATATAAAGATAAACTCGGCGAAGTTTGACTCGAAAGACTTCTACTTGGAGTTTCAGAACCCGGCAAGCGGCAGCATGATCAACGTCAGCATTGTCCCCTACGGCTTTAATTACACAACGCCTGAGCCGTTATACTCTCTCCTCGACAAGACGCAGCGGGTCTTCGCCTATTTCGAGGGCCTTTTGTTGATACCGGCGCCAAGCGCTGACGATTTTGAGAACGAGCTCGAGACCGAGTTTACCGGCGCCTACAGGGACAATCTAAAGCAGGCGAGGTTCAGGGCGAATATCGGCAAGAGATTGACTGTCGAGCTCTGCAAGGGGCCATGCGGCGGCGGAGTCCCGTCTTTCAACGTGACCTTCCAGGATAGTCTCTACAGCAATAGCATACCTAATGTCCTTAAGTTTGACTGCACATGCACCGCAGTCGGTTGTGATTGCTCATAGTAGAAACTTTTAAATATAGAGATGGTTTAATCCATTTGGTGAGTTCTATTTCAATCGCCGATGTGTATTACAAAATCGAGGACAAATGGTTTAATTTGCTCGATTGGTTGGAAGCGCATCACATCCCTGTATATAAAATCGTTGACCCGCTCGAAAAGAGGGGGATACCTTCGCTGCCTGTTTTTATCGCATTGCTCCTGATCCTGATTTATGTCATATTCGCCAGCATCAGCTGGGGCGGTGGGGCAGGTTTCACCATATGCGTCCAGGACAGCTCGAACAATACCGTCTCTGGCGCGCCGATAAGGATAGTGCAGAGCGGACAAGAACTTTTATCAGGAACGACAGACTCCAACGGCTGTTATGTCGCCGCTCTAGGGGCGGGCAGTTATTCCGCCAGAGTCAATAAGAGCGGCTGCGATTCTAATCCGCATAGTTTCATTGTCGAAGACGCTTCCGGTTCTACCACGGTAACGCTACAATGCGGTGTAAGCATGAGCCAGAAGACATTCTGCATAACTCCGCAGGACGCTGGCACGGTCGAAGTTAGGGAAAAAAACAGCGCGGGCATTCTAAATAACATATACACCTGCGACAGCATCGCAGCATGCCCGCTTTCTATAATCGTTGGCATGAGTTACGTATTCAAGACTGATACTTATTCCTCTAAAGAGTATACCTACGCAGAGCTCAGCGGCCTAGGAGCTAGCGAGTGCGTTGCCCTGACCGGTTCATCGCAGAACGTGCCGCGGGGGTACTTCACCGTTATAGTGAAGGACAACGCCAGCACCCCGATTGAGGGGGCGGAAGTCCGTCTTGTGGACACGACCAACAGCCAGACGGAAATAACCACCAGCGTTTCCACTGACGACCTAGGGAGCGCGGTTTTCAATGGCGAATTAGACACGCGGTTCAGGATACTGGTCTACCCGCCTTCGAGCTCCTCTCTCAGGACATACCTGAGCGCGACCAGCTATAAGTTTGAGAAGACGCCGAGGACGGTGACTGTCTATCTCGGCAACACGAGCGCCCCGATAAGCGTGAAGGTCGTTGACAGCTCGAACAGCCCGATACAAGGCGTCTTGGCGACTTTCTTCGATGCTGACCTGAGGACAGCGAAATACACGGACTCAAACGGAGATGTCACGTTCGGTGCAAGCGCAGGGTCCTCTTACAGGCTCGGCCTATACAAGGCGCAGAAAGCGTACAGGGAAGAGACGGTCTACGGCGGCCAGTCTTACACATTCGCACTCAGCGATATAGGCGAGGCCAGGACAGGCAAGATAACCGTGACTGTCATGAGGGTGGATAACAATGCGTTTATGAGAGGGGTCACGGTCACTCTATATAATAACTCGGGCAACGAACCAAGGCCTATGGGCCGCGACCCGCTCACGACTTTAGACACTGGGCAGGTTAGCTGGAACTGGCTGCTGCCAGGAAGCTACTGCGTGGTTGCCTCAAAACAGAACGTGCAGTCGAACGCTTGTTCTAACGCCAGCACCACAGTCACCGCTGGTCAGACATCGCAAATCACCATAAAGCTCAACGCTGCGGAATACAAACTGGTCGTGAAGGTAACTAGAGTCGATGGCCAGCCTGCCTTCCGCGCTAATGTAACCCTGTTGGATGTCAGCAGGGTGCCAATGGACAGAGACCAGACCAACGATGAGGGCGCTGCTTTTTTCAATCTGACAGAGAGCAAGAGAGGGATAGTAGAAGTTTTCTATGTCGACCCGGACAACGGCGAGACTTTCAAGACAGAGATGAGGGTCGGTCCGCTGACTACTGACACAGTCCTGCCGATACAACTGGCCCGCCTCGACACCACTCTAAGGAGCGCAGGGATATTCGACAGGAGCGGAACCGATGTTACTAATGGTCTGCTCGAATCTGGCTCGATATACAACTTCAGGTTTAACTTGGGTATTCCCGAGCCGTCCGCCGGCAGGCTCTGGGACAAGATAGAGGCAGGCTTTGCGATAGAGAATCCGAATTACGCCAAGTTCAATGATTATCTTTATCAGAGCATAGACAGTGATGGCAAATTGAAGACGACTATAACGCCGAACGATGTTGACGGCGTTCTTGACCCGTCCAAGAATGTTAAGATAACCGGCGATTACAGCCCTTCCGGAACAACTGTGACTTGGGACTTGCCGGTGACCATCCAGAGCGATTTCAAAGGAACAAGAGAGTCAACGAGGATAGTCTATGACGCTAACTGGACATGGGGCAGCTTATTGAAGAAGGACCCGGCCTCGCTGCGCAACTACGTGCCGTTCCAAGTGACAAAGACGCCGTTCTCCGAGAGCGGCGGGCTCCTGATATCGCTGTACATTGAAAACATCACTGGAGATCTGTTCCCGGGCAAGCCGCTGACTGACGGTACAGTGCCTTTCTGGGCGCAGATATACAGCCAGTTCACGCTTGTGGCGAACATAACCAATGTGGATGCTGGTAACTACTTCGGAAACATCACCTTTGACCAACAGAAATTCCAGCTCGCTTTCAACGGCGTCGACTCCGGAGGGTACGCCAAGGACTTCAACGAGACGAAAGTCAGAGTGGAGATACCAATCGCCATTCCGTTGGTTCAGGGGAAGACATTGTCCATCAGGATGGGAGCGAGGGCGGTGCACAGCAACCTGGCCACGGTCGATGTCTATGTGGACCCGACGACAGAGCCGGTCGATGCTTTCGGGCTGCAGATATATGGAATCGTGAATGCGGATGTCAAAACAACCCCTTCAACTATTAACGAATTTACAACCTATATGACAATGGATGCCCGGGACAGGCTGACTGACGAGATCGTGCCGAAAGCGGAAATCACTTTCATAAACATGAGCGGGACCTCATTGCAGCACGAATGTTACTACAGCTCTGGAGAAGATCTGTCGCTCCCGGATCCGACGTCAGCTTACAACGTTATCGAGCACATAGGCGGTACGAAAGGGACTTTCGAGGTTGACTTCATCCACAAATGCCCGCTCATAGGGGCAGGCACTCTTGGGGTCAGCGTATACACGAAGAGCCCCGACTATCGGGTCACTCCTTTGAACATAGAGGTCCACTCCTGCTATGACGTGACAACCAGAGAGCCGAGCGCGGTTATGGGGCAGAACACGGACATAAGCCTGCACTTCGACGTAAGCAGGTGCTCCGATGCCAACATCCAGTACGAGAGGACCTGGGCGGAGAAGGATTGCCAGGCATGCGGCTTTACTGACAGTAGCGGAAATAGACTAGCTGACCCAGATCATATCACCACGAGATACACTGCCTCCAGCTTTGACATACCGCTCTACTTCAAGTATACCGGCGCCGTATCGGTCGGCGTCAACGTCCAGGCTAACGCCACTTTCACCGCATATTCAGCCTCTAAAGACCCGGAGCTGGGCAACGCTGACAGGATAACCAAGAACAAGACAGTAAAGATTAATATCCTGGTGACCCCTGCCGCCGCTACGTTCGGCCAGTACTTCAGGCCGCTTCCGATCCAAAGGTACAACGCGCCCTTGGATTGCGAGTACAACTACTGCACCTTAGAGCAGATGCTCATGCAGATACGGGATATAGCCAACTGCTCGCCTGACTATAACACTTTCCAGCCGAGGACGTTCAGGTTCAAGACGGTCGACCAGAATCCGCTGCAGCTGCTTGCGGTCGCTAAAGACGTCTATGCCGGGATAACCAAGAATGTCATTGACACAGACCCAGGTTACCTCAGCGCGCAGTATGTCTTAATCCATGACGCAGGCAAGCTGGCTGTTGGAGACAACCAGGTCCTCATGCAAAAATACGGGACCTCTTCAGACAGGTGCGCAACTAATCTAACTTTCAGCCATGTGAGTGACCCAGGCATAAATCCGAAGATAGCAAGGATACAGCTGTATATGCCGGTCAACTCAAAGTCTGTATCCGGCGCTGACAGCGTGATGAAGACCTCCTACTCAAGCACCGAATCAGACGCGCTCAAGAGCCTATTGATGACCCAGTGGGGGCTCAGCTCTTACACGGCTGCGGTCGGCGACAACGCTCCATACGACCATCACTTATACGCCACTGTTGACAGCGGACTGACTGATGTCACTGCTAAAATCGAGATGGGCCAGAACAACAGAATCCACTTTACTGCCAAATCAACCGCACTGCTGAAAGCCCTGATAAAGTCTCTGACTGCGTATGTCAACCCGGACGACAACCTGCTGGTAGGCTCCGAGGGAGAGCTGCTGTCTCTCCAGGGAGAAAACACAATAGTATTCGGACCGAGCAGTTTCGTGGTAAACTTCAGCGGCGGAAAGCTGCTGCAGGACTATCCGACTATAAGCGCGTTGATAAGCGACCTCATTTACAAGCAGTTCTCGATAGACCAGAACACCGTCCAGGTGGAGATAGGGAATGGCGCGCTGGAGCAGTCGTTCATGGTGCTGGCGATAGGAACAACGAGCACTCTTGACAGCCGCTACATAGATAGGTTTAACATGCATTGGGTAAGAGGAGCAGATAGCTTCCAAATACCAGATATGGGTCTAGCCTGGGCAGATGAGACTGGAAACTACATATTTGCTAAGGATATAGGTGCTGCCGAGAGCCTGCTCACGACCTGGGGCGCTAGCGGAACTGTCGTGGGTCCGTATGAGGCAATAAGCAGCAGTCTTGTGGTGCAATACCAGGAAAAGACGATTGCTTCTCTGACTGATTTGATAATCCAGAAGATGATTGCAAAGCAGAACTACTCGACAATAATTAAAACTGTATCATCAATTGTCCCAGGCGAAAACTGCAAGCTCAGTCTGGCCACGATACCCGGCCTCTCTGTTGAGTTTGACGGCGTTACTGACTGGACAAAGACTTTTGACGTAGGCGGGGTATATCTGATGACGATAAGAACAGACGATTATGGGACAAAGCTTTACATAAAGAGCCTGAAATCCGGCGATGTTGCTGATGGCGTTTGTGTCGCTGCCGTGGACCCGATAGCAGCGACAGTTGCAATACAACGCCCGGCAATGCCATCACCCCAAACGATTAAACCTTGTGGAAAAGTGTTTACGGAACTGTGCGGTTCAGCATTTGGGTGCAGCAAGGGGAATACAGTTGATGCGTACTGTAATCCTGAAGCCGAATGTGTGGTCCCGCCAGTTGAGCCATCCTGCCACCACAAAGATGACCTCTGCCACCCGTGGAGCTGTGGTGATGGGGTTTGCATTGAATTTGTTATGTGCTGTTATACCGACCAGCCGACGAACTGCTATGGATGTTTTGGAAAAGGGGACTATAAACTGGTTCCAGACAAAAAGTTGTGTTGCCCGGAGGGCTCTGACTACGTCCCAGACAACAAATGCTGCCCTGCGAGCCATCCGACATACGTAAAGGAATTTGACAAATGCGTCGGCTCAGTCGTTAAGAGCGCTTAGCCAACCAAGCTAACCTTTTTAAAGTCTTTCTGATTTGTTAGGATTATGGATCTCTTCACTATACTGGCCTCTTTGAACCCGCTTGACTACATACTCAAGCCCGTAACCAATATCATGGATACTATAAACCTTGTGATACTGGGGTTCAAGATAGTGATACTGCTGTTCATCGTCCAGTTTGTGAGGGGCAGATTCGGCGGCGGCCCTATCGTCACTATCCTCATACTGGTTTTAGGATATGTCATGCTCTTTTCCAATCTCGCGCCGATATTCACCACAGCCATGTTCATCTACCTCTTCATAATATTTGGCTTCTCGATGCTGGTGATGGATCTGGTCATAGCGAAGCCCTGGGCTGGCGGCGGCGGAGAGGAAGAGGGCGGGCACACGACTGGTAAGGAATATTCAGAGAGGCTTGCAAAAACCAGAGCCGTGCAAAGGAGGTTTTGAAAAATGAGAAGAGGATTCCTGCCACCAATGATACTTTTGCTGGTCATACTCCTATTTATAATGCTCTTACCGCTGCTCCTAGCCAAAATCTTCCCGCAGTTCGAGTGGCTCCTGAAAGCGTATTTTAGTATAATCGTATTCTCTTTCGTCAGGAGGATACTTGGGGGCGGAATCATGACCTACATAGTATCCGGCATCCTAATCTACATATTCGTGTTCCAGCTATTCTGGCTATTTACTCCCGCATACATGCTCTTCCTGATAGTAGGACTAGGCCTCAGCGGGATAATCGTATTCGGCCTGCCTGGCAGGGGAATGGGTAGAAGGTCTGGGGTAGCGAGGCAGTGAGGTAGATTTAAAAAGCAGTGAATAGAAAGTAATATAGGTGGAAAAATGGCGGACATGTGGAGCGACCTGAAACTGGCCCTGATGCTTATACTTTTCATATACTTGGTAAACTATCTCTCTGGCCTGTCCGGCTCGAAGAAGATAGGGATAATCATGGCAATCATAATCGCTTTTCTGACTTTCTTCACCTATCCGGACATGCTAATCATAATACTGTTCATATTCTTCGCATTCCCGTTCTTCACCGGCCTGGCTGACGCCCTTTCAGGGAAGTGATTGGCATAGACAGTTCATCGATGGTAATACTGCTGCTGATAACCTTCTTAGCGTGGACCATCAACATACCATGGCTCTTCGTTGGCCTTCTGATCCTGTTCGTGCTAACGTCTGGCAGCGTTGCAGTATCCGCTGTCACTCTGATAGGCGTAGGACTATTGACCGTTCTAAAGCAGGAGCAGTACTGGTTCGTGCTGTTGTTTGTGATAATAGGCCTGACGCTGATGTTGCAGGGCAGGAAGAAAGAAACGAAAGAGGGGGAGTATTATTCGCCGGAGTTAATGCAGCTCCTGGGCGGTGTTGAGTAATGGAAGCAGAGTCATTGATTGCGGTGCTTGCGATTATACTGATCTTCGCAGGCCTTTTCTTCAATCAGATTTGGCTATCGATAATATTCTTTGCGGTCCTGATGGCTGCCCTGCTTTCCGGCAAAGATAGCGGAGAAAAACCGGCTCCCTCAGGCACAAAAGTCAGGCCTATCATAGTCAAGAGGAAGTATGTGGGGCCCGAGTCTATTTACCCGAAAGAAATGAAAGTCAGGGTCACTGAAGAGAAGTTTGGCACTGGGATGCCCTGGAAGATAGCGGCTCCTCAGCGATTCGGAGAAAGCATTGGTAATATGTTGAAAAAGCTGTTTGGTGATTGAATGGATTCGAAAGCGTTGTTGCTGGTCTTCATCTGCATAGTAATCGCGTTTTACCTAAAGCTAGAATGGCTGGTTATTTTCCTGGTGATTTTCCTTTTCCTGGTCGCTCTCGGCAGCATGGGCGGGGAGAAGAAGAAAGTGCCGTCGCAGAAGGGGCCGGAAGAGGTAATCTATCCGGTCATCTACGAGGATGTCGGCGAGTCTCCCTGGCTCTATCACCCGAAGACGAAGATAGAGGTCAACCCGGAGTGGAAGCCCGCGAAGCAGTGGGAAAACGCAGCCTCAGGGATGGCAGGCATATTCAGAGCGGTTGGGAATCTACTGAGAGGAAAGCAGGATTAACATGGACAGTGACTGGTTGTTCGTAGGGGCGGTTATAGTAATCATACTTTACATGACCGGCTATAGGGCGTATGCTATAATCGCCGGCTTGTTGATTGCGGTGATTTTTGTGCTTTCCGTTATTTTCGAGAGGCAGTCGCAGAAAGCGGGCGACTCTTCCACTATTCTAGAGCCCATAGTGATAGAGTCGACTAGAGGCCTGCCATATAGGATACCTGGTACTATCGAGATAATGTACGACAGGAAGATGAAAGAGGGCATGCAGTGGGAGAAGACGGAGAAGAAGTGGGGCACTGCGTTTGGCCAGCTCGTCAGGAAAGCAAGAGGGGACAAGCCGGAGGAATAGGATGTTGAGCATAACCTTAGGACTGGGCCTCGTTCTTTTGGGGATCTATTTCAACAGCTTATTCGCGACAGTCGTAGGCTTTTTGTGCATGCTCTTGGGGCTGTATTCAACCAGGGCCAGGCCAGTTAAAGCAGCGGAGAAAGCACCGCAAGAAGAGAGGAGAGTAACGCATAGGGTGATTATGAGCGAACCTCCTGAGGGTACTATAATGCCATGGGAAATGGGCAGATTTCCGATAGACATAAGCAAGGAAAAACCCGATTTCCTACCATTGCCTGATTACGGCTATTCCGATCCCTTAGAGAAGATATTCATCGGCCTTCCGTTCAGGTTCTTAAAAAAAGTCTGACTATTTCATCCTCAGCCGCATCAGCATCTCTTTGTTGGTCTCCAGTATCTTGTTGTCCAAATCCTTGAGCGCGGCAATCATGGCCTTTATATCCAGCATAATCTCTCGCAGCTCGGAAAACTCATCAGAAAAACCGGATAGCTCTCCCACTTTTTCATGGAGCTCCTGGTGGCTGGCGCCCAGGCCCTGCAGGCTCTCGTGGATAGCGTCTAATTTCTCCCGGTGCTCATCAAGGTTGGAGCTGATCTGGTCAAGGCTCTGGGCATGCTCCTCCAGCCCCAGTGAGACGTCCTCCACCTTCGCTTTGACCTCTTCTGTCAGCTGCCTGTGCTCTTCCATGGTCTTTGTCATAGGCTGGGTGATTTTCGCGTCGACCATCTTGACTGCTTCATGGATGTCTTTGGAAGTGGGTTCTGCCGCGGCCTGTTTCAGAATGCTGTCTATATCGTCCTCCTTAACCCCTATCTGTTTAAGACTATCGCGTATATCGGAGATAGACAACCCTTCGGCGTTCATCGCTCGCACTATCTCAATGACCTTGCTGAACTGTGCTTCTTCAGCCATCGGT
>Ga0315294_10010444_pt1 | contig 10184 bp, 5 predicted proteins | sample YL17G13_40_MG_FD_203626 | JGI IMG/M metagenome (GOLD analysis project Ga0315294, IMG submission 203626) | Sediment microbial communities from Yellowstone Lake, YNP, Wyoming, USA - YL17G13_40 | ecosystem: Environmental > Aquatic > Freshwater > Lake > Sediment | place: USA: Wyoming | collected...
ACCAACTGGGATATCGTGACATCCTGGTCTACCATAGACGAGGATATACCGCCTTACCCAGATTCGCGCTACTCCAAAATCACCGCTTCAAAAGATTTTTTTCGCGGCATCCCGTGAACGGGTACCACAAAGGATAGAAAGGAGTTCACGTCTTCTACTGATATCTCCTGTTGAGGGAGAGCAGCTTCGCCGACAGTTGTCTTGACGAGAGTAGGATCAATAGGCCCCAGTTCTGCTTTCTTGCCCATGACTATGCTGTCAGCGCCCAGGGAAAGAAGCGTCGCCGCACTGTGGGCTTTGTAGGGAATCAGTACGTTGAACCTCTCGCAGAATTCCCGAACCATCGTTGCGATTCGCCAAGGTACGCTGACATCGCCACCCCTACTATATAAAAAGAGGTCCACGACTTTGGAATTTACAGACCCAAAGTCCAAGTTCAATAGGTGCTCGTACAGTGGCCTGACAGCATCCTCTGCTATCCTGGTTCCGAACGGCTGCCTGTCACCCATGAAGTAGACAATTACCTTGCTGGCTCGTGCCTTCTCCAGCGCCTCTATCTTCGTAATGCGTGCCGGGTCCCTCATCACTGTGTACCTATCTCATCTATGAAAGCTGGTCGTGAATGCCTTTTGCCCTTCGGGCGGCCAAGTCCTTCTATTCCACACTGCATAGCACGCTAAATGCTGCTCTCGTGGTCGCATTCTGAGGCGGAATTGCCCTCCGATGGCGCGATTCCACCCTACTGCCAACGGGCGTAGGCTTCTGCTCTGTGCTTTACCGAGCATGTCAATTTACCCTATCTTACCAACATCGGCAAGAGTAGACCAAAACCTAAAGCGCAATTTCTCAACAATTATTATACACCGTTATAGGCAGAATCACCTTAACTCTTTTTCCTGAAAGATGTTACGTTCTTCCCGCGATTGAATTCCGGGGGGAATTTCGCGGACGCCTTACTTATTCGGAGCGCCACCAGGCCAGCACGGTCCAATCACCCATTCGGGTTCGCGCCGAGCAGGGCTCGGGCGTGCCGCCCAAGGCATTGCCTGCCCGTCCCATGGTAGGCATGGCCCACCCGGCAAGACCTCCCGTGCTATTGGCCCAACGCGGAAAATGCCCAGGGGCCTTGGAATGGATTGTTGATGATTGCCGCGCTGTGCTTGCAATGACGTGTTTGCGATCGCGGATCGTGCGGCCTGCGGCCTACTATCTTTTCGCGGTTGCCCCCCTTTTTCCGCTTCTTTTCGTTTCTTTCGGCTATGATGGCATTGGCTGTGGCCGAAGGCCACTTCAGAAATCGCAGACGCCGCCAACGCAGCCACCGGCGTACTCCTGATCGGCTGCGACGAAATCCGGCGACCCCTCGGGCCGAGACTCCACTTCCTCGCCCACGGAGAGAACCTGCCCGGACTTGGAACCATAGCGGTAGATCGTGATGCCTTTGCACTTGAGACGATGCGCCTCCAGATAGATCGCACGGACATCCTCGACGGTCGCATCGGCCGGCAGATTGATCGTTTTCGACACGGCGTTGTCGGTGTACCTCTGAAAGGCCGCCTGGATCTCGAGATGCTGGCGCGGGGCGACGTCAAACGCCGTCACGAAGAGCCTTCTGACGTTGCTCGGAATATCCTTGATCGCGGCCAGCGACGGGTGCTTCGCCACTTCGGCCAGCAGCTCCCGGCGGTAGAAGCCCCGGTCCTTGGCGACCTCCTCGAAGAGCGGATTGCTCTCGAAGAGCCGGGTCCCGGACAGAACGTTGCGAACGAAGCTGATCGCGAACAGCGGCTCGATGCCGCTGGAGCAGCCCGCGATGATGCTGATCGTGCCGGTGGGGGCAATCGTGTTGACCGTGGCGTTGCGCAGTCTTCGATTGCCCCGCGTGTAGATCGATTTCTCGAAATTCGGGAAAACACCCCGTTCGCTCGCCAGTTTCTCGGACGCGGCCAGAGACTCCCGGTGCACGAAGCGCATGAGCTTGGCCGCAAAGGTAACGGCCTCACGGCTGTTGTACGGGACCCCCAGCCGAATGAGCAGGTCGGCAAAACCCATGATGCCGAGTCCGATCTTACGGTTGCCGGATGTCGCGGCCCGTATGGATTCGAGCGGATACCGGTTCACCTCGATCACATCATCGAGGAAACGGACACCCCAATGGATTCGGTCCCGCAGCTTGCCCCAATCCACCGTCGCCTTGCCGACCCGTTCGCCCGCCCCGCAGTCTTTCGTCATTCTGTCGAGGTTGATCGAGGCCAGGATGCAGCTCTCGTAGGGCAACAGCGGCACCTCGCCGCAGGGATTGGTCGCTTCGATGGGGCCGATCTGAGGTGTGGGGTTGCGCCGGTTGACATGGTCGAGGAAGATCAGTCCCGGGTCTCCCGTCCGCCAAGCGGCATTGACGATCAGATCGAACAAGGAGCGAGCGGCGAGCTGCCGGACGCTCTTACCCGTGCGGGGATTTACCAGATCGAACGGCCGATGATCCGCAACCGCCCGCATAAACTTGTCCGTGACGCCCACCGACAAGTTGAAGTTGCGAAACGCGCTCGAACCCACCTTGGCTTCGATAAAATCGACGATATCAGGGTGGTCGCAGCGAAGGACGCCCATGTTCGCGCCCCGGCGCCGGCCGCCCTGGACGATCACTTCGGTCGCTTTGTCGAAAATGCTCATGAACGAGAGGGGGCCGGAGGCGTGCCCTTTGGTCGAGCCCACAAGGTCGCCCCGCGGACGCAGGTGGGAGAAATCGAAGCCGGTGCCGCCGCCCGTCTGGTGGATCCGCGCCATGTCGGCCAGAGTCCGGAAGATCCCCTCGACGGAATCCTCCACCGGAAGGACGAAGCAGGCCGAGAGCTGACCGAGGGGAGTGCCGGCGTTCATCAGGGTCGGCGAGTTGGGCAGGAACTCGCGATGGCGCATCATCCGGTAGAACGCCTCTTCCGCTGCGCCGGTCCCCAGATCCGAACGGTAATTGGCCTCAGCCTGGGCGACGTGATGGGCCACCCGGTGGAAAAGCTCGCTCGGCGTCTCAATGATCTGCCGATGGTCATCCTTGAGCAGATAGCGTCTCTTGAGGACCTCGACGGCGTTGACTGGCAGCTTCAGGTCGTCCGTCAGCCCGAGGGCCGATTTCGCCAAACGCACCTGCGACCGGCTCTCGCGATAGAGAATGTAGCTTTTGGCGATGTCGCCATGGCCCTCCCCCATCAAGGCGGCCTCGATGGCGTCCTGAATCTCCTCCACCCCGGGAATCTTGCCCTGGTACGCCCGGGCGAGATGGTCCATCACGAGGACTTTCACACGCCGAGCGATCTCGTCCGCACGCTCCTTGTCGTTCCGCACGTCGAAGGCGGCGCGCCGAAGCGCGTGCTCGATCTTCGATTCATCGAAAGGAACGATGGAACCATCCCGCTTCTTGACACTGTCCGGCGCCATTCTCGTGACCATCGCGCACTCCCTATAACCAATGTATGATTGACGATTGAAGATTTACTATTTATCTGTAGATCGTAAATCTTCAATCGTAAATCATCAATTCTCTTAAGAATCTTGACGCAATAAACGATGTAAGTTATAAGGTTCGGTGCGTCGTTACGCGGGGACTCGACAGCATCGGACGCGCGACGGGATGAGTCCCATAAATCCATGGAAAAGAAGGAGATGCAACATGGATCAATCGAAGAAGCTGATCTCGGCGGTGCTATGGGCCTGCGTTACCCTGCTGGCGGGGTGTTTTTCCTCCCATCCGGAGGACATTCAAGCCTGGGTCAAGCCGTATGAGGCCAATGTGACGGCCGACCGCTATATTGTGCAACCGCCCGACGAACTGGAGCTCCGCTGTGCCCAGGTCCCGGAAGTCCATATGCAGCGGCAGCGGGTCCGGCCCGATGGGAAAATCAGCTTCGAGGTGTTGGGAGAGTTCGAGGTCGCCGGCAAGACCCCCGAAGAGATCTCCGCCATGATTGGTCAACGCGTCAAGGAGCTCTACACCCTGGCCGCAGAGCACGCCGTGGATGTCCGAGTGGCCATTTTCGCAAGCCATACCTACTACGTGCTGGGGCAGGTCTCTCGACCGGGCCCCAGAGGCTACACCGGACGCGACAGCGTGTTGACGGCACTGGCAGAGGCGCAGCCTAACCCGCAGGCCTGGCAAAAACGTGTGCAGGTGGTTCGACCGGCGGCTCAGGAGGGCACCGAACCCTTCATCTTCGAAGTGAACTTCAAGAAGATGATCGTCCACGGCGATACGAGCAAGGACGTGCTCCTGCAGGACGGCGACATCGTGTACGTCCCACCGACCGTTCTCGCGGCGATCGGCATGGTCCTGGAGGAATTCATCTCGCCGGTGGCCCGCGCCTTCTATGGTGCGTATCTCGTCCAGAATCCGCCTATATCGTCTCAAGGGTACTCTCCCTACGGCGGCTCCTATGGCGGCGGCTATCGATAGAGGGACCGTCATGGATCGTCACCTATCCATTGTCAATCCCCGGTCTTCCATCCACAACCGGGCCTTACGGCGGATCCATCTGCTGAGCACGGTCTGGTTCATCGGTTGCATCGGCTACATTCTCGTCTTGAAGCTGCGAGAAGTCGGGTTTCAATGGTGGCAGATTTTCTCTCTGGCCGGATCGTCCGCCCTGGTGGTCTTCCTCCTGGTCAGTCTGTACCTGTTCGCCGTGTACCGAGGGCTCGGCGAGGCCCAGCACATCGAGATCGAGCATCCGTTGACCACGAGCAGCTACTACATGACCCTGTACGTGGCGGCCCCCCTGCTCGGCGGGCTGGCCGGCATTCTGGCCGGCATTTTGGCCGGCACTCTGGACAAGGTGGGTGTGACCGAAGCCGCCCGGTTTCTCCAAGGGGTGGCCCTGGGGAGCCTGGGCACGACGTTCGTCATCTGGGTCGTTGTCGATCCTGTCGCCGGGGTGCTCGAAATGGTCTTGCCGGCCAGCCGCCGGCATCGAACCGAGCGGCTGGCTCTGGCGGAGGCGCAGCGACGAGCCCGCCAGGAGAAACGAGAGCACTTGCTAGCCGAGGCTTATGTGCGGGAAGAGCGGGAGCGTCAGCAATGGCAGGAGAAGCTGCAATCGCAGGCCGAGAGGCTGGCGGCCCTGCTGGCGTGCGATGCCGAGAGTTTCGCGCGTGCCGAACAGGAGGCCGTGGACCTCGGCGCCCAAGCATGGCGTCTCGGCGGCCTGAGCTGCATGCGTCAGCTCCACGACATGACGATCCAAGCCGTCCGAGACAGAAGACAGAAAACAGAAGATGGAAGACGGATGACAGAGGACAGCGCCGTCCTCGGCTCGACTGCCCCTCGTCTGCGCGGAGGCGACCCCGCGCTTGCGCGGGGGCAGGCTCCCCCTGCGCAGGCAGGGGTCCGTCGCACGAAGGCAGGAATCGCCGCAGTACGTCCTCCGTCCTCCGAACCGCCCGATTACCTTTCCTATTGGTGGGATGGCATTGGCGGCTGGCGGAAACCCCCCTTAGGCTGAGAGCGACGGAGGCAGCGATCCGGCCTGTCGCTCCACCTCTTCCCTCTCCGCAGGAAAAAGCCTCTATTCCGTGGGACTCAGACTCCACGGAAGGGAGGCGTAGAAATTGATGACCGAGGATGGATTATGAACGATTGACTATCAACAGGGCAGGCAAGACCTTCCCTCCAAACAGCCCCTCATCCCTCCTCCTTTCAGTAGTTGCCCTTCTGCAATTGATCCAGCAGGGCCTTGGCATCCGCCAGTTCCTGTGCCGAAGGGCCATGGGCTTGCCCCTGTAGACCCAAGGTTACCTTCAGCGGCTCCATCTGATCCTGCAATTGCATGGCATCCTTGAGCACCTTGATCGCGTACGTGATGCGTCCGTCGTCGGCCTGCTTTTTGGCCAACTGAAGATTGGCTCGGTTCGAGTCCAAAGCCGTCCGCAGTTGCATGATCGCCTCCGTCTTGCGTTTCATCGCCGCATACGTCACGGCCAGGTGAAACTGCGGCGTGGTCGCCGACGGCGAACTGGCCGGATACAGCGTGATGCAGCGCTTGAAATCCGCCACCGCTTTGTCGAAATCGCCCAAGCGATAGTGGGCATACCCTCTCGTATCGAGAAGGTCCACGTAATCGGCGACAATCTTGAGGCCCTGCCCGGCCAACGCCAGGGCCTCCTTGTACTGGTCCGGCCGATTCTCTTCTTCACAGAGGACCCACGCGAGGTTGTTCATGGCGATCACATTGTTCGGATCCATCTCGAGAATCTTGCGGTTCAGCCTCACGGACTCCTCGTTGCGTCCCGCGTCCTGCATCATCATGCTCAGGAGCATCAGGGCCTGTATCGATTGCGGGTGCCGATCCAAAGCCATCCGCAGGAGATCTTCGCCGACCGCCAGGGCCTGCTTGTCGCCGGTGGCGGCCAGCACGCGAGCGATGGTGGTGGCCACGTCCGCATCCTTCGGATGCGCCGTCACCCAGCGACGCACCAGCTGGTTCATCTCCGTCCACCGCATCTCTCGGCGCAGTTGTTGCGCCAGCGTCATCGTTGGCGTCGGATCGTTCGGCTCGGCCTGCATGAGCGCATCGAAACACGACTTGGCCTCCGCTCTCTGCCCGTTGGCGTACAGGGCTTCCGCGTAGGCAATTTCACATCGTCGACGGTCCGGTCCCTCCAATTCCTCCATCTTCTGGCGCAGCAAGTCGACGGCCTGTTGGGTTCGATCCGCTCGGGCGTACGCATCGGCCAGCTCGATGAGGACTTCCACGTTCTTCGGGGTTCCATCCAGCAATTGTTTGAGCGTTGAGGCGGCGATCGCCGGCGACCGCACTTTCTCGGCGCGGGCCTTGAGCAGAAGCAACAGACCGTTGCCCTCGTTGTGAGCCAGTCCGCGCAGGGCCGCGTCCAGTGCCTTGCTCGCCTCTTCCTGGTCCAATTCTAGCTGGGCCAACCATTGCCACGCCTCCACCAGTTTCGGCTGGCTGTTGGTAATCTCGCGCAAGATGAGGCGGGCCTCCTCGATCCCAGGGCCGGTACGCCGGAAGGGGAGCATGAGAATCTGGGCCTTGAGCAGCCGGAGCTGCGCGTACTCCGCCGACGGTGCATTCTCCGTCCCGCTCGGCACGCCCGGCTCTGAGCTGGAGGGCCGGGGCGGGGCGGGGTTCGCAACGGGCGCCTTCTGGAAGGCGGCGAGGGCCTTGTCCACGAGGGTCTCGGCCTCCTGGATAAGCGACATATTCCCCGAGGCGATAAACAGCACCACCGCCAGCCTCTGGATCGCGGGATTGTCCGGCGCCAGGGCCCGGGCCTGTTTGACATCCGAGATTCCCTCCGCAATGCGCCGGATCGTACGATAGAAATCCGCACGGGTCGCCCAGTTTTCGGCTTTCTTGGGATCCAAAGCGATAATGCGGCTGAAATCCTCCAAGGCCTTTTCGTTTTGGTTCAAGGCGACGTAGGTCCGCGCGCGGAGCAGATAGGCGGGAGCGCTGCGGTGCTTGTCGGCCCTCTGATCGCAGAGCCGGATTGCCTCTTCGGCCTTGCCCTGCTGAAGGTAAAGGCTGACTTGTGCGCTCAGCACGGGCATCGAGTCCGGCATCTTGGCCTTGACGCCGTCGAGCATCTTCTGGGCCTCGTCGTATTTCTTCTGCTGCATGCGGACCAGCGCGAGGCTCAGGCGGGAGTCCGTGTCGTTGGGGTCCTGGCTCACCATCTTTGCCAGAGCGTCCCCAGCCGAGGTCAACTTGCCCAGCCGCAGATCGTCCTGCAACCGCAGCTTCTCCAAATCGGGATCGTGCAGATTCAGCCGATCCGCTTGGTCGAGGCGCCGCCGGGCCTCGGCATAATCCTTCCCTTTGTTGAGAGCCATGACCGTACGCACGAGAACCGGCACATTGGTGGGCAGGAGGTCCGACGCCTCCTTGTACGTGCTCACGGCCAAGGGCAGATCGTTGGCCTTCTCGTACGTATCCGCCAGGAGCACCCGGCTCGCATGGTCCTTGGGATTGGCCACCAGGTTTTCCAGCAGGAGCTTGACGCTCTGCGGATAGAAGGTCTTGAACTCGTCCCCACTGGCACGATTCCACAGCCTCGCCTGCTCATAGCGCCATTGCCAGCCTCCTTCTCCTTCCAGCGACTTGATCTCATCGATGAGGCTCTGTGCCTTGCGCGGGTCTTGGATGACCACCGCGCGGGTCAGAAGCAGGCGCCTGGGCTGGATGTCGCTGGGGAACTGGGCGGCCAGATCGCTCAGCCACGGGTCCAGCTTCTCGTCCTGCTTCCACTGGCGGTAGAACTCCGCCAGGATCACGCCGAGCTCCCGCCGCCAGCGCGGCTCCTGGATCCGCGCAATACTTTCCTTGATCACCAATTCACATTCCTGACGCTGGTTCTGTCGATCGAGAAAGAGAGCCAGACCCCGGACCGGTTCAAAGGCTTGGGGGAATTTCGCCACGGCGTCCTGGAACCGCCTCTTCGCTTCCTCCATCTTGCCCTGCGCCACACACAAGTCCGCCTGCAACAACGTCACCTCGGCCTTGGCGGGTTCCTTGCTCTCCAGATCGTTCAACAGCGGCGCCGCCTCCGTGAGCTTGCCTCGCATCATGGCGACCTGTGCCTGGAGCAGCTTGATCGTGAGGGCCCCGTTGCTGGCCTTGTCAAGCTGCGTCAGGCCTGTTTCGATCTCTTGCCAGGCCTTTTCTCGCTCCGCGGCCGGACCGGTGTCGACCGCCAGCAGGTGCGCTCGGGCCTGAAGCTCCAACAGCGTCGCCTCCGACGGGCCGGGGGAGAGCTGTTGAGCCTGGCGTGTCTGATCCAGTACCTCCGGCCAATTTCTCGTTTGCGCCAGGAGCTGCGCCAGGGCCACATGGCCCTCGACATCCGTCGGGGCGTCGGTGACCAGGAGGCGAAGCTGCCCGATCGCCGATTGCGTGTCGCCCAAGCGGGTCAGCGCCTCGGCCAGCATCCTGTGGACCACCGGCTGCCGATAGCCGAGGGTGATAGCCTTTCGCCAGTTCGTGACGGCCTCCCTCAACTGGCCCCGTTTGTCCGCCATCAGTCCTTCCAAGAATGCCGTAATAGCCGAGGCGATGCCCCTCTGTCGCATCTGAGAGATACGGTCGCCGGCCTCCTCCAGATGGCCCGACCGGATCAACAGCTCGGTGGCCACGGGCAGGAAATCCCAGGGTTGCGCCTCCAGGGCCTTCAATCCCCTCTCGGCCACCGTATTCATCTCTTCGACAGACCTGGCCTGCGCGGCCGGATCGTTGGCCCGTACGGCCAGACGGTTGGCCACCGAAGCCAGATCCGCCCAGTGCAGCCAAAGCGACAGCTCCGTCGGGTCTTTGGCCTGCAACGCCTTGAGGTGCTCCCGGGCCTTCTCCAACTCATTCGCGTTTCTCAACGCCCCGACGAGGCGAAGCCTTGTCGGGGTGTCGGAAAGATCGCACTTCTGCGCCTGTTCCAGATCGGCCAGGGCTTTTTCGCGGTCGTTCCCCGCCAGACGGAAGTCGGCGCGCGCGATATGGGCCAGAGCCGATGGGGGGTTCTGGGCGATGGCGTCGTCAAACCAGAGAGCCGACGACTTGTTCACCACCTCGGGATACTGCTTCGCCAGCATTCCCATCATCTCGTAGGAGAGGACGTCCTCCGGATGTTCCTTCAGGATCTTCGCCAGTTCGGCGGCGGCCGCTTCGGGTTGTCGTAGTCGCTGCAGGGCCTCCGCGCGCATGCGGCGGATACCGACGTCATCGCCGTTCTCCAGGTAGCGGTCCGCGATCTGCTTGGCCTCTCCCGGCAAGCCCTCGGGCCGGTCTGAGGACGGCCACAGGTAGACTTCCATGAGGTGCTCGGCGGCCTCGGTATTACGGCTCTCCAGGCGGAGGACGGTCCGATACGCGGTAACGGCAGACTGGACATTGTTCGACGTCAGAGGCCGCTTCTTGAGTTGCGCATCGGCAAATTTGAGCAGGATGTCGAGGTTCTCCATGTCGACGCTGATATACTTGCCGTACTGAAGCGCCGCCTCGTCCCAGTCCTGCCGGGCATACGCCGCGTCCCCCAGCGGAAGCGCCCGGATGGCCCGCGTGTTCACCTGCCAACGATGCAGCGCGTAGACCGCCACGGCGAAAATGCAGGTCCCCACCATCAGAACGGTCGCCAATTTCCAATTGAAATATCTCGTAGCCATTGCCGATTTCCTTGAAGGATAG
>Ga0315294_10010446_pt1 | contig 10183 bp, 14 predicted proteins | sample YL17G13_40_MG_FD_203626 | JGI IMG/M metagenome (GOLD analysis project Ga0315294, IMG submission 203626) | Sediment microbial communities from Yellowstone Lake, YNP, Wyoming, USA - YL17G13_40 | ecosystem: Environmental > Aquatic > Freshwater > Lake > Sediment | place: USA: Wyoming | collected...
TATCCTTGAAGGCAGACTGGCCGGCAGCGTCCGAGCCTCACTTCGACGTGCATTGAAAGATGGAGCGGTGTTCGCTGCCGGAGCACCCCCCCTTTCGATCTTCCGGTCCGCCCTCAAGAGCTCAATACGAGAGATCGAAAAAGATCCGCAGGGAAAGCTTCTTCAGCGCTTCCTGCGCGATGGTCCGTACGAGAAGAAGGGACCCATCCCGAAGAAGCTGCGCGGAAAGCGGCTTTCCGATGACGAGACAAAGGGGGCGATCACCTTCATCTACTCGCACATGGTGAACTGCTTCAAGGGCCATCTTGCCGAGTTGCTTGCATGCTCAGCTTGCAGCGGCATTCTCAGACATCTCAAATCCCAAGGTAGCATTCCTCGCAGCGCACATCTGTACCACGGCGACTCGGTCTCAATACCGATTAAGGGTGGGGGCCGCGTGCTCAAGGGGGCCGACTTTCACATTCTGGCACCGGATCGACGAACAAAAGGTCCCGTTCTGGTCCTCGGCGTTGTGGAGGTCAAGTCCTATCGCTGTCCACCAACACATGTTGACCGCCAGCTTGACATGCACATCCGGAGGTTAAAGGGGGGAATACGGATCGGCGGAGTGTATTACTCCTCCAGCCAGATCAGGATTGGGGGCGAGGAAAGCGGACCCGTAATCAAGATCGGCGTTGTCCCGTCGAACTGGAAACTGCCGCGCACGTTCCGATGGCGCGGGAACAGACTCCATATCGACCGCCCTCGTGCCGTGCCTGATGACCAAACGACGGAGTTGGCTCCGCATAGGTGGCAGGTTGTCCTCCGGTGGTCCGAGGAAGCTCTGGCGGAGGCCGCCTACGAAATGACATTCTGGTACGCCGAAAGAGTTGGTGAGGCGATTTACTCCAGCGGGGTGCCAAAGGAATGGTCCGGCATGACCGCGGCCGAAGCGGGAAGGAACGCGCTGAAGATGATGCTCTACTATGCTATGCTGCGCCCGTGCAGCGAGAGAGAAGACCGGCGCGCAATAGCGCTCTATAACACCTACGGGTTCGGCTATGCACTTGGGATGAATTTCAGGAATGAGCAGGGCCAACGCGAGATGCTCTGGCCTGAGGATCTCCGCGAGATGGCCAAGAACGGACGCACCAAACACAACTGCCGAATATGCCAGTGACGGAGAAGAACGAGCGGCATCATGCGGACATGTTCTTGGGGCTGGCGCTGGCTGTTCATGCGGCGGGACTGGAGAACGAACATCGGCCCCAGTGGCGTCAGGTTATGGCGAGTATTGCAGGCAAGAGAACGAAGGTGAACATATCTACCGAGGAAGGACGAATACCTCGCACCGTCTATTACGTGGCTCCGGACCTTGGATCTCAATCAACTTGTCGTGATCAGATCGACCAAGAGGGACCACGCTTGTATATCCAAGATGGCGTCTGATCCAGTCTGTAACGATCTGTGCCCGCCTATCAGATGTCCGTTGGTTCGCGTCCGGTGATTTCGTCTTGCTGTCACTGTGGCCGATAACCACTATTACACAATTGTCGGCGCTGGCCTCGCGAAGCCGGCTAGCCAATGTCAGTAAGTCAAGCGGATCTGGTTCCGGATTGGACCATTCATAGCTAATGACCTGGACAGGAAGAACAGTCTTGTGTGAGAGCCATGAATATGAACCGGAATCCAACGCCCATGCTATCTGCGACAGTAGGAACAGAATAACGCGCAAGGACTACCTCCTTGACTTCCCCTTTTTCCTGCCGCGCTTCGCCTTTCGCCTCTGAGAATCCTTCTTTCGCGATCCGGCCTTCTTTCCCTTCTTTGCCGAGGAGGACTTCCTGGTAGGAATGGAAGATGCAGCAAGAGATTTCACCCTCTCAGCCAAACGTGTAAGGAATGGTGTGGTCTTTTCACTGACTACATCTTTCAGCGCCCGATCGACTCTCTTGCGATCAATACCCTCGACTTGAGGCTTGACTTGCTCAGCAACCGCCTTGTCGATCTGCCTTGCTATTCGCCTCGTGAATCCTTGTTTGATCTCGCGTTCGACGGCTTTCTCTATCTGTTGGTGCATGTCCGTCGTGAGGGTTCTCGTATCTTCCTGTATTCGCTCTCGAATGCGCTGCATGAAAGAATCGTAGGCAGCCATGAGGTCAGACTTGTCTTTTGCGATGAACCACATACCGACTGCGAATAGAAAAGCAAGAGCCGGAACAATCACGGTTAAGGTCTTCCCAAAAAGTCGGAAGACGTTCTCGTAATAGAGAGCAAGAGTGGTTCCAGTGCTCGGTTCTGGGAGGCTTGCTGCCTTATCGGGTGCATCGGCCATAAGAAAAGACAGATCCCAAACCTGGAGAACAATCACCGCTAGCAGAAAGCCGGCCGCGAAAAAGAGGAGAAAAAGGCCCTTCGACTTGATCCACTGCCATAGGCGCGTTGGAAAATCCTGTTGGGAGTCCACGAATCCTTCATGCCTCCTTTCTTACTTGTCTGGATTGCCAGTCGAATTATCTCATAGCTTCACGATGTGCGTGTACCAGCCACGTCCGTTTACTTCGCCTTTTCTCGAGGAAGGCTTCCTCTTGCGATGACGCAGCGAGTTCGATCCAGGTCGGGACGATGACCGAGAAAGAGCAGCGGCGGGGTTTGGCCGGGCGGTTCTTCTTCTCAAGGTCTTCAGGACTCCGGAAGACGTGGTGTCATTGACGCTGCTACTGTCAGATCGCGCGAAAAGCCAAAGGACACAAAGCTTTCGCGCACCTGGGCCCGGTCGTTCCAGGCCCGGCCTACCCCTTCCCCAAAGCGCCGTTAGAAAATCCGACCCCCGCCGGACCCGGCTACACCGGAAACAGGACGGGCCCCGTTCCAAAGGGGCCGTTTGCGCCATGCGAGCCTTTGCCAGCTTGCATTTACTCGCCAGCGGAGCGACTCATGTGTCTGGAAGGAGGACCGGACATGAACCAGACACAGCGCGACGCAGTACCGGACACGGACCGGACACAGGCCGGCCGGAAACCCGCCTGCAAGCTTGTTGGAACCGACGGAAACGTGTTCGCGGTCATTGGACGGGTCCAGCGGACATTGAAGGCTGCCGGGCAACCCGAGCGTGCTAGCGAGTTCGTGCGGAAGGCGTTCCAGGCCAAATCCTATGACGAGGTTCTGGCGCTCTGCATGGACTGCGTGGATGTCAGGTAGGTGGCGGCCCCGGTCATTTCCCGGTCCGTTACTACCGCAAAGGGCACCAGGATCCGGGTGACCGCCCGGCGGGTTGGGTCGCTGTTCAAGTCGCGTGGCGGCCGGGACCTCGGGCCCTCGATGTGGGAGTATCGGGTCCGGGTCGGCAGGCGCTTCACCCGCCTCACGGTGACCATGCCGGTCCGGGAAGTCCGGACCGACATGCGTCGCCTGGCGGACCGGCTGGCGCGGGTCCGCTGATGGCGATGCCCGCCAGGGGAATCCTCCAGGCGAGATTCCGGATGGTCGACGGCATGGTCAGCAAGCTACAGGGCTGTGCCGAGCGATCGCGGAAGGCCGGTGACCAAGGGTGGGCTGACGAGTTCGAGCAGGCGGCCGAGGCGCTGTCGGACCTGGCATTCCGCCTCGAGCTGGAGCTCGACTGCTCGCTGGCCCAGGAGGTCGGAAAGGAGGGCGATGATGCGATTCGGACCTGACGAGAAGATGTGGGTTGTCACGGACCCGGGCCCCCACAGCGAGATGGGCGACATCCTCTTCGAAGCCTCGCTCCGTGACCTGGAACTCCAGTTCAAGGGCGGGCTGACCATGGACAAGCACCCGACGCTCTTCACCGAGAAAGCGGAGGCGAAGGTCGAGGCCTACGGCCGCATGGTGGCCATGAGGGCCTCGCGGGCCATCGCACAGCGGGCGGCCGAGGGCAAGCCTCTTGAGGGCTCCCACCGGCTCGAGATCCTCGATGGGAACGGCAAGGTCCTCTTCGAGGCCGAGTTGTAGGAGGAGACTGGAATGCTGACCGTCAAGATGAGCGCCTGCCAGAACCCGGACTTTCCGCCGAGGGACGACCTGCCGTTGCCCTGCTTGGTGAAGGTTGGCTCGCTCGACGAGGCCGCCCGGGCGTGCCGGAGGTTCATCGAGGAGCACGATCTGGGGGGCGGCAACTACCATGACGCCGAGGTTTTCGACGACTCGACGAGCGAGCGGGTCGCCATGGTTTCCTACAACGGCCGACTCTGGACGCCCGAGAACGACTGGCGGAAGCGCAGGCCGATCCAGGCATGACCGAGCAGGCCGCCACCGCCGTTCGAGCCGCTGGTTACATACGGGTCTCCCAGGAGCGCGCCGCTCGGAACGGCTACGGGCTCGCCTCCCAAGAGGCCGAGATCCGGAAGTACATCGCGTACAAGGGCCTGGAGCTCGTCGACCTCTACCGCGAGGAGGGTGTTTCTGGCTACAAGAAGGACCGGCCCGCGCTGGACCGGCTCCTGGCCGACGCCAAGGCCGGTCGGTTCGGAGTAACGGTGTTTCCGTCCATCGATCGCGCCGGGCGGTCGGTCAAGGACGTGATCGAGATTGACCGAACGCTGCGCGACCATGGTGTGGACACCGTCTTCCTTCGGGAGGGCGTGGATACCTCGACGGCCACCGGGCAACTGTTCAGGAACATCATGGCGTCATTGGCCGAGTTCGAGGGCCGTGTGATCTACGAGCGCCTGTCCAAGGGCAAGCGCCAGAAGGCCGCCCAGGGCGGGTACGTCGGTGGCTGGTTACCGTACGGGTACCGCAATGGCGACGGCCGTATCAGCGTGGTGCCTGACGAGGCCGTGGTGGTCGAGCGGGTGTTCCGGTGGGGCGCCGAAGGGAAGGCGCCGCGCTGGATCGCCGAGCGGCTGAACGAGCAAGGCATGAAAACCCAGAACGGCGGTCCCTGGCGAGCGTCAACCATTCAGGGGATGCTTGGGAACCGCTTCTACACTGGACGAGTCGACTTCGAGGGGGAGTTCATCCGGGCCAAGCACGACGCCATCGTGTCGGACGTGCTCTTCGCGGCCTGCCAATAGGCCGAGAATCAACTACGCCTGTAGTAGGTCGGTAAAGACGAACCCATCCCGCTCGACTGTTTCACCAACGTGAACTTGGATGGGATTCGTGAACATCGGGCCATCCCAGGCGAATGTGTGGAATTCTCCGTTCTCCGCGCATGGGTCGACTCCCGCGGGCAGATCGCGCAACAGGTCGTGGTCGAACTCACGCCCGGCGAATTCACGCGGCAGCCGCTTGGGGTCCAGGCAAGTGATTGTCGCGCGCAGGCCGCCATCAACCATCCGGCAGGCGAGTGCACGCGTATCCAAACCCCACAGCGGCCAGACGCCCTCGAACCCGGTCCCCGCGAGTTTCGCCTCGCGATAGTTGCGGACGTCGCGGAGGAACAGGTCACCGAAAATGATCCGCGTTACACCGATTCCTTTGACCTTGGCCAGGGCCTCCCGCATGGCTTCCTCGTAGGTCACGTCCGGGCAGGGGTACGGGATCGGAACCTTGAAGAGGCGCAAGCCGAGGGCGCGTGCCTGGGCTTCAAGCAGATCCTCGCGGACGCCGTGCATCGAGACGCGATGAAAGGTTTCGGTGACGGTGGTAAGGATACCGACGACCTCGATGTCAGGTAGCCGCCGGGCTTCGTGCAGAGCCCAGGCGCTGTCCTTACCGGTGGACCAGGCGACGATAGCGGGGGAAACCATTCGGCGATTCTACCAGGGGCCGGGACGCCCGATTATGACGTCTCCGAATTCAGGGCAATCTTGCGCATGCGATACCCCATCGCAGCCAGCTTGACACATCCAGAGCCTGTCAATATACTGACTGACAGTCAGTCAGTACTTCGATGGAGGCACCTGTGGCAGACAAGAGGCGTAGGAATCCCGAGGCACGGCGAGGAGAGCTGCTGGCCGCCGCCAGGCTTGTCTTTGGGAAGAAGGGGACCGCCAAGACCGCTGTAGGCGACATCGTCAAGGCAGCCGGCGTTGCTCAGGGAACGTTCTACCTCTACTTCGACACCAAGGACGACATCGTGAACGCCATGGTAGACGACATGGCCGATGAAATGGTCGACTCGATCGAGCACTCCGTCAACGCCGACCGGAGAGGTGCTGTTGCCGGCATCTCCTCGTTGCGCGATGCGCTGCTCGCCCTCGTCAATGATCGAAGCAAGTGGGATCTCGCCGAAATCTACCATCGACCTGAGAACCGCGCAGTTCATGACCGTATGGCCGAACGGCTACTGCCGCGTCTTGTTCCACTTGTCGAAAGCATCATCAAGCAAGGAATCACCGAAGGGGTCTTCACCACCAGGAACCCGCGCGCTTCGGCATGGTTCATTCTCGGCGGACTCCACGCCATGGAAGTCGCCTTCACCAAACGTGCGGAGTTATCGGCCGCCATGACCGAAGCGATAGACTCCGCGATTCGTTCACTCGGTTACACTGGAGCGCTCCGACACTGGACGCCATCCAAAGGTTGATTGGGGGCCACGATGTCCACCGATCCCATAGTCTCCACCAGTGGACTCGCCAAGCACTTCGGCGACGTGCGCGCGGTGGACGGCATCGACCTGAGTGTTCGCCGGGGCGAGATCTATGGCTTCCTCGGCCGCAATGGGGCTGGAAAGACCACGACCATTCGCATGCTGCTCGGGCTCATCCGGCCGACCTCGGGCGATGTCAGGATATTCGGCACACGCTTGAAACCGGGCGAGCAGGACGTGTTGCGGCGCGTGGGCTGTCTTGTCGAGACGGCAACATCCTATCCTAACCTCACGGCGCGCGAGAACCTGGATATTCATCGACGTCTTACTGGCGCGCCGCCGAAAGCGGTCGGCGAGACGATCGCGCTGATGGGTCTGGAGCAGTATTCTGATCGCCGTGCTGGCCACCTCTCGCTTGGCAACAAGCAGAGGCTTGCACTCGCCCGGGCTCTCCTGAACAGGCCTGAACTGCTCGTGCTGGATGAGCCTGCCAACGGTCTTGATCCCGCCGGCATCGTGGAAGTGCGGGGTCTTCTGCGCCAGCTCGCCAGGGAACGCGGCGTCGCGATATTCATGTCCAGCCACATTCTCGCCGAGGTCGCTCATCTGGCGGATCGCATCGGCATCGTGCATGCCGGTCGGCTGGTCGAGGAGCTGAGTTTCGATGAGCTGCGCGCCAAGGCACACTCCTATCTCGAGGTGGCCGTATCTGATCCCGCCAAAGCCGCATCGCTGCTGACAGCACAGCTAGCGATCTCGCGCATCGAGCGGGCCGGGGAGCACGAGCTCCGCGTATTCGTCGGCCCTGACCGCGCAGCAGAGATAGCCAGCGTACTCGTCACCGCTGGTCTGGAACTCACGCGCCTCAGCTCCGAGGAAGAAGACCTTGAGGCCTACTTCATGAGGATGACGGGAGGGACGGCATGATCCTCTGGAACGTCCTGGTTGCCGAGGTGGTGAAGCTTCGGCGAAGCAAGATCACCTGGCTCTCGTGGTTGGCGTTCTCGATAATGCCGCTCGCGGGCGGACTGTTCATGTGGATAGTGAAGGAACCCGAACGCGCCGCAAAGCTCGGGCTGTTGGGCCAGAAGGCCCGGTTTGCGGGATTCGCTGCTGACTGGTCCGGTTACTTCGCCTTCCTTCTCCAGGCCGAACTCGCCGGGTTGGTCCTGGCCTCGGTGATCGCCGCGTTCGTGTTCGGGCGCGAGTACTCCGAGGGCACGGCGAAGAACATGCTGACGTTGCCGGTGAGCCGCCACTGGTTCACTGCCGCGAAACTGATAGTTGTGCTTGGCTGGTGGGGGTTGCTGACGGCCGCAATCGTTGCGGAGGGCTTCGTCGTAGGCTGGGCTCTGGGCCTGCCGGGATTCTCAGTCTCCCTTGCGGTCGGATCACTCGGGCACATTCTCCTCGAATCGCTTGTAATCTACCTCCTAGTTCCGATTGTGGCCTGGGTAGCCGTGCTCGGCCGAGGTTACCTTGCTCCCATCGGTTTCGCCATCTTCATGCTGTTGCTCGGCAACATCCTCGGGGCGACCGGGTGGGGAAAGTGGTTCCCATGGTCGATCGTCCCCCTCATCGCGGAGATCTCCGGACCCAGAATGGAGACGGTCACCGCCGGCAGTATCCTCGTATTGGCGTTCACGTTCGTTGCGGGAGTAGCGGCAACTGCTCTCCAGATGCGACACGCCGACAACACGCAGTAACTACCCGCGAAGACTCGGGGCGGACCAACATCCCGCCTGATCTCCACCACCGAATCGCTGCCAAATCGTCGCCAATCTTTATTAGTTGAACACTGGGCTACGCTAATCATGCCGCATGCAGGTTCTGGAAGGCAATCCGGGAGGCCCAAGGCCCTCCCGCTTAACCAGTCAGCAGATCGTCGTTTTGGAAGGTGCATGCGGCTTGAAACGGGCAAGCCCTGGAGCACATCGTGCGCCACCGGACTTGCCGGGGCGTGCGACATTACTCCTCCGGTGGCCGTTCTATCCTTGGCGTGGGTGATGTCAAACTCGGGGTTCCTCACCCCCCCTTTATCCAGTAAGGGACCCCATGGAAGAACACGACGGACACGCCGGCTGCGCGGACATGATGACGCCCGAGGAGCGGTTGGAGGCCATAGCGGACCTCCTGGCCCGGGGGGTCTTGCGCGCTATCGAGGCACAACGGGCACAGGGCACCGGGGCCGCCACATCCGCGCCTGAACGCGCCATATCCGAGGCGGCCAAGGAGGACGGCCCTTGACTTGCCCGCGCACCCATAGCCTCATGTCACTGGCATGAAGACCCTCATCGGATCGCGGAACGAGGCGGAAGCGCAGGCGGTCATCCACTGCGCCGTCTACACCCGCGTCTCCACCGAGGAGCAGGCCGAGGGCAAGTTCTCCTCCCTGGACGCACAGCGGGAGTACTGCGAGGCGTTCCTCAAGAGCAGGGAGGGCGAGGGGTGGAAGTCGTATCCGGCCCAGTACGAGGATGCCGGATACTCCGGCAAGGACACGAACCGGCCCGCCCTGCGCCAGCTCCTGCGGGACGTGACCCAGGGCAAGGTCAAGGTGGTCGTCGCGTACAAGTACGACCGCCTGAGCCGGGACATGAGGGACTTCCTCGAGATGCTCGACCTGTTCGAGCGGCACGGCGCCTCGTTCGTTTCGGTGACCCAGCAGATAGACACCTCGACTCCGGCCGGCCGGGTCATGCGCTCGATCTTGATGACCTTCTCCCAGTTCGAGCGGGAGACGATCGCGGAGAGGACGCAGGGGAAGATACGGGCCATGCGCATGAAGGGGATGTGGATAGGGGGGCCGAACATCCTCGGGTACGACCTCAAGGACAAGAGGCTCGTCATCAACGCGATCGAGGCCGAGCAGGTGAAGGTCATGTTCGCCACCTACCTGAGCGAGCGCTCCCTCGGGAAGACGGCACTCCTGCTCGATGAGAAGGGCTACCGGGCCAAGACCTACACCACCAGGGCGGGGGTCAAGCGGGGCGGCAAATCCTTTTGCCGGACCAATCTCCACTACAACCTGACGAATCCCACCTACACCGGCATGATCGAATGCTACGGGAAACTGGTCAAGGGCGAGCACGAGGCCATAATCGACGAGCGGACCTTCCAAAGGGTGCAGGAGTTGCTGGGGCGGAACGGGAAAGCCGCGAAGTCCCTGTCCCAGAACAAGCACCACCATCTCCTCAAGGGCCTCGTCCGTTGCGCCGTCTGCGGATCGGTCATGACCTCGTACCATGCCAAGGGCCGGAACCAGTCATACCGCTACTACCGGTGCAGCAAGGTCAACAACCTGGACAGGAACCAGTGTTCGGTGAAGTGCGTTCCGGCCGGCAGGATCGAGGATCAGGTGATCGAGCGCCTGAAGGCGTTGAGCCGGAGCCCGGAGTTGGTGGAGCGCGTGGTCAGAGTGGCGAAGGATGCCGGCGAGAAGGACCTTCCGCCGCTGAGGGCGCGGATGGCCCAGAAGCATGGAGAGCGGCGGTCCCTCACGGACGAGATCGAAGGCCTCGTTCAGGCTCTGGCGCAGTTGAAGGGCGAGAACATCAAGGCGATCGGCAGGAAGATAGCGGACCTGGAGGCGCGGCAAGCCGAGGTCGAGGCGGACCTGGTGAAGCTACAGGCCGAGATCGAACGGCTCGAGGCCAGGACCGTGGACGCCGAGGTGGTGAGGGGGAACTTCGCCGTGTTCAGCCG
>Ga0315294_10010447_pt1 | contig 10183 bp, 14 predicted proteins | sample YL17G13_40_MG_FD_203626 | JGI IMG/M metagenome (GOLD analysis project Ga0315294, IMG submission 203626) | Sediment microbial communities from Yellowstone Lake, YNP, Wyoming, USA - YL17G13_40 | ecosystem: Environmental > Aquatic > Freshwater > Lake > Sediment | place: USA: Wyoming | collected...
ATTGCCGTCGGGGTCCAGGTGCGGTGCGTACCGACGCCGGCCACACCCTCGCAGCCGAGGAAGTCGATGCCATTTGTCCAGGTCACGATGCCGGCCGGGTCTTGGATGCCGCTGGGCCAGTAGCACGACATATTGGTCACGGCCTTCGCCCGCATATCGCGGCGGAAGTCCAGTACGGCGCTGGCCCCCACGATGCCCGTAGTGAGCGTGCCCGACGTGCAATAGTGGACCGTGCCGCCCCAAACAGTCAGGGCCGTGACAGCGTTGGTGATGCCGCTGATCGTCGATTCGCCGGCGACCTGCGTAAACGCAGTGATTGCGGCCGTAGTGGTGTCGCAATGCAATCGTCCGCCGCTTTTTGTCACGGCCCCCAGCGTCACGCCCGATCCGCAGTACACGTCGGCATCCGTCTCGATGGAGTCGAGGTAGCCGATTTTCAAGGTGGCGACCGTGGACAACTCGCCGGCGAAGTAGGCGATGCCCACCGATCCCTTGGTCACGTTGTACGCATTGGCGACGTGCGTGCCTTTTAACAAAATCGCGGGGATACCGTCCTCCAACGGCGTGCCAGAGCCGAGTACGTTGGCAGCGGTCTGGACGGTGCCGGTATTGATCTTGATGCGACCGGAGCCTTCCCCTTCGCCGTCGCCAACTGTCAACAGCGTGGCCGCGACGCACAGATATTGCTCGCGGTACTCGGGATAATTATTGGCGTTCGCTCGCGGCAAGCCGATGACGCCGGAATTGGCATAAGTTTGCTTGACCACCAACGAGGCCAGCGTGACGCCCGACTGACTCAAGCCGTAATAAATCCCGTATGTCGGATCGTCAACGATCACGTCATTGGTGTTCACGGGCGCCACGCCCAGCGACCAGTTGACGGCCGTGCTCCAGTCGTTCGGTCCGGCGCTAGCGGTAGACGCCGTGCCCGTGGTGGCGACCTTGTCGCCCTCAATGCGCTGATCGTCTGCCGCCCCGCCGCCAGTCTCGGTAGTGGTGAGCGTACAGACGAACGGGACGCCGGCCGTGTCGGCGGTCAGCAGCAGACTGTTGCCGCTACGGCTGGCCGTGATTTCCGCAAACTGCGGATGGGTCGCCGCGGGCAATAGGTTCCAGGCCGTGACGATGGCATCGACTATCGTGGCCGCGGTCGTGCTGCCCGCCACGACGGAGAGCGACACGCCGCCGACGGTGCAAATGACAATGTCGGTCGCCTCCCACGTACCCGCGAAGGCATAGCTTTGCACTTGGGCAACCGCCGGGGCTCCGCCCTTCCAAACGTTCGTAGCCATAACCTCTCCTATGCACCCCTATTATGGGTTATTGCAGGATGTTGTTGTAAATGGGATATTGGATTGAAATCCAGGGAAATAACATGGCCGATTTTCTTGATTTTATCGACGATCCAAAGCCACCAAAACAGCATCGCGTTCATCTGATTCTCCGCAATTCACGGCCCCGCAATTCATTTACGACGGGTTTTGGCGCGGCTTATGGGTGTTTGCTTGGCATCTTCTTGTTTGTGATTACGATCATTGTCGGCTGCATTCTGTTGGAAGATGTCGTCCATAACAGCAAATATCCAGTTGGCGTCTCTTCCTCCAAAAGCGAATCCACAGACCGATAGTCCTACGGCAAGTTGAGTTGATTAAAGTCGATGGTATCGTACATCTGAAACTCCAGCATGAAGGGTTTGCCGCCCTTCGACACGTTGATCTTCTTGCCCTTCGCGTCCAGAAACATTAATTCTTCGGTTGGGTTCCCGTTGGCATCGAGGTCTGGAGCGCCGACGGCAGCAGGATTTACGCCGGGAACCGTGACGCCAGCCGCTACTAGAGAGCGGCGACCACGGTTTGCGATTTTGGTAGGCACCCAAAGTTCTGGCGCGATCTCGAAGGAATAGCTGATTTCCCAAAACCAACGGTTGATCTTCTGTTCATACATCAACGTCGCTTCGGGGAACTCGCACTTGGCTCCGTATCGCGGGATAGCGAACCACGACGACGAGTTGACTTTGCCCGCGTACTCCATGGCGCGACTTGGATTGTACGCCGTCTCGTTGCGGGTAAGCGTTACGATGGCATGATAGATTTCCCTCGGTGGTGTTCCCTCCTCGAACCGTTCCCCAAAGGGCACGTTGACAAATGGCTTTCCTTTCACGTCCGCTAGCTGAAACACCTCTAACCGCTTCGAGCGCCAGTGAATCTTTGTCGGGCGCAGAAACGGATCGGGATTATTGTTAGGGTCTTTCCCTGGATTATTTTTCTTGTCCTCCGGTTCGTAACTGAATCTACAAGTCACCTCCCACACCAGCCGGCTAATGTGGACGGGTTCGATATGATTGCAAATGGCCAGCGCGTCGATTACCGATCCGTGCACATAAGGTGTTCCGCCACGCGGGACGGAGGGGTGGCGAACGATGGTGTTTTCGTTATCGTTGATCGAATCGAGGACGACTGTCAGCACGTACTCATAGGTCCGTCCGGTATCCGTCAGGGTACAGCGGCGGGAACCGGGCTTTTCGACAATGCGAGTTATCATTCGATGGCTCCCACTTGGAAGTTGAGGAGCCGGCGCATGTCCTCTTGAACCCGCGTCTGCTTCTTCATTTCCTGAAGTTGCGGCGAGTTCTGTTCCTTGGCGAAGGTTTCCATCAAACTCCGCGATCCTTCCGTAAGTGCGGACAGAATGCCGTCTCGAATGGAGTTTGTCGCCGCCTCTGGTATCCGCAGCGGGGCCGCCCGCATTTCCTCGCGGACTTTAGCTTCCTCGCCGGCCTTCGTTCGCGCGTCGGCGGCACGTTCGGAGGGCCACTTGCCGGCCCAGTCCTTAGCAACAAGTTTCCGGTGTTCGGCCACAATCTTTTCTAGTTCTTTCGCGTATTGGTGAGCACCTTTTGCGCTCTCGGCCCACCCGCCTCCGCTGAGCCAATCGGGGAGTTTTTCCATGGCGCTCGCCATGTCGCTGAGGAGGTCCGCCTGATTTTGCTTGATCCTCAGATAAAACTCCATGATTTTCTGTTGCGTGGATTCCACCACCAGCCGAATCCAGTGGAATGCGTCAGCCAACTTCATAAAGCCGTCTTTCATTCCTTCGATCAGTGGCCGCGAGCCGACGGCCAGGTTTGTGAACCCGTCGTACAACTCACTCAAGGCCGGCGCAAGACCAATAGCAATGGTGTTCCAGAGGCCCTCCACGGCGTGCCCAAAATTACGCCACGAGTCGCGCGCCATTTTGGCGACAGCGCCGTCGGCGTCTGTGATCTTGTTTCCAAACCTCTCTGACTCTCGTGCCGCTTCCGCCAATCCGGCCGCGCCTTCGCGCAAGAGCGGAATGAGGTTCTTGCCGCCACGCCCGAAAATCTGCATCGCCATCGCGGCTTGGATCGTTGGGTTTTCGAGATTTTTGATGGCCTCGGCAACGGCCGCAAATTGGTCGGCCGTATCCATGTGAACCAAATCATTCAGATTTAGGCCGAGTTTAGCGAACGCCTGCGCATTCGCATCATTACCCGTAAGTCCTCCGCCGATGCGTTGCTTCATAACGTCTAACGCCGGACCGATCAAATCTTCCACGTCTTTTTCGTGGGCCGCCATTTGCAGGGCAACCCATTTTTCCGTCGCCATATCCAATCGCTCGGCCATGACGGCGGTTCCGGCAATGAACTCATTCTGCGCTTTGCTGGCGTTAAGAAATGAATTGGTCAACTCGTATACCGTTTTCACTATGCCTGTAATAGCTGCGCCGGCCCCCGCAAACGCCAGGGTCGTTCCGCCGCCCACATTTTGCAAAACGGCCATATTGGAGCCAAAGCTCCTCGCCTGCTCTCCGGCTTTTTGCAGACCGCTAGTAAACTCGCCAATGTGGGCGGAAAGTTTGACAACCAGCGATCCGACAGTGCTTGCCATCAGCTACCCCATGCCGCTACGGCTGATTTCCAAATGGCCTTCATGTCCTCATCCGTCATTCGCGGCCGCTCCGCCAGCGCCGACACAAACGGCATGTACCGCAACGGCGGCTCCGGCTGCCCGCTCGTGCGGTGGCAGGCGTCAATCAAATTGCAAAGCACGCCGTGCAACATTTCCTCTCGCTCCGGCCCCCACGGGTCCAAGGCGTAAGCTGTTTCCCACTCCACCAGTTCGGCGGCAGTCAGCGAATCATACATCTCCTGCCGAGAGCGATAGCCCAACGTGCGGGCGAGAATCAGATGGACTCTGACTTCTCCCCGCTCGCGGAGTTTTTTTCCAAGTCCTCTACGGACGCTTTATCAATTCCGTTGTGGACATTCACTTGTTCGGCAAGCCTGTTCAACAGCGGCATCTGCTGCGCGTCCCACTGCTTGATTTCATCGACGGTCAGGATCGGCTTGCCGTCGTCGCCACAGAGTGCCATCGACAACAGGGTTGCCGCCGCGTCCAGGTTCGCTCCGTCCGACCCGTCGGCCTCTTTGATCGTCGTGCGGAACGCCACCAGATCGGCAGCCGACAAGCGGCGAATGCCGACATCGCCACCCCACTCGGGCACGGCTATTTCTGCAATCGGCCCACGCATGGCCGCCAACATGGTTTCCCGGTCTAGCATAATTGCAACTCAGCTTTCTTTAGCGATTCGTCGGAGATATTGAAGAACTCATCTTTATTCCAGACGTACCCGCAACGGTCGGACCTCCCGGCCGCTTGACCTACCAGCCCTCGCCACGGCGTGTAGGCTTTTAAGTGTCCTGCTTGATGCAAAGTATTCCAAAACACGTCGATATGTGCGTTCTCGTCCCGCAGCGCGATCGGGAACCGAGACAATAGCTCGTGGATGGCATAGAAACCCTCACGGCGCAGGGCATAGGCCCAAGTGCCGTTGCAGCCCTTAGCTCGCAACACCAGGCGGTTGACCACCGTCGGCGGCGTGACGTGATTCCCACCAATGCAAACGTGCTGCCAATCGTCGGGCACGGCGGCCATGAACTGTCGGAACCGTTTGGCGAAGTCATCCACGAAAACGGCGTCATCCTCGAAAATCACGGCCGACTGAATGCCGCGTTCCATGCAGTGCTGATAGAGGCGGAAGTGAGCGAGGAAACATCCCCACGCGCCGTCGCCCGTGCGCCACCACGCGGGCGCGGACTCGCACACGCCCGGCCACCGCTCCGGCCGGGGAAACGGCCAATCCGTTTCCGCCGCGCGGTGAAGGAAGCCGGCCCGCCGGCCCTCGCTCGCGGCCAGATTGATGTAGAAACACGCATCGAACATCAGACAATGCCTCGCGTGAACTTGGCCGAGGACGTAATCTCGCCGTTCATCTGTCCCTTGATGTCACACCCCAGGCAAATCGCTGAGGTGAGGGTGCCGACTGTAGTGCCGTCGAACCATGTAATTGTCAGGGCACCCGTGGACCCTGCCCCAATCGCGGGCGGGCTACCGACGAAATCGACCGTGATTTCGATTTTTGGAATGCCCGTGACAGCGGTAGCGTTCGTGTCGCTCGCCGCCGTCACGTCGATTTCTGAGGCGTTGTTGCTCACGCTCAGGCCGCGCAGGCTACCGAGCGTAGCCGACGCGAAAACTACCGTCGATCCATTGAAACCGTCGTTGGCCATTTTCTTTCACCCGCACGGCCCCGGCCATGCAAAACCCGTTTCTTAAAAAGCCGGCGGGGCGCGCCGGGACGCGCGCATTTCGGGAGCTATCCCTAGCCGGCCTATTCCCAAACTGAATACTCCTGAACCACCGCAAAATACTCCGGTACGTCGCGGCCTTGCATCATGTCGCCTGCTTCGTCGTGCGCGGACTCCAAAAGCCACACGCAGCCATTGGCGTCGATCCATCCCGACAACGCCGCCTCCACCGCCGCGGCGAGGGCTTTTGCGCCGGTGTAGGTCGATGCAAAGCAAGTCAATGCAATCTGTATTTGCCGCGTGCCCGTGGTTCCGCCAGCGTGGTTTACGGGCTGATCCATCGTTGTTTCGTAGATCAAGAACGGCAGAGCCGCGCCTTGCGGGGCAAACATCGGATAGATGCGCGCCGCGACGATGGCTGTCACGCCCGCCGTTGCTTTCAGTTTTGCCACCAACAGGGCTTCCGCCATTAGTTCCACCAGTGCTTTTTTTGCCCGACGTTCCCCGCCAGTCGCACCGCCTCGCCTTCGATTTTCTTTAACTCGTTCTCAATGGCGATCATCATTGGCCGCTGCATTTGGGAAAATGCGGGTCCTAGGATTGGATACGCCTTTGTCATGCCGCCCACCTTGCCGCCGCCACGTATTCGAGTTCCCCCAAAGAATTTGCCAAAGAAACTGCCTTCACGCACTTTTCCCGTAGCGGTATCTTTCCATGCTCCGCGTAGCTTTCTTGGCTTCCCCTTTCCTCGCCCGTGGAGTACAGGAGGGCCGGCGTAATCGCCCTTCACAAAACCGTGGGATCGCAATAGTCGCGCGCCCGCCGCCGTGATTCCCCCGTTGAGTGTGCCCCCATGCACGATCCGATGTCCGAACTCCACGAGGTGCGCGTGCGAGCCTCCGGCCTTATAATCAAATCCCACCGCAACGAAAGTCGTTTCTCCCTTGCGATACATCTTGGCTCGCGTGGCCGCCGTCGCGTAAAGATGAGGGCCTTTCTTCTTTCGCTTGTATCCTCTCCCTTCCGCCGCCTGTAATTGTTGATAGGCCCGCATTCGCACTTGTGCTTTCAGGAGGTTTCCCGCCTCTTGCATCGCCGGCTTGACTAATTTGCCCGCTACGTTCGTCGGCAACTGGCGCAACAACGCAATCAGGGAATCAATGCCCTCTAGCTTCATCGTGACTTTGCCGACCGTGTTCACAATTTCTCTCCACAGAGACAACGCAGTTCGGTATTCCTGATGTCAGGCACGACCGAGAGCGGGTACAGGTAACGATCCCCAAAACGAAAACGGTCAGCGCTGGTGAAATCGCTCCAGTGGCGGATCAGCACTTGAACCGTCGCCTCGGGTTGCACTTGCTTTGCCTTCCATCCTTCCGAGCCGGTCAGCATCCGCACCTCGGCCCAAACGGTCGCTACGGCCACCCACGCTTCCGCCTGAGCGCCATAGCCGTCGGCCGTGCCCAGCGTACTGCGCTCAATTGTCACTCGATGTTGGAGTCGTCCGGCTCGCACGGCTCGTCCTCCTCTTGCGTCAGCAGGTTCACCGCCCCAACAATCTCTTCCACTGTGGCCGCTACGATGATCGGCCCATCGCGGCCGTCGATATAAAGCAGCGTCTTGCCTTCTTCCCGGTACGGCTCGACGTGCGCGATTAGAAACGGGTTGACGCCGATCAGTTGCTCGGTGAACTCGCCCGAGGCGTCGCGGGTCACGAATTGTGTCAGCGGCAAAAGCATCAGCCGTAGCCTCCCCAATCCTCTAGCGAAAGCAGCATGGCCAGCCCGTTGGGAATGGACGACAGCGGGCTTTCCGCCGCCGGCTCGCGAGAAGCGAACCAATGAGCCACCAGGAACGCTACCGCGTGTTTGAGTGCGTGGGGAACTAATGCCGCACTGGCATATCCCGCCGTGAACGTCACCACCACCGCGTTGTAGGTGTCGCTCTGTGTTGATGGCCAAACCAAACCGTAGGCGGGCTTGATCCGCGCCGGCCCGTCCTGCGTGGACATGTCGGTCTGATATTGGTTGGCGGCCAGCGTCCGCAACACCCCCATTGCATCGTAATACGCAATCGAGGTCACGGCCGACACGGGCGGCCTCCCCAGCAAAATCTCGCTGGGGAAGCAGCCCATCGTCAACGTCCAGGTGGCGGGCATAATCTGCCGGCCCACCAATTTCTCTATGGTCTCCGTGGCCCGCGCGATCAGTTTGGCCAAGTAGCCGTCATGTTCGTCGCCGGAAACGGCGCAATGCGTCTTGACCTCATCGAGCGTGACGGGTTCAAGCGTGGGATCCACGGTTCGCTTGTAGTTGTGCATCGGACCGCCTTTCCCGGCTCGGGCCGAACACTACGCATCGGCCGCCTGATTGACGATGCCAGTCAGGCCAACGACGTTGGTGTACCAGAGGTTCCGCCGCATGATCGCCTCGCCGGTGAAAGCAATGACGGTGTGCGCCGCATTGAATATATAAACGTCGTCGGCCATTCCGGTCGAACTTGCATGTACGTGGACGCCGCCGCCGGTTCCCGCGTTGTAAACCATGAGCCGGCGAAATTCCATGTCCACACTCGCCGCCGTTTCGGCCCCGATTACCATGTTGGAAAAACCACCATGAATGGTGGCGTCCCGAATGGTGAGTCGATCCGCAGCCCCTGCACAGAGAATGCAGTTCGTGGCCTCCGCCGTAAGCAAGAGGCTCTGATACTTGAAATTCTCGATCGTCACGTCGGAGGCCAAGGCCGCAATCTTAATTCCGATCAGCGAGCCAAGGATGACCGACGTATCGTAAATGCCGACGTTTTTCAGCGTCAGCCCTGTTCCTTCCGCCGCAACGGTGATTGAGGCAACGATATTCAAGAAGTTGTTGACGATGTCGATGTTTTCAATCGAACAATTCGCCGCACCAACAGTGATCGAACCTGCTGCGGCCGTGATCGTGAATTGCGGACGAAGGCGACCTTGCCCCAATCCGACCACGCGGACGCCCGCCACGTCCAGGTTGACCGCCGTAGCCGTCGCTAAATTCTCAACGTGGCCCGGCATGACGTAGATGATGTCGCCTTTGCTCGCGGTGCAAAGCCCGATGGCGTAATCGAGTGTGGCGACCGGCTTATCGGGGCCGGTGCCGTAGCCGCCGCCATTCGTGCCGGTGACGGAATTGACGAAGATTCGAGCGCCGGTGGTCACGCCCATATCCTCTACGGCAAACAGGCCGCCGACCGAGCGACGAACAAACAGAGCAGTTCTTGAGAGTCCCATTTCGGTTTTTCCTTACGAAAGTTGGTTGAGAGAAAAAACGCCGGGGCGTGGGCGAAGTTGCCGACGCCCCGGCTTCGTGGTTTTGCACTACGAAATCGTCGTTGCCGACAATCCCGTCACCTGGGCCTTACAGCCAAACCGGATGTACACCACGCCCTGCTCGTCGTCGTTGTGGTGGCTGTCGATGTAACCTGCCACGTACCGCAGAGCGTAGCCGGCGGCCCGGCCAATCTGTGCGATCTCTTCCGCCGTGCATTCCAGCAAGGCGTAGTCGCCAATCGCGTCGGCCGCGATGACGCCGGTGGTTTTGATCTCCGTCGCGTTGGTGCCCGTGGCGCTCTCAGCGGCGTAGATCGAAAGTTCGATCATACCGTTTCCGCCCTTGACGGCCTGACAGGCTCCGACGGCGAATCCGTCGTAGTCGCGCAGGTCTTTCCACGTCACGGTGGTAGTGCCCGCCTTGACCGATTGCTCGGTTGTACCATCGGCCGGCATGTGGGTGAACATCTCGATCTTGCATTGAGAGAACAGTTTTTCAGTAGCAACAAGCGAAGCCATATTGGCTACTCCTTTTCTTGTGGTTGTGGGTAACTAATACGCCTCCGCTTACGCGCGGGCGTCCAGTGTAACGAACGGGGAAAGCGTTGCCGTCGAGTTCTTCGGGGTCAACGCGGAACGCCACCAGCATCGGCCGCCATTACGCAGCCAGAACTTGAACGTCCGTTCGTGGTTGACGAAGCGGACATGGATCGACTCGGCCGACTGGAGGGCTTCATAGGTGCCTTCCAGGTACTCCGAGAAGTTGACCAGCATGATGTCGCCCTTGTCGCCGAGCGTTTTACAGTACTCGGTCAGCACAACGGGGCGGCCGAAAATAGTATCCGGCTGGCCTTCTCGTGCGTTGGTCTGCCAGACAGGAATGCCGCCGGTGCCGATGGGCAAAACCATCGTCATCAGTTGCGGCAGCGTGTCGTGATTGGCAATCCAGATTGCCGTGCTGTATTTCCAGCACCGAGCGCGCATCTTGACGATGTTCTCCCACACGATGGAATCGGCGTCCTGCCCCGTTTCCTTCGTCACGGACACCAGGGCGGGGGAAATCATAATCCCTTCCATTTCGCCGACACCTGTTCCATTCAGCCGCTCGTTGACGAGGTGACTGGTGAACTGGTCGCGGAAGCCGGCCTCCAATATGGCCGCAAAGGAAATGGGGGAATCGCTCAGGATTTCCTCGGTCGCGTAGGCCAGCCCAAAGAGGCTGTAGGCGTTCAACGCGATCTTTTCCATCGACATGCGGCTGGCCGCCTGAGTCT
>Ga0315294_10010449_pt1 | contig 10181 bp, 5 predicted proteins | sample YL17G13_40_MG_FD_203626 | JGI IMG/M metagenome (GOLD analysis project Ga0315294, IMG submission 203626) | Sediment microbial communities from Yellowstone Lake, YNP, Wyoming, USA - YL17G13_40 | ecosystem: Environmental > Aquatic > Freshwater > Lake > Sediment | place: USA: Wyoming | collected...
GACGGTGTTCGTCCTGTCAGCGCTGCTTGCAGTCACATGCCTGTCGCTGTGCGGAGCCCTGGGACGTGCCGACACGGCTGAGGCCGACGATATGAGAAAGGCTGAGGACGGGCCGACTAGGACGTTCAGGACGGATGCCAGCGGATGGTTCCCGTTCGACCTGCCTGGGGATGTGCCGCAAGGGGGTGAAGTCGGATTCCAGGGGGCGAGGATACCGGCCAGACCTGGGAGGAAAGCTCGGAGGGCGACTTCGCCGCAGTCGCCGGTGCTGGCGGAGCCGGTGCGGGGCCGCCTGACCTGGAGCGGGCGAAAGCTCAAGGCATACGCGCTGAGCGCGTCGGGCAAGCGCATGCAGAGACTGCCGACGCAGGGCGACGATTCGCAGGGGCTCGCCCTGGGAACCGCACAGACGATGTGGTACGAGCTGGTGCCAAGTGAGGATGGAGGTACTTCCGCGATGTCGAGTGGAATGCTGTCTGGACGCTACGGTGGCTCGGATCTGAGCGGCATGATCGCTTCGCTGAGCGCCTATCACCCGTTCCCGACGGTGGATGAGCGCGAAGCATGGGACGGGCTGCCAGAGGAGGTGAGAGAGGCAGCGATCGCGCAAGGCGAGAAGCTGCTGGGCTACACCTGGCCAGCGCTTCCGGCCGCGCTGTACATGGACTTTGCGCGGACCGGGAACAGGAGCAGGTACGAGGGTCAGTACTTCTCGCGACGAGATGCTCTGAAGGCCCTGGTGCTGGCAGAGTGCGTCGAGGGCAAGGGCCGGTTCGGCGATGACATCATCAACGGCATCTGGGCGATCTGCGAAGAGTCGAGCTGGGTGATCCCCGCGCACAACAACCGCGGCGGGGCGCTGGGCGACCAGACCACGGAATGGGTAGACCTGTTCGCGGGAGAGACAGGCGACCTGTTGGCGTGGATGCACTACTTGATGCGCTCGCGGTTGGACGCGGTGGACCCGCTGATCTCGGAGCGGATTCGGCGGGAGGTGAAGTCGCGCATCCTCGACCCGTTCCTGACACAAGACGAGTACTGGTGGATGGGGATCGAGACGAAGGGGCGGCTGAACAACTGGAGCCCGTGGTGCTCATCCAACGTGCTGGCGAGCTTCCTGCTGCTGGAGCCGGACCCGCAACGGCGGACGAAGGCGGCGCGCAAAGCGATGCAGATCGTGGACCGGTGGCTGGCCGGCTATCACCCCGACGGGTGCTGTGACGAGGGGCCGAGCTACTGGACGGTGGCCGGAGCGTCGCTGCTGGACTGCCTGGAGTTGCTGCGGGGCGCGTCGGGCGGGAAGATCGACGTGTATGACCAGCCGCTGGTGCATGAGATCGGGCGGTACATCTACCGGGCGCATATCAGCGGCGACTACTTCGTGGACTTCGCTGACGCGCCGGCGAAGGTGCACCTACCGGCCGGGCTGGTGTACCGGTACGGGCGGCGGATCAACGACCCAGAGATGAGGGCCCTTGGCTCGTGGGTCTACGGAAGGAGAGGGGCGCGGACGCTGCTGGGAGGGTCTCTGCTGCGGACGCTGCCGAATCTGTTCGACTCCCAAGGGATCGGTACGCCGGCCAAACCGCCGTTCGTGCGAGACGTGTGGCTGGAGGGAACGCAGGTGATGGTGGCGAGAGAGAAGGAGGGATCTGACCGCGGGCTCTACCTGGCGGCGAAGGGCGGCCACAACAATGAGAGCCACAACCACAATGACGTCGGCGAGTTCATCGTGTACCTGGACGGCAAGCCGGTGCTCGTGGACGCGGGCGTGGGGACATACACCGCGAAAACCTTCAGCGACCAGCGGTACGAGATATGGACCATGCAGTCGGCATATCACAACCTGCCGACGGCGAACGGGGTACAGCAGCATGAGGGCGAGGAATTCAAAGCAACCAACGTGAGCTATCGGGCCGATGATGCGGGCGCGGAGTTCAGCATGGACGTCGCCGGGACATACCCGAAGTCCAGCGGCATCACCTCCTGGCGGCGCACGTATCGGCTGCACCGGGGGAAAGGCGCGTATCTGGAGGCGGTGGACGATTTTGAGTTGGAGAAGCCCAGCACCGATATCATGCTCTCGCTGCTGACGCCGCTCACGCCCGAGGTGAGCCCGAGGGGCGTGATCACCCTGGGCGCTGCTGAGGTGACATTCGACGGGAAGGCGCTGACGGCGTCCGTCGAGGATGTGCCGCTGGATGACGACCGGCTGCGGTCCTCCTGGGGAGGGCATATGTCGAGGATCGTGCTGAAGCCGAAGGCGGCGACGGCGAAGGCGACGTGGGTGACGCGGATCGCGAAAAAGGCCAGGCGGTAGCGGCAGAAAGGGACGGCAGTGGAAGAGCGCAAGCCGGACGTCAACCGATTCCTCACCGCGCTGCGGCGGGAAGAGCCTGACCGCGTGCCGCCGTCGGAGTTCCTGATGGACCCTCCGGTGAAGGAGGCGTTTCTCGGCCGGCACGTCGGGAACTCGTTGCTGGGAACCGATGACTACGACGTGGAGGCCGACGTCGCGTTCTGGCACGCGGCCGGGTACGACTACATCCACCTCGCGCCGTGGTATCTGCACCTGTTTCCGCAGGGCTGGAACGTGATCCAGGGGGCCTACAGCGAGTACTCCGAGACGCCTGTCGATAAGGCCTGGATGGAGGAGCACCAGGGGGTGATCCGATCGCGGGAGGACCTGGAGCGGTACCCGTGGCCGGATGAGTCGCAGGTGCAGTACGATCACATCAAGAAAGCGGCGGCGATCCTGCCGGAGGGAATGGCGCTGACCACGGGCACGTGGGGGATTCTGGAGACCAGCCGGCAGTTGATGGGATTCGAGGGGATGGCCTTCGCGCTCTACGACGACCCCGGGCTGGTGGAAGGCGTGATCGAGCGGATCGGCACGCTGCTCTTCGCAGCCTTCCAGAAGGCCGCGAGCCTGCCGGGGGTGCGGGCGCTGTGGCTGGCCGATGACCTGGCGCACACTGACGGATACTTCTTCTCACCGGATTTCTACCGGCGAGTCCTGTTCCCGTGGTTCAAGCGATATGGCGAGGTGGCGGCGAGCAAGGCGATGCCGCTGATCCACCACTGCGACGGGCGGTACTGGGAGATCATTCCCGACCTGGTGGACTGCGGGGTCACCGCGATACAGCCCATCGAGCCGAAAGCGATGGATATCGTGGAGGTGAAGCGGAAGTGGGGGAAGCATCTCGCGCTGATCGGGAACATTGACCTGGGCGGGGCGCTGACGCGCGGCACACCCAAGGAGGTTGAGGCGGAGGTGCGGCAGCGCATCCGGGAGGTGGGGCCAGGCGGAGGGTACTGTGTGGGCAGCAGCAATTCGATCGCGAACTACGTGCCGCTCGCCAACTACCGCGCCATGATCGAGGCGACGCTGAAGTGGGGTGCGTACCCGATTCGGGCGTGAGGGGGTGTTGTGAGAGTGCTTGGGGGGGAGGTATGAGGTAGGGGGTCGGCGGGCATGCCTTCGGCATACCCGCGACACACCCTCTCTACTGTGCCTTCAGCAACTGCACCTCGAAGGTGAGCGTCGCATCAGGCGGGATGGGGCCGATGCCGCGGCTGCCGTAGCCCAGCGACGGCGGCACGATCAGCTTGCGCACACCGCCTGGCTTCATCCCGGCGACGCCTTCGTCCCAGCCCTTGATCACCTGCCCCACGCCGAGACCGAACGTGAACGGCTGGCCGCGGTCGACGGAACTGTCGAACTTCTGCCCGCTCACCAGCCATCCCGTGTAGTGAACAGTGACCGTCTGCCCGGCCTGGGCGGCCGACCCCTCACCGGTCTTCACGTCAATGTACTGGAGGCCCGAAGCGGTGGTCACCACCGGGTTCGTGGTCTGCGTGCCGAGCTTGCGCGCAGCGGCAACGGCCTCGCTCTCAGACTGTGCCGCAGGAGCGGCCTTGGGCTGCGAGGCAGGTGCGGCCGCGGGCTGCGGCGCCGCCTTCTCGGCCGCGGGCGCTTGCGCGCTGGCCGCGGGCGCCTCGGTCTTCTTCTGGCACCCGAACACGAGCGCGGCTGCGATCAGCAGCGCGCCCAGCAACAGATGATGCCGTCCGACGCGTGTCATTGATGCCTTCTCCCTTCCATCTCCGGGGCGGATGATAGCACGGCGGACAGGCGGCCCGCAAGGACAGGGCGAAGCGGGGCGTCTACGGCGGCCCCACCCGGCGGGGCGGACGGCGAGAATTCAGCAGATTGCCCAGTGCGATGAGCGCGGCTCCCTGCCAGAAGCCCCGGCCGAAGGGCTCGTGCAGCACGAGCCAGCCGAGCGTCACCCCGAAGAGAGGGGTCAGGTAGGTGAGCGGCGGCAGCTTGTCCGCCTGGCCGAAGCGCGATCCCAGCTCCAGCGCGTGCAGCCAGAGGGTGTAGCTGCCGCAGTAGACTGCGACGCCGAGGATCGTGAGCAAGGTCCACGCCGAGGCGTTGACTGGGCCCCAGGGCCCCAGGTACAGCCCCACGGTGAACCCCGTGACAGAGCGGAGCTCGCCGGCGCCGATCACCACCGCACCCAGCATGACTATGCCGAAGGTCATCGAGAGGAAGGTATGGACGCCGGGCATGAGCGACCGCCGGTCGCTCTCCCCCCGCGCCGGGATGAAGCGATCCAGGTTCGAGTAGACGCCCCAGCAGAACGCGGCGAACAGCGCGGCGAGCGCGCCCCAGGCCGACTCGACGCGGCCGACGGCGGCCAGCCGGCCCTCCGTGGCGATGGAGGCCACGCCGAGCAAACAGACCAGCATCCCGAGCGCGAGCCGGGCAGGGGCCGGGCGGGCGGCCGCATTCGCCGGCGGCGCGGAGCGCACGAGGGGACCCACCACCGCGCCGAACGCCGCGCCCTGGAACACCACGACGAATGCAGGATGCAGGTAGTTGATGATGATGGCGTCGGGAAGCGGCAGGGCGACGAACGCGAAGTTGAGGGCGACGCGGTAGCCGGCCCACCCGAAGAAGCCCATCGCCAGCAGGACGATCCATCCCCGGGGCTGGATCAGGCGGATGAGAGGCAAACGACGCCTCGCCGCCAGGACGGCCAGCAGCGAGAGCCAGCCGGGCCCCATGGCGTAGAACGCCACCTGAAGCGGGGTCAGCCTCAGCCCGTCCCGGGCGGCGAGCAGGAGCGCCTTGGTGAGGACGAGCGACACCCCCCAGATGAGAGCGATCAGCAGCGTGTACGCGTAGGCTCGCCTCACGTGCGGCGCTCCTCCGGTTGGTAGGTCAGACGGCAGGGCGAGGGGGCTGATGCGCCCATCAGCCCCCACTTCCGGGACACGAAATCACCCGGCGGAGCTACCGGGCCTTCTTCTTCTGCCCTCCCCGCTCGGCGCGGGCGATGATCGCCTCGAGCTTCTGCTCCGTCTTCGCTTCCATCGGCTCGGGCTGGAAATTCTCGATGATGTCCTTCACCTTCTGTCGGACTCGCTCGCCCAGGCTCATCCGCCCGGCCGCCTCCCAGTTCGACCAGCGGCTGCGGTCGAGCAGCGCGGGGAACCAGAACTGCTTCCTGAAGTGCGCCAGGGTGTGATCGTCCGCCAGGAAGTGGCCGCCGGGGCCGACGCGCTCGATCACCTGGGTCGCGAGGTGCTCGTCGTCCACCGTGATGCCGCGCATGATGTGCTTGACCATGCTGATGACCTCGTCGGACATGACGAGCATATCGAAGGAGCCGACCAGCCCTGACTCGAGGTAGCCGACGTCGTGGATGAGGTTGGCGCCGGAGAGCGCGGCGATCGCCACCGAGATGGCCGACTCGATGGCGGCCTGCTGGTCGAGCACCTTCGCGTCCGAGCAACCGGCGGTGGAGAACATCGGCAAACGCAGCCACTTGGTGATGTCCGTCGAGGCCGCGCTGAGCAAGGAGAGCTCGGGCGCGCCGTATGACAGGACGGCGGTCCTCATGTCAACGATAGACACGACGCCGCCGATCACGACGGCCGCGCCCTTCCTCTTGAGCTGGGCCAGCACGACGCCGGTGAGGCATTCGGCCAGGCACTGCACGAGCAGCCCGGCCATGGTGGCCGGTGCTGTGCCGCCGCCCATCGGGCACGGGGTGTAGATGGCCGGAATCCCCCTCTCCGCGGAGTAGAGCAGCTTGCCCACCGCGGTCTGTGAGTTGTTGAGCGGGGATGACGGCTCGATGTAGACCACGAACAGTGGGGCCTTCGCGAACTCAGCCGCCCCGCCGACCGCCTCGCAGGCCATCTCGTACTGGTCGGCCAAGCCGTCCTTGTCCACCGCGGTGATGACGAGCGGCTTGGTCGTCCCCTGGAGCATCGCGAGCAACTGGTGCCGGTCGTAGGTCTTGGGGGGCACGTCGGACGTGAGGCCGAGGGACATGTGGAAGTCGATGTTCGGCAGCGCCTCCGCGATCTTGGCGGCGTTGCGGATGTCCTGGAAGGTGTAGGGCCGCCGCTCGTCAGTGTATGGGTCAATGACGAATGGGCAGTCGGACCCGGTCCCGAAGTAGATCTTGTTGTGCTCGAGGGTGATGCGCTTGCTGCGATCGCGCCCGGCGAGCGTGATCCGCTCCGGCGTCGTCTCGAGCGAGGCCTTCACCAGCCACGACGGAATGTGCGCCAGGTTGCCGTCGCTGATCTGGCACCCGGCCTTCTTCAGCAGACTGAGCGCTTCGTCGTGGTACACGCGCGTGCCGGTTCGCTCCAGCACTTGCAGTGCGCCGAGGTAGATCTCCTCGATCTGGCCGTCTGAGAGCACCCGGAACATGGGTGTCGCGTTGACCTGGTAGTTCGCCCGCATGGATGTCTCCTTACTCTCCCCGATCTCAGCTGTCAGCGAGCGCCGGGGCTTCTTCGGCGGAACGACGGGAATCAGGGCAGGAGATGAGTTCCTGCCCTACGGTGTGCCCTATATGCCCAGCTTTGCCTTGAGGTCGTCGAGCAGCTTCTTGCCGGCGATGAAGTCCAGCATCTGCTGCTCGCCCGGGATCTCCCGCTCGATGGTGAGCGGGCCCTGGTATCCGATTGCCTCGAGCTTGGCCACGAAGCGCTCCATGCCGACCTGGCCTTGCCCAAGGGGCTGCTCTGCGCCCAGCGTGCCCGGGGACTTGGGCCACTCGCCGTCCTTGCAGTGCACGCCGCGCACCCAGGGGGCCAGCACAGTCAACGCTTCGATTGGGTCGCCGGTGCCGTACATGATCATGTTCGCGGGATCGAAGTTTGCGCCCAGGTTCTCGCAGCCGACATCGCCGATGAAGTCGCCGAGCAACTCCGCGGTCTCCTGGCCGGTCTCGAGGTTGAAGCTCTGGCCGTGCTGCCCGATGTAGTCGCAGATCTGCTGGAGCGCCGACACCAGGAGCGCGTAGTCGGGGTCCGATCGGTCCTCGGGAATGTAGCCGATGTGCGAGGAGACATTGGGCGCGCCGAGCGCGTGGGCGAAGTCGGCCGTGCGCTTGGTATCCTCGATGCGGGCGGCCCTGGTGGCCTTCGGGAGCAGGCCAACGGTGTTGCGGACCGCGGCGACATCGGCGTAGCTCTCGCCCTCGTAGACAGCGGCCACGCTGGTGACCGTGATGCCCGCGCCGGCGAGCAAGCGCTTGAGGTCGCCCAGCTTCGGCTCGGCCGTGAACTCCTTGGGCGGAGTGCTGAGCTGCATAGTGGTGAAGCCGGCCTCCCTGATCCGGGAAAGCCGCGAGGCGAAATCCTCGCGCACGGACAGCATGACACCCAACGGCATTCTCGCCATCGTCCCTCTCCATTCTGGTTCAGCGAAGCGCGGGCTGTTGTTCGGTCCGCGCGATGTGCGGTCCTGCCGCAGGGGCGGCCCACGCGGTGCGCCGGCTCACCCCGGCCGCGGCGGGCACACCGCGGATCCAGTCTACTGAGGGAATGGCGGGAGTCGCCTTCCGCGGGTCAGGTTGGGGGCGGGGGGAGGCGCCGGCGGCTTGGGCTTCACCTCGGCGGCGACCATCGGCCTGAGGGCCAGGATCCGGTCGGCAGCTTCCCGCCGAATTGCGTCGAGATCGAGGCCGTCAGGCTTCTGCCGCTGGTTGATGGCGATGGAGCTCGCGATTCTGGCCAGGAACTCCCGCGCCTCGGCCGCGGCCTGTCGCGCCGGCTCAGCGGTGGCGTCCTCGGCGGCGGCCGCGAGGTTCTCGAGGGTCTGGAGGTACCGGAAGTCGTTCATGCCCTCCCCGGCGCGCTCGAGAGCAGGCGTGGAGCGCAGGCCGTCGGCGGCGTAGAAGATTACGCCCGTGTCCGGCTCCCGCCCGTCGAGATCGAGATACTCGCAGCCATGGCGGATGAAGGAAATCCACTGGTACCGGCCGGCGACGCCCTTGGCGCGCTCGCTCCACTGGTAGAGGCCGAAGGAGTAGCGCCCCTGCCCCTGATTGTAGATGTAGACCTTCTTCCCCAGCTCGCGCGCCTTGGCCATCACCAGATCGTCGTGGTTGTTCAGCTGGGAGCTGTCGAGGGTGCGGAAGAAGTCCTGCAGCGCCAGCTCTAGGGGGTCCTGGGTGGGCGCGAACGAGACGCTGTAGCTCCCGGTCGTCTGAAGCCAGGGCGACGCGCGCTTGAGCAGCTTCATCAGCTCCAACTGCTCCCGCGCGACCTCCAGGACCCTGGTCTCATCGCACATGTGGTAGGTGAAGGGGAGCCATTCCTCCTGCGCGGAGTGGATCTCGACCTCCTCCCACACGCGGCGCAGGATCTCCTCATACGGCATCCCGTACTGCTTCTCGAGTGCCGCGCCGGTTTCGCCCTTGACATATCCCTGGTCGTGGAGCCCGGTGACGATGAAGCCGCCGTAGTTGTTGAACTCGCGGTGGAACCCCGCCTTCTTCACTTCGGCCATGAACGCATCGGCGCGGGCGAAGTCCAGCTTGGGCTGGCCGGTCGAGTTGAACCCGGAGAACACGATCGGCGGCCCTCCGGTGAATGAGGTCATGCCGTGGTCCGCCAACATGCGGAAGATGCCGCGCTGAAGCTCGTCGTGGGCGGGGCCCTGAACGGGCAGGTTCGGCTCGATGCCGAAGAAGCCGGTGGTGAAATCGGCCTCGTCCAGCTCGAACGGGAGCACCCGAAGCCGGACAGGAATGGTGATCGCCGGCTGTCCGGCCGGCTTCAGCGTGATCTCGCCCTGGTACATATCGGGCGCCGCGTCCTTCGGCACCCGGACGGTGACCCAGAACTGACGGGTGATGTCGCCCGGCAGCGTCACCTCGGAGGCCGCGACCAGGTAGCGCGGCGAGACGCGGTACATGAGGCTCCCCAGGCTCCGCGTCGGCAAGTGGCGCACGACCGAGAGGGTGATGCGCTGGGAGGAGATGAAGGTCTCTTTCCCCACCAGGTCGCTGACCGCGAGCTTCGCCGCCCCCAGGTCGCGCAGCGGCCTGACCGCGAAGGTCAACGAGGTGAGCTGGCCTCGCGCCGCGAATGTCTCGAGGTCGGCGCGGGCCTGCTCCGCGGTGGGCAGCGTGCTGAAGTACACGTCCTGCTCGACTGGCGGGGCGAAGAGAACGCAGCCGCGGGCGCGGTCGGCGGCGGATGCCGGCGCCGGATCTTTGGTCTGGGGCAGCGGAAGTTCGACTGCGCGGGAGCGGAACTCCTCTCGCTCTTCCGCCAGCGCTTCACTCACCCACTGAGCCGCCCGCGCATTCCCTGTGGGGTAGAGGATGAGCCCGGCGAGGCGCTTCGCGCCGGGGCCGTCCGCCTCCACGGTCAACTCGAAGACTCCGTCCCTGAGCGCGACATCGGTCTCGGCCGGCTTGAACAGGTAATCCATGTAGACGGCCCACAGGTCTGCGCCCGGGAGTGGTTCGGTGTCCTGAAAATGGTAGGCGAAGTCCAGCTTCCCCCACTTCTCGTGCTCCTGGACCACCTGCCAGCCGGGGCCGCGCACGGTGCGCCGACTGTACCGGGCCTGCTCGCCGTCCCAGTACCCAAGGGGCTCGAAGAACACGAGCATGTGGTAGGCGCCCGGCCTGAGCTTCGCGCGGAAGGTCGCGCCGCCGAGGTCAATGCTGTCCTGAAGCAGCCGTGTGGGGAAGGTCACGTCCCAGGCGCGACCGGGTCGGACCGCCGGGTCCCAGCCCCAGCCCGTGGTGTCGGAATAGTCAACGTCCGGCGACACCGGCGTGAATCCCGGCGCCACCGCCTGCCCGGCAGGGCCGAAGTCGAAGGCGTACACGAGGGCCGGCCGCGACCAC
>Ga0315294_10010450_pt1 | contig 10181 bp, 9 predicted proteins | sample YL17G13_40_MG_FD_203626 | JGI IMG/M metagenome (GOLD analysis project Ga0315294, IMG submission 203626) | Sediment microbial communities from Yellowstone Lake, YNP, Wyoming, USA - YL17G13_40 | ecosystem: Environmental > Aquatic > Freshwater > Lake > Sediment | place: USA: Wyoming | collected...
TCTCCGGAGGCACCTTCCAGAAGCAAGAGCTGGAGCTGATGCAGTCCTTTGCTGTCCAGGCCTCGGTCTCCATTGAGAACGCTCACCTGATCGCAGACCTCCTGGACCAGGCTAGACTCAGGCAGGAGATGGAGCTGGGCAGGGAGATCCAGATGGACCTTCTTCCCAAGACCACCCCGACCATCCCTAACCTCAAAGTCTCAGGCTTAATGCTCCCGGCAAAAGAAATCGGAGGGGACTACTATGACTTCCTCCTGCATAGGGAAGCGTCCCCCCTGGAGGGAAGCGTCCCCCCTGGAGGGAAGCGTCCCCCCCAGGGAGAAGCGTCCCCATCAGAGCGCCTATCCGTTGTCATCGGAGACGTCTCTGGCAAGGGCGTAGCTGCCGGTTTACTTATGGCTATGGTCAAGACCTGTCTCTATGCCCTGAATAAGCAGCTCACCTCACCCAAGGAGATACTCCTCTCAACAAATCAGATGCTCTATGAGCATATTGCAGCCAAGAAGTTCATGACTATGCTCTACCTGACCTGGCAGCCGCAGACCCGAACCCTTAACTATTCCTCGGCCGGTCATGAGCATATCCTTGTCTATCGAGCTCAAGGTCCTGCCACCACTGGCAACGTAGGTTCCGTCACCTCAGGCGGAACCGCCGCTCGCAACCAAGGTCCTGCCACCACTGGCAGGACCACCGCTGGCAACGTAGAAGCTATACTCAGCGGTGGCTTTATGCTGGGGATGGTACCGGATATCAATGAATTCTTAGAAGACCGTCAGCTAAGTCTTAATCCCGGAGACAAGGTCATCCTCTACACTGACGGTGTCACCGAAGCCCGAAACCCCGAAGAAGAACTATTCTCTCTTTCCAAGCTGATTAAGATCATCGAACAGCATGGCTCCAAGCCCGCTCCTGAACTCATGAACGCTATCAAAGATGCAGTCTACCAATTTATCGGCACCCGAGAGCAGTATGATGATATTACGCTGGTAGTGATGGAGGTTACTTAAATCGTATTGCGTATTGTGTATTGCGTCGTGCGTATTGCGTATTGCGCAAAAAGAGTAACCAGGCACCTTTTGTAGAGCTCCTAATTTGTGCTTGCAAAGAGATTATAATGTGTTATAATTATTACCTCTTTATGGGAGGAGTTAAAATAAATGCGTAAGACCATAATTGCAGGTAATTGGAAGATGTATAATACTATTGCGCAGGCCCTGGAATTGGCAAATGCCCTGAAGAGAGAGTTTTTTGACCTTCATGCCGAGAGCATTGATATTGTGCTTTGTCCGCCTTATACCGCTTTATCCGAGGTGGCCGAGGTTATTTATGAGACGGATATTCAGTTGGGAGCGCAGGATATGCATTGGGAGAGCGAAGGCGCTTTTACGGGTGAGGTTTCCGGTATGATGCTTAAAGATGCGGGCGCAAAATATGCGATTATAGGCCATTCTGAGCGAAGGCAGTATTTTGGAGAAACCAATGAGTCGGTCAACAAAAAGATCAAAGCCGCATTGAGTAATGACCTCTTACCTATAATGTGTGTGGGGGAGAGCTTAAACGAGAGAGAGCGTGGTAAAGCTTTTGATGTGGTAAAAAGTCATGTTGAGGGCGGCTTAAAAGACATAAGCAATGAAGATATCCTTAAGATAATCATCGCCTATGAGCCGGTGTGGGCCATCGGAACAGGAAAGACGGCTACGCCGCAGCAGGCGCAGGAAATGCAGAAATATATTAGGGATTTACTGGCGAAGTTGTATAATAGGGAGACAGCGGAAAAGTTAAGGATCCAATATGGCGGCAGCGTCAAGCCCGACAATATTGAGAGCCTGATGAAAGAGCCTGATATAGACGGCGCATTGGTAGGGGGCGCAAGCCTGGATGTGAATTCCTTTGCGCAGATCGTCAAGAAGGCAGTAGGAGTTAAAAAATAATGTTTACCTTAGTCATTATTGTGCATGTGATAGCTTGTATATTATTAATCGCGTTGATCCTGATACAGCGCGGACGCGGCGGCGGATTAGTGGAGAGCTTCTCGGATGTTGAGTCAATGTTCGGGACGAAGACCGGTACTTTCCTTACGCGTTCCACTACCGTGTTGTCTACAATATTTTTATGCACCTGTTTAGCGTTAGCATTCTATTCGTCAAGACAAAGTAAATCTTTGATGCAGGGTGTGACGGCGCAGCAGCCATCCCAACCTCAGGCGTCCGCACAACCGCAGTCGCAAGCACCAACCCAGGCGCCAGCGCAAGCCCAGACACAGGGAGCTGAGAATAAAGCTAAATAGCAAAGGTGTCATGTATCAAGTGCCATCTATTATGAAAAAACTACCGATTCCGTTGGTAGTTTTTTTATTTTTAACAGGTATGGCATTAGCCGAAGATTACGGGGATGCGATTGTCATGGGTTCCATCGGCGATGCGCGCACCCTCGTCCCTATCCTCGCCTCTGATACCGCCTCTTCCGATATCACCGGTATGGTCTTTAATGGCCTGGTGAAATACGATAAGGACATTAAGTTGACCGGAGATTTAGCTCAAAGCTGGGAAATAAAAGACGGCGGATTGACGATCATCTTTCATCTCAGGAGAAATGTGCTCTGGCAAGACGGCCATCCATTTACTGCCCACGACGTAGAATTTACCTACCTCAAATTAATCGACCCCGATGTGAAAACTCCCTACAGCGGTGATTTTGAAAGGGTAAGTTCGTTCGAGGTCATTGACGACCATACCATTAAAGTAACCTATAAAGAGCCGTTTTCTCCCGGCCTTTCAAGTTGGGGCATGTCTATTATGCCCAAACACCTCCTGGAAAAAGAGGATTTAAATAAAACTGACTTCGGCCGTCATCCTATCGGCACCGGGCCTTATGTCTTTAAATCCTGGAGGTCGCAGGAAAAAATCGAACTTACCTCTTATAAAGACTATTTTGAGGCTCAGCCTTACATTAGCCGCTATATTTTCCGCGTTATTCCCGATGAATCCACCTTATTTTTGGAATTACAGACCGAAGGCGTAGATTCTACCGGCTTGACGCCTCTGCAATACCTGCGCCAGACGGATACGCCGTTTTTTAAGGAGAAGTACCGCAAGTTCCGGCTTCCAAGTTTTGGCTACACCTATATGGGATATAACCTTAATGATGAAAAGTTTAAGGATGCGCGCGTGAGAAAGGCATTGAATTACGCCGTAGATAAGAATGAGATCTTGCGTATAGTGTTATTAGGATTAGGAAGGGTATGCACCGGGCCTTTTGTCCCGGAGTCCTGGGCATACAATAAGGATGTCATCGCCGAGGAATACAATCCGCAGAAAGCAAGGGAGCTTCTTAAGGAAGCAGGATGGAAGGATATCGATAATGATGGTATTCTCGATAAGAACGGGATGAAATTTGAATTTACCGTTATTACCAATCAAGGCAATGAGGAAAGGCTTAAAAGCGCTCAGATCATCCAGAAGAGATTAAAGGAAATAGGCATCAATATGAAGGTGAAGGTCCTGGAGTGGAGCGTTTTTTTGAGCGAATATATTGATAAACGTAAGTTTGAGGCCGTGATCCTGGGCTGGGCGCTGGCGCGCGACCCGGATTGCTATGATATATTTCATTCCTCCAAAACGCGCGAGGGGGAGTTTAATTTTGTAGGGTATAATAATCCCGAGGTGGACAGGCTGCTTGAGGAAGGAAGGCGTATTTTTGAAGAAGATAAGAGGGCCGAGGTTTACCATAAGATACACAGGTTGATCTATGACGAGCAGCCCTACATGTTTCTATATGTCCCGGATTCCTTAAGCGTCTTGCATAGTCGTTTTCGCGGGATTCAGCCTGCTCCTATCGGTATCGGTTATAACTTTATCAAATGGTGGGTGCCTCTTTCGGAACAGAAGTACAAGAAATGATGTTTAGCCCGTTAATATCGTTTTGTCCGTTAATTTCGTTGGGCAAATAAACGATACTATCGGCCCAGCAGATATGGTCAATTATATTCTCCGAAGATTATTGGGTGTTATTCCGATGTTGATCGGCATTACCCTGATTAGCTTCTTTGTGATCCATCTTGCGCCGGGTAAGCCCACCACCATCCAGCAGTCCCTGAATCCTAAAGTTTCGCTTGAGGTGAGGGAGAGGCTGGAGAAGTTATACGGCCTGGATAAGCCGCTGCATATTCAGTACTTGAGCTGGTTAAGCCGCCTGGTGCGCTTTGACTTCGGGCGCTCTTTTTCCGACGACAGGCCGGTCCTGGATAAGATCTTAGAGAGGATACCGCTTACCCTTACCATCAATATTCTTTCTCTCGTTTTAATTTTTTTAGTTGCTATACCAATAGGGATAAGAAGTGCGGTCAAACCCAATGGTTTATTTGATAAATCGGCGACTGTTTTGGTATTCATCTTTTTTGCCCTTCCGAGTTTTTGGCTTGCGTTGTTGTTGATGAATTTATTCGGGGTTCAACTGCGCTGGCTTCCGATATCGGGAATTAAATCCCTGGATTTTGAATATCTGGGGTTCTGGGGAAAGCTTGCTGATTTGACATGGCATTTGATCCTGCCCCTTTTTGTTTCCTGTATCGGGGCCTTGGCGGGCCTCTCGCGTTATATGAGGCAGAATATGATGGAGGCTTTGCGGCAGCCCTATATTTATACGGCGCGGGCTAAGGGTTTACCGGAGCATAAAGTAGTGTATAAGCATGCCCTGCGCAATGCCTTGTTGCCGGTAGTTACTATATTAGGCCTTTCTATACCAGGATTATTAGGCGGCAGCGTTATTTTTGAATCCCTTTTTGCGCTGCCCGGAATCGGCAGGCTTTTTTATGAAGCGGTGATGATGCGGGATTATCCTTTAATAATGGCCGAGCTGGTGATAGGAACAGTCTTGACTTTACTGGGAAACCTGTTAGCTGATATCGGTTATGCCTGCGTGGACCCGAGGATCAGGTATAAAAAATAGTAACTAGTAAGCTAGCCACCGCCGAATGGCGGGGTAGCCCCGCCATTCGGCGGGGCATAACTAGTAACTCGTAATTTTAAATAAGATGAATAAGTTATTGTCAATAGGGATGTTAGTTATAGGTATTCTTAGCTTAATTGCGATTTTTGCGCCGTTTATCGCTCCCTATAGCCCGGACCGGATAGATGAGGCCAGCTTGCTTATGCCGCCGTCAGGAGCGCACTTATTCGGAACAGACAGCCTGGGAAGAGATTTATTCAGCCGCATGGTGTATGGCGCGCGTATCTCCTTGACTATTGGTTTAATCGCCGTCGGCATCGCCACGATCATCGGCGTATTCTTCGGCTCGTTAGCCGGATTTTATGGAAGCTGGATAGATGGCTTGATAATGAGATTTGTTGATATCATGCTTTGTTTTCCTACATTCTTCTTAATATTGACGGTGGTGGCGATACTGGAGCCTTCTATTTACAATATCATGGCGATAATCGGCCTGACTAATTGGATGGGGGTGGCACGTTTGATCCGCGCCGAGATTTTAAGCCTTAAAGAGCGGGAGTTCATTCAGGCAGAGGTAGCGCTGGGCGCATCGCATAGAAGGATAATCTTTAATCACCTTATTCCCAATGCCATCGGGCCGGTTTTGGTAAGCGCAGTGCTTGGTATTGCAGGCGCTATTCTTCTTGAATCGGGTTTAAGCTTCTTAGGCCTGGGCGTTCAGCCGCCCACGCCGAGCTGGGGGAATATCCTGATTGAAGCAAAGTCCACATTGGGTGTGGCCTGGTGGATAACGATTTTCCCGGGCCTGGCAATATTTATTACGATTTTAGGGTTTAACTTTTTAGGCGAAGGCTTAAAGAAGAAAATCGGATAGGAAGCATCGCAACGCAATACGTCTGCCTGACGGCATTCAGGGCAGGTGAGGTGCGAGGCAATACGAACAAAGGGGTGGTACTTTGGGGAACGTCCCTCTTCTCTCGATTAAGAATTTGAAAGTCATCTTTCAGCTTGATGATCAGCAGATTATTGCCGCTGACGGCGTAGACCTGGATATCAAGGAGGGGGAGGTTTTGGTTTTGGCCGGACAATCCGGCTCAGGCAAGACCGTCACTGCTCTATCCATTACTCAGCTTTTACCGCCTACGGCAAAAATAGTATCCGGAACTATTTTGTTTAAAGGGCGGGAGCTATTGGGATCCAATGAGGATGATCTTCGCCGGTTGAGGGGAGGGGAGATCGCCTATATATTCCAGGAGCCCACGGCCTATTTGAATCCAGTTTTCAGTATCGCCAGCCAGATCAGCGAAGTGATAATGCTGCACCAGAATAAATCCCGGAAGCAGGCAATAAAAGAAGCCGAGGAATTGTTAAGGAACGTTAAGATCAAAGAGCCCAAGGAGAGGCTCTCGGCTTATCCCCATAATTTATCCGGCGGGATGAACCAGAGGGTGATGATCGCCATGGCTCTGGCCTGCAGGCCTACGATTTTAATCGCGGATGAACCGACTACTTCTTTGGATGTCACCACGGAAGCTCAGATTCTGAAATTACTTTTAGAATTAAAGAAAAGCTTAAAGTTCACCCTGTTTTTTATCACCCATAGCCTTTCCGTAGCGCACCGGATTGCTGACAGAATAGCCGTGATGTATAAAGGCAAGATCGTAGACGAGGGGCTTAAGGATGTAATCTTTAGCCAACCGCAGCATTTTCACACCAAAGAGTTGATTGCGGCATATGAGAAGATAGGAAAGATCCAATGATATTAGAAGTCAGGGATATCAGAAAATATTTTGAGGTAGAACGCGGGATTTTCAGCCAAGAAAAGGCCATTATAAAAGCCCTGGATGGGGTAAGTTTCACCGTCAATGAATACGATACGTTAGGCGTTGTGGGAGAGTCGGGCTGCGGCAAGACGACCCTCGCCAAGATAATATTAAAATTAATCTCGCCCACCAGCGGGCAACTGCAGTTTAATTGCGGCTTGATCACAAATTTTAGAAAAGACGTTCAGGTGATTTTTCAGAATCCCTATAACAGCCTTGACCCTAAGATGCGCATCTTTGATATTATTGCCGAGCCGCTTATTATTCACGGCATAGTGCCCAAGGATAAGCTAAGGCCCAGGGTTTTGGATTTATTGAGAACAGCCGGAATTGAAGAAAATGCCCTTGAGAGGCATCCCATAGAGTTCTCCGGCGGGCAACGCCAAAGGATATGCCTTGCCCGCGCCTTGGCGGTTGAGCCAAAGTTCCTCATCCTTGATGAGCCAATTTCCTCGCTGGACCTTACTGTTCAGGCAGAGATGCTGGATCTATTCCTTAAATTGAAAAAGCAATTACGCCTTACCTATATCTTTATCAGCCACAACCTGGCGGTAGTGCGCTATATCGCCAGCCGCATTATCGTAATGAAGGAGGGTAGGATTGTGGAAGAGGGGCCGGCTGGCCAGATATTCTCTCAGCCCCGTAGCGAATACACAAAAACGCTCCTTGATGCAGCCCGTAATTAGGGACACATCCTATTTATTCCGTCATTACCACTCAGAATAAATAGGATGTGTCCCTAATTATTTTCTTGCAAAATCCCAAGTAGATGCTATAATTAAACGCGGTGGTTTTTAAAAAGCAAGGCAACATCTGTTTCCTCGAACACAAGTAGCCTGCCATTAAATCCATCCTCAAATCTATAACGCTTGACTTACCAAGCCTATTTAGATATAATGAGTTATAATGAAGGAGGTGAAGAAATTGGCTGTACTGAAAGAGAAGAAAAAGGATATTATTGAGAGTTTTAAGACCCATCCTAAAGATACGGGTTCTGCAGAGGTCCAGATTGCGCTCCTGACCGAGAGAATCAACTCTTTGGGCGACCATTTTAAGCAGCACAAGAAGGACTTGCATTCCCGCCACGGCCTTTTGACCATGGTAGGCAGGCGCCGCCGGCTCCTTAATTTCCTTAAGAAAAAGGACGTTAAGAAATATCAACATACCATTGACAAACTAAAACTTAGAAAATAACGAAAGGGAATATGCAGAATAATAGTCTTGAGATTAAATTCGGGAAAGAAACTATCGTTTTAAGCACGGGCAAGATTGCCAAGCAAGCCGCGGGTTCCGTGACGGTGCAATATGGCGGAACCGTAGTCTTAGTAAGCGCTTGCATCTCTAAGAATATCAGAGAGGGAATAGATTTTTTCCCTCTTACCGTTGAGTATCAGGAAAAGACCTATGCCGCCGGCAAAATACCCGGAGGATTCTTCAAAAGAGAAGGACGGCCCTCAGAAAGCGAGATCTTGACCGCCCGCCTTATTGACCGGCCTACCAGGCCGCTTTTTCCCGAAGGGCTTTTAAATGAAATCCAGATCATGGCTATCGTTTTATCCAGTGATGGGCAGAACGATCCGGATGTGCTGGCTGTTGTCGGCGCCTCTGCCGCGCTGGGAGTCTCCGATATTCCTTTTAACGGCCCAATAGCGGCCTGCCGCGTAGGAAGAGTGGATAACAATTTCATCCTCAATCCGACTTACGCAGAGTTAGAAAAATCCGATTTAGACGTTGTGATTACCCGCAATAGCACCGGTATCATTATGATCGAATCCAAGGTAAAAGAATTACCGGAAGATGTCTTCATAGAGGCGATTAAATTTGGGTATGATGCCCTGGAGAGTATCCTAGTTTTTGAGAAGGAATTCACCAAAAAATTCGGTAAACCCAAATTAAATATCGAATACAAGAAGATCGACGAGGCCCTGATCCAGAAAGTCAAGGAAGCCTCGGTTGAACAGCTAAAACAGGTTTATAAGTTAAGCAAGAAAGAGGAAAGAGAAGACGCCGTAGCCCTGCTTTCAAAAGAACTGCAGGAAAAATTCGTCGCGGAGGGCTGTTCGGCCGCAGATGTGAAGGCCGCATTGGTGGCGGTAGAGAAAGAGCAGGTCAGGCGTTCTATTTTAGATAAAGGTATAAGGGTAGACGGCAGGAAATCAACCGACATAAGGCCCATAAGCTGCGAAGTAGGGGTCCTTCCGCGGACTCACGGCTCCAGCCTTTTTACCCGCGGGGAAACCCAGAGCCTTGCGGTCACCACTTTAGGTACCGGCGATGACGAGCAGCTGATTGAGGCATTGGAAGGGGAAAGGTATAAAACATTTATGCTGCATTACAGCTTCCCGCCTTTTAGCGTCGGAGAGACTGCTCCGGTGCGCGGCCCGGGCCGGCGCGAAATCGGCCACGGCGCATTAGCGGAAAGAGCGCTTTTAGCGGTAATGCCCAAGAAAGAGGAATTTCCTTATACCGTCAGAGTGGTATCCGAGATCCTTGAGTCCAACGGCTCATCGAGTATGGCTACAGTTTGCGCCGCCACACTCTCCCTTATGGATGCCGGCGTGCCCATTAAAGGCGTGGTAGCCGGAGTTGCCATGGGGTTGATCAAAGAGGATAACGAGAGCATAATCCTTACCGACATCACCGGGTTAGAGGACCATTTCGGCGATATGGATTTTAAATTAGCAGGCACCAGAAATGGCGTTACTGCCGCACAGCTGGATTTAAAAATTGACGGCATTTCCTTGGAATTGATGCAGAAGTGTATTAAGCAGGCGCAGGAAGCCAGATTGTTTATACTGGATAAGATCGAGTCTACTCTCTCCCAGCCGCGGACAGCGTTATCATCCTATGCCCCGCGCATTGAGATGTTAAAGATAAGCACCGAGAAGATCGGCGAGTTGATCGGGCCCGGCGGCAAGACCATCAAGAAGATCATCAGCTCAACCGGCGTTACCATCGATGTGCAGGAAGACGGAACGGTCTTGGTGGCTTCTTCGGATTCAGCGGCATCAGATAAGGCCATTGCGATGATAAAAGCCATCACCGATGATATCGAGGTGGGCCGGATATATAACGGTAAAATAAAGCGCATTATGCCTTTCGGCGCTTTTTGCGAGATCGCTCCCGGCAAAGAGGGGCTTATCCATGTTTCTGAATTAGCGGATCACTTTGTTAAGGATGTTGAGTCCGTAGTGAAAGTGGGAGACGAGGTCAAGGTAAAGGTCGTCGGCATTGACGAGATGAACCGGATCAACTTAAGCAAGAAACAGGCTGACGCTTCTTCTTAAAATCCGCTTAAACTAACGCAAAATATCCTTGATTATACGTGAAAGAAAGACGCATTAACGAGATAAAAGGGGTCATTGTTTTCGCTGTAGGCCTTATTATTTTAGCCAGCCTTATTTCTTTCCA
>Ga0315294_10010452_pt1 | contig 10180 bp, 15 predicted proteins | sample YL17G13_40_MG_FD_203626 | JGI IMG/M metagenome (GOLD analysis project Ga0315294, IMG submission 203626) | Sediment microbial communities from Yellowstone Lake, YNP, Wyoming, USA - YL17G13_40 | ecosystem: Environmental > Aquatic > Freshwater > Lake > Sediment | place: USA: Wyoming | collected...
CATTCGGTAGAGAACTTCGTTCTCCCCATCCACCATCCGGACGCGGAGCCTCAGGCAGTCCGGCGCAAACGGCATGCCAGACATGTCACGGTCCGCCCCCACACCATGAAACGCCAGCCAACTTCCTTACGGAAGAACCTCCAACCGAACGCCGCCTAATGGTATCTACCAGACCCCCCCCCGACATCGTTCAACCTTGGCCCTCCTGGCAATCCACGTCGTCGCCGGCATCGCAGCCAGGCCTGACGCCACGTCGCCGCCGGCATCGCAGCCAGGCCTGACGCCATCGGCCGCCACCCTTGACCCGCCGACCTTTCGGCCGTACCCTTTACTCGCGAGCGGCCCGGCCCAGGACGAAGTCGAGCCGCTCGCACCGCGCCCGACCACTCAAGAGCCAGGGCCGGCCGCTCCATACTTGACCGAAAGGAAACCACATGCGTACAGACGCAGACAGGTTAGAAAAGTACACGGCGAAGTACTCGCCGGCCACAGTCGGCCTCAAAGTCGCGAGCCGCCTCTCGACGATGAAGACCAGCTTCGCGGCCGCGATCGCAACCTTCGTCGCCTACGACCTCCAGGTCCAGGGCATCATGAACGATGACGGCGTCATGGGCATTTCTCGCACCATGTATTACAACGCCGTCCGCGAGGTCGCCGGCAAGCAGTACCGTGGCAACGATGGAACCGGCCTCAAAGCGGATGCCCTCATCATCTTCGCAAAGTGGGTAACGTTCGGTGCCGACAGCGGCATCTTGAAAACGTGCTTCCTGCAGTGCTTCGGCATTGTGGTTCCGTGAAGGAGAACCATGAGAACTGATGCACAGCGGATCGCAGCCTACAACGCCAGGATGCTCTCGACCCTGGTCGACCCGGCCCTCGCGGCAGTCAACACGATGGCTGTCGCCAACTTCGGCGCATACGCGACCGATTTCTACGCCAAGCAAGGCGTCCTCCGCGGAATTCTGAACGGCTTAGGAATTCCTACCGCTCAGTACTTCGCCTACGAAGCCTTCAACGGCGAACTCTACCACCTCAGCAAGGTGGCCACCGGCACATCGGCCGTCGCCACCGCGACTGCCCTCGTCACCAAGTACACGGCAATGTTCTTGGCGGCCGCCAACCTCAAGAAGATCGCAAACGACGTGTACACCATCGTCGTACCGTAATCGTGCCTGACTACGACGTCGGCGCAGTTTCCCTCTCAGTACCGCCCGCGTCCGCAGTCATCCAGCCCTACAGGCCGGCCGTTCTCGTCAGAAACTACGGAGTACACGACGCTCTCGCCGTGGGCTCAATCCGAATCTACGACCCGGCCGGCCTGCTGATTTTCACCTCAGAACTCTACTCCGGAGTCATCGCGCCAGGCGAAACCGGTCCGGCGCAAGCCGTCACCTACTGGACGCCCCCGGCGCTCGGCAAATTCATGTTCATCGCTTACACCTCCTGCATCAACGACCAGAACTCGAGTAACGACAACCTCCCGCCCGTATTCGTCCAAATCATCCCGGGCCCGCCCGAACCGCCGACACCAGTCATGATGCACGCGTCACAACACGAAGAAGGCGGCGGCGACGAAATCATCATCGACGGGCTACACGGCCGCGCGGCTGATCCGCAGGACGCCCGGGCCCACAAAAATTCGCACCAAGTCGCCGGCGCCGACAGCCTGAACGTCACCGGCCTACCCGGAATCCTCGCCGAACGACAGCCCATCGCTGAGCACCACGAAGAGCACGAAGACCACGGCGCCGACGAGCTCAACGTCTCGGGCCTCATGGGCGTCCTCTCCAACCTCCAGAAGCCACAGATTCACGCGAACGAAGCCCACAACCCGAACTACGCGACTTCGACGGAACTATCGACCCACCTCAGCGACACCCACGACGTCCACCCCAGCGCCGACAACCTCGAGCAGAGGAACCAAAAAGGCAACAAGAACGGTTACTGCCCACTTGACGACCAGGCCATGGTACCAGCGGCCAACCTCGGCCCAGTCACACCGGCAGCCCACGCCGAAAGCCACGAGTTCGAAGGCCAAGACCAGATATACGTCGGTGGCCTCTACGGACTACTAGCCGACCTCCAGAACGCCTCAGCCCACGCCATCCTACACGAGCACGAAGGCAGCGACGAAATCAGCATCGCCAACCTATCAGGCAAAGCTGCCGACCCACAGGACCCAGTCGGGCACCACACCAGCCACGAACCAGGCGGAGACGACGTCATCGCCGGCATCGGGCCAACAGTGCACCACACCTCGCACGAAAACGGCGGCGCAGACGAAATCAGCCTGGCCGGTCTCTCTGGCAAAGCTGCCGACGCACAAGACCCAACCGGCCACCATGTCAGCCACGAGCCAGGTGGAAGCGACCCGATTACCGGCATAGGCAGCGCGCCGCACAAGACCTCGCACGAAAACGGCGGCGCAGACGAAATCAGCATCGCCGGCCTATCCGGGAAAGCAGCAGACGCCCAAGACCCAACGTCACACACCAACTCAGTACACTCAACCCTGTCGACCGAACCGCCCCGAAACGTCTGCCTGGACATCGGCAACCCAGGCGACAGCAGCGCGGTTGCCCGCGCCAACCACAGGCACACGGGCCCGGGCTCAGTCAAAACCGCAGGCGGCTACAGCTTCTGCCTCTGGAACGAACCACGACCAATGATCGAAGTCCAGATCGGTCTTGACCTCTACGACAGGCGCGGACTCACACTTAGCACACTATGGCGCGGAGTCTCCACCGGATACGTCGTCGGCCACGTCAATGCTCGTGACCTCGAAATGCGCGCGCGCCTCACCACCGCCAGCGTGACCCACGACCTCTGCACGGCCATCGTCACACTACCCGCCGCCCCTGGTCTGTCTTGGTACTTCATGTTCGACGTCATCATCCACGGCCACAGCGCCGGAGTCACAGCCATCGGCCGCTTGACCGCCTCACTCGAAGACGGTACCCAAGCACAATGGGCTCAGAGCAGCAACTACGGCTCACCAGTCCCCTTCATAACCAGCAACTCCGCCATACTCGACATAGCGGCAAAGCTGAACCCCTTTGGAGTTCCCGACGCCGGCATCGACGTCTCAGGCATAGACCTACTGTACACACCAGCATGAGCCAGCGCGAGACCGACACCACAACCGTCGTCGCCGGAATCGCCGCTATCGTCATCATCGTGGTTTCCGGATGCGTTCTCGGCTACGACCACACACTTATGAAGCTCGGAATCGCCGCGATTGCTGGCCTCGCAGGTTTCTCCATCCGCGGCCTGATCCGCTGGCAGTAACCCCTTGACTCCAAGCACCAGCTCGGTTAAGCTGGGCGATGCGAATCCTGATAGCATGCGAATTCTCCGGGGTAGCCCGGAACGAGTTCACCCGCCGCGGTCACGACGCGATATCCTGCGACCTAGACCCAACTATATTGCCAGGTCGCCACGTCCGAGCCGACGTCTTAGAGATACTCAACTGTTTCGAAGGCAAACCCTGGGACATGATGATCGCCTTTCCTCCGTGCACATACCTTTCACGAGCTGGCGCACGCTACTGGCGAGAGCCATCGCGACGACTACTCCAAGTCAAGGCTACGAACTTCGTGAGGAAGCTCTGGAAAGCCCCCATACCACGAATCTGCATCGAGAATCCACCTGGCATTCTATCTTCGACACTAAGCAGAACCTTCCAAACCATTCAGCCCTGGCAATTCGGCCACGGCTACACCAAGCTTACCTGCCTATGGCTGAAAGGCCTTCCACCACTACTGGACACATTCACCAGCCAGGGCCGCATAAGCTGGACCAAAACCAACGACCCTGGCTCCGCCCAACGCTCGCGCAGAAGAAGTCTGACTTTCCTGGGGATTGCGGCGGCAATGGCAGCCCAATGGGGATGAACTAAAGTAGATGCTCGACGTTAGACCGACATTGTACGTCGCGCCTCTCGACGAACAAACCATCGGTCCGCTGGTGCCAGTCATCCACGTCGAGAACCTCGCCGACGAAGACGCCAACATCACCGGCCTGGCCCGCATCTACCGCGAGTCCCTCGGCACACTTCTCTACACCTCAGTCCTTCACCCGGGATCCCTGAACCACGGCCAATCGGCCGACTTCTCGGCCGAAACCGAATTCAACCCGGGCGCCATCGCCGACGACGACTACTTCATCCTGGCCGAAATCACAGCGCGGTCGACTCTCACCGGAAACAGCGAGACGGTCCAACTCGGGCAGTTCTTCTTCGACGTCAAACCCGCGCCAATGGGCCCAGTACCGGCAACGCACCACACCACGCACGAGAACGGAGGCATGGACGAAATATCGGTCGCGGGCCTATCCGGAATCCTCGGCACCATCCAGCCGGTCGACACGCACGCGACCTCACACCAGGCCGGCGAATCCGACGCCATCGAGGTCGCGAATCTCGGCACTGCGGAAATGGACGACACCCTGGTCCTGGCACCAGACGGCGCCGGCGGAACCCACTGGTCACAACCCCCTTCACTACACAAATCATGCGATTTCACATTCGCCGACCCCGCGGCAGACGGAGAAAGCCAGTGGTACGAGTTACTTTTCAACGACTCAACGGCAGCAATCGTCCAAGACACGAGCAAGAACCACCCCGGAATCGTAAGAATATCATCAGGCATGTCTCCAACCTGGGGAATCCACCTGCAGATGTCACCATGCCTACTACCACTCGCAGGGACCGAGACCATCGAAGCAATCTTCCAACCACTCCTACTCGACGACGCGACCATGTATCTAGGAATATTCTCGTCCCCTGGGGGTCCATTCATCGACGGCGCATATATACGCATGCAGACCTCAGGAATCACACCCGGCATACTCACTGGAATAACAAGCTCCGGAGGCACAAGCTCCGCTACCCCCTCAACGTACACCCTCTCACCATTAACGTGGTACCACCTCAAAATAGCAGTAAACGCCGACGCGACCAAGGTAGATTTCTACTGCTACGACGAATCAGGCAACACGCTATGGCACGACTCAGTTTCGACAAACATCCCGACAACACCAGGAGCTCCAGGCGCAGCCAACCTCTTTTGGGAATCAGCTGGCTTTCCACCACCTCCGTCTGACCTAGTTGACATCGACCTCCTAACCTTGACAATCACCAGACCACTAACCAGATAATCCGCCACTTCAACCTACCACTGGTACTCATCGCCATCATCATCGTGGCAGTACTGCAACTCTGTCACTGCTGATTCACAAGTTCCGTAAGTAGTAACTTCGAACCGCACGTGGTTCGTTTGGCGCTGTGTCGTCGGCTACGCCGCCGTTTCCATTCCCAGTGATTCCGGCCGTACTTCTAACGTAATCGTAAGGGGCAGGCCGACGTGGCGGCGCGCTCTTACCGGAGAGTCGGTTGGCCGCCTCCGGCGGCCGCCATCCTGATTCCGGAAGCCCGGGCCTGAGTGTCCTGCTGCTGTGCTTCTAGACCAGTCCTGGGAACAGGCCGAAGATGTCCCGATTCTAGTTGAAATTCAGTAGCGGTTCCCCTACCCAGATGCTAGTATCTGGGTTATTGTCCGTAAGTTATGAAAGGAGAACCGCAGTGAGAAGATACAGAAGATGGTCGTCGGCGGCAAGCCGGAAAGACCGGTCAGCCGGCAGGCAGGTGGTGGCCATGCTGGACCATAAGGGTGTCCTGGAGCTGTTGCAGGAGGGTCTGCACAACCTGGCATTCGAGATCGGTCGGCTGGTGGCGCTCGGACTACTGGAAGATGAGGTGGAACAGCTCTGCGGGGGACGTTATGTGCACGGCCTCCAAAAGCAGGTGGCCAGGCGGCACGGCGGTCAGCGTGGCTGGGCCATGCTGGCCGGACAGAAAGTGCCGCTGGAGCGTCCCCGGGTCCGCCATACCGACGGCCGGGGAGAGGCACAGTTGGCAGTGTACCGGTTGTTGCAGAATCCTGACAATCTGGGCGCGGCCGTGCTGCGGCGGATCTTGCACGGCGTGTCGGCGCGGAACTACGGGCAGGTGATCGAACAGGTCCGGCGTAGTTTCGGCGTGAAGCGGTCGAGTGTCAGCCGGCACTATGTGCGGGTGATGGCCGACCGCATCCGCGGGTTCGTCGAGCGGCGCTGGGACGGGGTGCGGTTTGTCGCCATCATGATTGACGGTAAGAGCTTCGCGCAGGAGATGATGGTGGCGGTGCTGGGCGTAACTGTTACAGGCGAAAAGCACATCCTGGGGTTACGGCAAGGCGCGAGTGAGAACGCCCAAGTATGCAAGGAGTTGCTGGAGTCGCTGCGTGAGCGGGGAGTGCGGACCGACGTACCGACGCTGTTTGTGCTGGACGGTGCGAAGGCGCTGCGGGCGGCGGTGGTCAGTGTCTGGGGTGGGAACGCGGTGATCCATCGCTGCCAGATCCACAAGCAGCGCAACATCAAAGCGCATCTGGCGAAGGGTTACTGGCCGGAGCTGTCCCGGCGTCTGGGCGAGGCGTACGGGGAGACGGACTACGACCGGGCGCTGGCATTGCTCAAGAAGGCGGCGGTCTGGCTGGAAGGGATCAACCCGGATGCGGCGGCCAGCCTGCGGGAGGGGATGGAAGAGACGCTGACACTGGTGCGGCTGGGTGTCCATGCGAATCTGCGCAAGACGCTGGCGAGCACCAATGTGATTGAGTCGGCTTTCAGCGTGGTCGAGCAGGTGACGGGACGGGTGAAGCGTTGGCGTCCCGGCGCGATGCGCTGGCGCTGGTGTATGGCTGGACTGCTACATGTCGAGCAGCACTTCCGCCGAGTAGACGGCTACCGGCACATTCCGGCGCTGCTGGCTGCGCTGGAGCGGGCCGTGCCACCGACAAAGGTTGACGAAGCAGACGAGGTTGTCTAAAGTGGTGTGGGGGCCGCTACCAATTTCAACTAAACGAGGGACATCCTCCACGTTACCCAGCCAGCTCGAACTGCTCCCTCGTCGGCGCAGATCGAACGCGCCTCCGTCCATTCCCAACTGCTCCCTCGTCGGCGCAGACCGAACGCGCCTCCGTCCATTCCCGACTGCTCCCTTGTCGGCGCCGGGCCCGAGAAACGCGCCTCCAACTATTCCCGCCAATCGGTCGGCTGGTCGAGGCATGTTAGGGCGACCAGCCCCCTCGAGCAAACCTTACTTCTGATAGCCTGGTTGATATCGCTGTTCGAAAGACGTCGCGCATTGTCGGGAGCGACCCCAGCCCAGAAGGAGCGGGGTCAGCCCCGACACCAGGCGACGTCCTTCTCACACTCAGAGGGTTCAACAGTACGGCGACACCTTCCCGACATAAGGAGTGGGCCGGAGGAAACATTCACCCTCGAACAAAAGGTCACCGGCCCACATCCGGAATCCTGATTTGTCGGCTGTGGCGGCTATGTGCAGGTTCAAGCCAGTAAGACGGGTACGTAATGTGCATTATCGGAAGTTGTCAAATTAAGGTGGAGTCGGAGGAATCCGGAATACTCGGCCAAGTGAGGCGTGTTAGGGCACTTGGCCGAGCATTCCGGAGGGCCGACTCCCATCTACCGGACTTGACAACTTGTAGGACGCCCAGGAGGCCCGATAATGCGCATTACGTAAACCTGCACAGGAGCCACAGCCGACCCGACTGAGTCGGGCATAGTTCTATCCTGATAGGCGGCCGAAAAACCGGTTCGTCCGACTGGAACCTTACATTTTCGGCCGCAGGAGTCCGAACCCGAAGCACTGTCGACGGTCTACGCGCGCGAGGCTGTTCGCTCCGTCCTCGCAAGCTCCTCCTCCGCGAACAGCCGAGCCGCCCAAGCGCGCGCGTAGACCATCGAGCAGTGCCCGACCGGACGGTCCTTCGCCTGTAGGCCAGGCGAATACCAAGGCCTGCCGTCCTCCGTCGCGCGCGAGGCTCAGCCCTCATCCTCGCAGGCTCCGATTCGGGCTTCGCCGAGCCGCCCAAGCGCGCGCGACTGCGGCCGGCAGGCCCCGACTCGAGTCGCGAGGACGCGACGCCCTGGAGGCGTAGGGCGGCCGCGTTCTTTCTTAGGCGGGAGAACCCGCAGAGCGCGGCCGCATAGGTAAAGAGCCCAGGAGAACCTGGGCTCTTGGGCCTAGGGAGTCAGACCCTAGCACGCAGCACGGAGGTTAATCGCCACTGCGCGCCCAAACATCACCACCCATCTGCCTCAGATACGAGTCCACCAACGAGGAGAAATTCTTCCACTCCTGGCGGCCGCCATCAGTCAACAGTACCCACCAGGCCTTGACCTGTTTCGCCTCAGCAAGGCCCACTTGCACCTGACGCAGACAAGCCCTCACGATCGCACGATCCTGCTCGCTCATTCCTAATCACCTCCCTCCGCACCTTCATAGTACCATATTCCCTGATGCCCAGCGCAGAGGATCGGCGCACTATACTCAAATACATCATCCAGCACCAGACCCCATCGTACCTCGGAAGACCACGATATCGACATCATGGCCGCCCTAGACTCCGCGGGCCCAACGTGCCCAACCGCTCGCACGAGCGCAGTGCCCAGTATCCCCTGCACGTGCCGCTTCCGGATGTCGGCCATCACGCCCCGCTGATAATCGTCCATGTAGGGATATGCCTTCAGCAGATAGTTGCTATCCCACCTCTCACCCGCATGGATCCCTATCGTTCTCCCCTCGAGGCTCCGTAACCTTTGGAACGGCCTAACCTCGACCGTTTTCCACCCGCGAATAACGAAAGTCGCCCACGGCTCCCAAAGAGTAATCACTGGCAGCCCCTCATGCATCTTCACCGCTTCACATCCTCATACGCAGGCGTTTTCGTGAACGCGTTCGCCTCAAGCCACTCACGCAGCTCGAGACCGCAGCCGAGGCACAGCACAACCCGCCCCTCGTTCGTGTGCGGCATCCGACACCGCCCACGCGGAGAAAGCAAGAGGAACCAATATGCCCCGCACCGCGGCCAAAAATGCCGGGTACACCGCTCGCAGACCATCTCCGGTCCCTCATTCCCTTTCAGCACAAGCCCATCTCCTGCTGCGCCGGACCCAAACCATTACCCGCTTCTCGGCGTGTCCTATCACCAAGCACATACCCCGAGCGCACCTTCGTGACCCCGCCACACCGTGGACAATCGCCCCAGTACCCGTAACAGTCCGCCCACGGCCAATTAGCTCCGTACTGCCACCCGCACGCGCAGAAGACCACACGCAAGACCCGACCATGATTCGCGAGCATCGCTCACACCAACCCTGACGCCAGCAGCCGCTCGAGCACGTAAACCAGCACCAACCAGAGCTCTCCCTCCGAGCATCGGGAATGATTCCGCCTCATATCCTGGTACCGCGCCAGCACGTCCTCCCTCAGTACGATTAGACGTTCACGCACTCCACAACTCCAGATGCCGGCGCGCGAGAACAGACGAGCCGGGATAGTACCGGGCCTTACCCCGATACCTCGCCCGGTCCGCCTCCCGTTCCGCTCTCAACTTCGCTCTCTCTACGATGGACCGGTCAGCCTTTCCGCGGCGAACCCTGGGCCGGGAACTCGATGACGCGGCCATCAGAACACCTCCGGCAAATCCGTCAAGTCCACCTTGCACGGTTTTCCCGAAATGCAGTGCTGGCGCCCAGTCCTGTAGGCTGCATCGAGACACTCGATCAGCTTATCGACGATACGCCCCTTGTTCGTCGCGAACCTCTCGCAAAGGGCCTCAAGCCGAACAACAGTTCGCGGATGTACAGTTAGCTGTATCCGTTGCCGCTGCCGTATCACTGCGGGCTGAGATTCTTCATGCATAGCTACTCTCTTTCTGTGCCATACTCAGGCACGACACAAATGATACACCCCCTACGGTCGGTGTCAAGCATTTCTACGGCATCAGTTATTCCGATAAGAGACATTCTGTAAACACGACTATCATTGCACACATTATACCAGCGCCAAAAGACCCGCTATATCCTCACCTAAGACCCAGACGGAACGGGAGGGGTACGGCCTATGCACAGCATTTTCGGCGGGACAGAACCAGCAAGTTATGCACACAGTTGTCCACACACACGTCTGCCCCTAAGTCCTCTAATCACAAGCTGTTCACCAGTTATCCACAGAAAACCGGCTGACCAACAACCCTTACCTTAGTGGTTAGTTTACAGGTTCGTAGTAGGAACTCCCCCCCAGGAAGGTAATCGCCCCCCCCCTCATTCGGTA
>Ga0315294_10010454_pt1 | contig 10179 bp, 6 predicted proteins | sample YL17G13_40_MG_FD_203626 | JGI IMG/M metagenome (GOLD analysis project Ga0315294, IMG submission 203626) | Sediment microbial communities from Yellowstone Lake, YNP, Wyoming, USA - YL17G13_40 | ecosystem: Environmental > Aquatic > Freshwater > Lake > Sediment | place: USA: Wyoming | collected...
GCCAAACAGTTTCCGATTGGGGTTCAACGCCGGCGACGCCGTCAAAAACCACAATCGCGCCGTCAAGAACCCTTAAAGATCGCTGAACTTCAGCGGTAAAATCGATATGGCCTGGCGTATCAATGATATTAAAACGAAATTTCTCTTTTGGATTATCAGCCGTTGCCCAAAAACAAGTCGTTGCCGCCGAAGTGATGGTAATTCCTCGCTCGCGTTCCTGGGCCATCCAGTCCATCACCGCTTCGCCTTCATGGACTTCACCGATTTTGTAAGTTTTTCCCGTATAAAACAAAACCCGCTCTGTGACGGTCGTTTTGCCAGCGTCAATATGAGCGATAATGCCAAAGTTTCTAGTTTTTTCTAAAGAATATTCACGGGCCATTTCATCGTTCCTTTATATAAAATATTTAATAACAAAATAAATCCCCTCGTTTGCATTATAGCCAAGAAAACAATTTTATTCAAGACTATTCAAAGAGGACACCTCATCGGTGCCCCTTTGAATCAAATCAACTACTAAATTATTGAGCTGCTTTGATCGTCCCCTTTTTGCGACCGATGATGAGGTACAGAATTGGACCTAGCCAGGCAATAACCAAAATCAAAACAATCCAGAGGATTTTGTCGTTTGGATTTTGGAAGTCGCGGCGAATGCAGTCGATCAATGCCCACAAAAACAAGGCAAATCCGCCAAGACCAAAAATCAGCCAGAAAACGATTAGGCCAATTCCCAAGCCAACAGCCGCAGTTCCAGCGGCGGCCGCGGCCGCGGCATCAGAACTACTGGTGCCATAATCCGTTTGAGCCAATAACAATGATAACATTAACCCTCCTTGACCACATAGGTCAATTGATGGCCGGAGCCATCGTTATTTTACTTACACTCAAATTATGTCAAATTATAAAAAAATATGCAAGTGGTTAAAAGCGGGCGTAATGAGCGAACGCCTTGCCCTTCGACAAGCTCAGGATACAAGCTTTTGCTTAGAATCGGGCATAATGCGCAAAAGCTTTATTGGCTTCGGCCATCCTGTGTAGAATATCCCGTTTTTTGATCGCACTGCCGGTATTGTTATAGGCATCAATAATTTCCAGAGCTAAAAATTCATTAAATGGTTTTCCCTGTTTAATTCGGGCAGCATTGATAATCCAGCGCATCGCCAGCGTCTGGCGACGCTCGGGTCTTACTTCCACTGGTACTTGATAAGTTGCTCCGCCAATTCGGCGCGAATTAACCTCTAAAAGTGGGGCGGCATTTTTCAACGCCCCTTCGAAAATTTGTAAAGGCTCTTTCCCCATTTTCTTTTTAATAATCTCAAACGCCATGTAAACGTTTTTCTGAGCGGTTGCTTTTTGGCCTCTTAAAATAATCTTATTAATAAAACGGGCCACCGTCTCGGAGTTATATTTTAAATCAGGTTGGATTTTTCTTCTTGCAATTGTCTTTCCACGCATTTTTTACCTTGAATCTTTAGGGTCGTTTGGCACCATACTTGGAGCGGCCCTTTTTTCGATTTTCGACGCCGCCAGTATCAAATTTTCCCCGCACAATATGATAACGAACACCTGGTAAGTCCTTAACCCGGCCACCTCTAATGAGGACAACCGAGTGCTCCTGTAAATTGTGGCCTTCACCCGGGATATAAGCCGTCACTTCTTGCCCAGAAGTCAGACGAACCCTGGCAATTTTTCTTAAGGCCGAGTTAGGTTTTTTGGGCGTAACGGTCGTCACCTTGATGCAGACACCACGTAAAAAGGGCCGACCTTTCTTAAAATTGACCGGCCGGTTTTTCAAAAAATTAAAACCTCGGCGCAAGGCCGGTGTTTTGGATTTATTCACTTTAAATTTTCGCGGGTGTCGCAGTAATTGACGAATAGTGGGCATTTGATTTATCTCGCAATATGTTATTTTACACCAATCTCATTTTTTTGTAAAGGGAGTACCAGCAGGAAAGTAATTCTTATTTTCTCATAAAAGCCGTTCCGGCAGGTATCAGCTTGCCGATAATGACATTTTCTTTTAAGCCCCGCAATCGATCAATCGCTCCCTTAACCGCCGCGTCAATCAAAACCCCGGTGGTTTCTTGGAACGAAGCAGCTGATAAAAAGCTCTCCGTAATTAGGGCCACCCTGGTGATCCCCATAATTGTTTCTTCAAAACTGGCCTCTTTTTTCCCTGATTTTAGCAAATTTTGATTTTCTCTCTGAGCTTCTACCTGATCGATCATTTGGTCGATTAAGAAATCTGATTGGCCAGGCTCCTTGATCTTAAGTTTAGAAAACATCTCGCGGACAATGACTTCAATGTGTTTATCATTAATCGTCTGACCTTGTGAAGCATAAATTTCCTGGACGCCCCTAATAATATATTTTTCTGTGGCGGTCCTCCCTCTCAACTTTAAAAGTAAATCTAAATTGAGATGGCCGTCAGTCAATTCTTGGCCTTTCTTGACTAGTTCACCATCAGCGACTTTGAGATTGGTCTTGGTTAAAACCTGATAGGAAACGGCATTTTTTTCCGCCGAAGTGACCGTGATTTTACCTCCGTCTTGACGCGAGGCAGGTTTTTCGATTTTTACTTTCCCGGTTAAAAGGCTTCTGATGGCTTTTTTATTGGCGGCAACGGCAATCGCTTGGCGGCTTCGAACAATATCGCCATCTTTGACGGTCGGCTTGTAATCTTTTTCCAGACTATATTCTTCCTTTCTCACCTCAGGCGAAGTGACAATAATTTTAAGCTGATCTTTTTCTTCGATGATTTTGACCTTGCCATCAATTTCGGCAATAACTGCCGGGTTGCGTGGGGTCCGGGCCTCGAATAGCTCTTCAACGCGCGGCAGACCCGAAGTAATATCTTCCCCCGTTACCCCACCCATATGGAATGTTTTCATTGTCAGCTGCGTCCCCGGTTCACCAATCGCTTGGGCAGCGATAATCCCCACGACCGCTCCCAATTCAGTCAAACGACCAGTGGCTAAATCTAACCCGTAACAAGCCCGACAAACACCGCGTTCGGCCCGACAACCCAAAACGCTGCGGACTTTAACCTTATCAATCGAGCTTTCTTCAATCTGCCTGGCCTGGGTTGGCGTAATCAACTCTCCCGTTTTAACCAAGACGGCCTTATTTTCCTTAATATCTTCAACCGCCACCCGACCCGAAAGTTTACTCGCAAACTTCTCGCCATACTCCTCTAAATCTTGACGACCAATGGTTAAAAATCGGTCAGTTCCGCAATCTTCAATCGTGATGACAACATCTTGAGCGACATCCACTAACCGTCGGGTCAGATAGCCGGCCTCAGAGGTTCTCAGTGACGTATCCGATTTTCCTTTGCGAGCACCATGGGTAGAAATAAAGTATTCGAAAACGGGTAAGCCCTCTTTGTAATTGGCTTTGATCGGTAATTCAATGATTTCACCCGCAGGGTTAACCACCAGACCCTTCATGCCGGCCAACTGGGTTACCTGAGCAAAAGAACCACGCGCGCCTGATTTTACCATTTGATAAACCGGACTTTGCGGATCATAATTTTGGATCATCGCTTTCTCAATTTTGGCCCGGACCTGCGTCCAAAGCTCAATCACTTTAATTTTTCTTTCTGCTTCGGTGATTAATCCCCGCTGATATTGATTTTCGATTTCCTCTAAAGCCTTATCGCCTTCTTGAACAAGTTTAGTTTTATTAGACGGAATGTGGATATCTTCCATCGAAATCGTCATCCCGGAAATTGAAGAAAAATCAAAGCCTATTTCTTTAATCTTGTCAGCAAACTCGGCTGTCTTAGCCAAGTCGTAACGCGAGATATGTTCAGAAAGGATTTTCTTAAGATTCCGTGAATCAAAAACTTCATTTCTAAATTGCATCTCATCGGGCAAAATATTGTTAAAAAGAATTCTCCCGACCGAAGTCTCCGTAATTTCTTCTGGGGTATTTTTATCAAGTTTGGCAAGTTTCAATCGAACTTTTATTTTCGCCCGCGGGTGAACAAATCCTTGCTGATAGGCTAAAATCGCTTCATTTTTACTGCCAAAAGCCTTGCCTTCACCGGGCGCACCTTCTTGAAGACTGGTCAACCAATAGCAACCGAAGACGATTTCATATCGAGGGATAATCACCGGCTCACCGGAGGCAGGTTTTAAGACGTTGTTGGCTGAACGCATAAGAACCGAGGCTTCTTCCCTCGCTTGCTGTGAAAGTGGGACATGAACGGCCATCTGGTCACCATCAAAATCAGCATTAAAGGCATAGCAAACTAAAGGATGAATTTGAATGGCTTTACCCTCAATCAAGACTGGTTGAAAAGCTTGAACCCCGAGTCGGTGGAGTGTCGGGGCGCGGTTAAGGAGAACATGGTAGCCAGAAGTAATTTTTTCCAAAATGTCCCAAACAATTGGCTCGCCTTTTTCCATCAATTTGGTGGCATTTTTGACATTGTGAACATGACCGTCGGCGATTAATTTTGAGATGACGAAAGGCTTGAAAAGCTCCAAAGCCATCGTTTTGGGCAGACCGCATTGATGCAGCTTCAAATCAGGACCAACGACAATCACCGAACGACCCGAATAGTCAACTCGCTTACCAAGGAGATTTTGGCGAAAACGGCCTTGCTTGCCGTGAAGCATGTCAGAAAGTGATCTTAACTTGCGAGCAGTTGCCCCAGCTGAGACTGCTCGCCCCCGGCGAGCGCTATTGTCAATTAAAGAATCAACCGCCTCCTGCAACATTCTTTTTTCATTGCGGCAAATGACTTCGGGCGCTCCTTGGGAAATGAGGCGTTTGAGTCGATTATTTCGGTTGATGACCCGACGATATAAATCATTCAAATCCGAAGCCGCAAACCGGCCACCGTCGAGTTGAACCATCGGCCTGAGATCAGGTGGGATGACCGGCAGCCGAATCAGCACCAACCATTCGGGTTTAATGCCCGCCTCAATCATCTCGCTTATAAGTTTCAGTCGACGTAAAACTTTCCGTCGACCCACCCCCACGGTGCTGACTAGCTCTTTATTAAATTGTTGTCGTAATTCTTCTAAATTGGCTCTTTTCAAGAGTTCATAAATGGCCTCTGCTCCAATGCCGACTTTGACAATCTGGCCATATTTTAGTGACAAATCTTGATATTGGGTTTCGGTTAAAATTTTTCTGGGTTCCAGACTTAAAATTTCCTGCTTGGTGGCGCGGTATGAGGCCTCAATTTTGGCTAAATCCCCTTGAGGCAGGTCATTTTTGACTTTTGATTTAGCCTCGCCAAATTCCTTCTCTAATTGCTCTAAAGCCCCTTTGCGAATTTCATCCTTAACATCCAAAACAATAAAACCGGCAAAATAGATAACTTTTTCCAAATCTGCCACCGAAAGATCCAACAGTAGACTCAAGACTGAAGGCACGCCTCGGACATACCAGACATGAGTCACCGGCACGGCCAAATCAATGTGCCCCATCCGCTCACGTCTGACCGATGAGCGAGTGACTTCAACCCCACATTTATCACAAATTACGCCTTTATAGCGAATTTTTTTGTATTTACCACAATAACATTCCCAATCTTTAGTCGGACCAAAAATTCTTTCATCAAAAAGACCGTCACGTTCGGGTTTTTGCGTCCGATAGTTAATCGTTTCCGGCTTGATGACTTCACCGAAAGACCATTTTAAGATATCTTCCGGTGAGGCGACCGAAATCCTCAAGGCATCGAAATCGGCTATTTTTTGTTCCCTTTCTCTTTCCCTATTCATTTTTCTTCTTTCTCATCAACGGTTGTCTCCTTCATTGGCGGCTCTTCGACTTTCAACTCCGTCACCGCCACATCAATTTTCTCGCCCGCCTCTTTGGTTGCTTTCTTTGATTTTTGCTCAACCGGCTCAGGGGTGGCCATCGAAGTCATCTTTTTAGCTGCTTGTCTGGCAAGACTGACCGCTGTCAACATTTCGACATTTAAACCCAGACTCTGCAATTCTTTAACCAAGACAAAGAAACTGGCCGGTATCTGCGGTTTTTGAATTTGCTCGCCCTTAATAATCGCCTCGTAAGCTTTTGAACGGCCAATCACGTCGTCCGACTTAATTGTTAACATTTCCTGTAGCGAGTGGGCTGCCCCGTAACCTTCAAGTGCCCAAACCTCCATTTCGCCAAAACGTTGACCACCAAATTGCGACTTTCCCCCTAAAGGCTGCTGGGTTACCATCGAATACGGCCCGGTTGAACGGGCGTGCATTTTATCGTCAACCAGATGACAAAGTTTCATCATATAGATCGTCCCGACAGTGGTTTTTTGAGCAAACGTTTCGCCAGTGCGGCCATCGTATAATTGGACCTTGCCATCCTCTGGCAGTTCGGCCTTGGCCATTTCTTCTTTGATTTTTGGCATCTCTATGCTTTCGAAAACCGGAATCGCCACTTTATAACCCAATTTCTGGGCGGCCCAGCCAAGATGAGTTTCTAATAATTGGCCCAAATTCATTCGGGAAATTACCCCCAACGGATTTAAAATAATATCAACTGGCCGACCGTCCGGCAGATACGGCATTTCCGCTTCCGGCAGAACCATCGAAATTACTCCTTTATTGCCATGGCGACCTGCCAATTTATCGCCAACTTGAATTTTTCTCAGTTGGGCGACTGAAGCTTCCACCATCTGATAAACACCGGCCGGTAATTCATCGCCGACTTCTTTGGAAAAAATTTCGATATTGACGACTTTACCATATTCACCGTGGGGCAAACGCAAGGAGGTGTCTTTAACATCTTTCGCCTTCTCACCAAAAATGGCCCGTAACAGTTTTTCTTCCGCCGAAAGTTCTGTCTCACCTTTAGGCGTAATTTTACCGACCAAAATATCACCGGCGGAAACTTCGGCGCCCATTCTGACAATACCTTGCTCGTCAAGATTAGCGAGCGCTCCTTCACCGACATTGGGAATATCTCGAGTCAAAAGTTCGGGGCCGAGTTTGGTGTCTCGAACTTCAATTGAATATTTTTCAATATGAACTGAAGTAAAAATGTCCTCGCGAACAAGCCTATCGGAAATAATAATCGCATCTTCAAAATTGCCGCCCCTAAATGGCATGAAAGCGACTAAAATATTTTGACCGAGAGCTAACTCGCCGTCTTCAGTTGCCGAAGAATCCGCCAAGATCTGGCCTTTCCTAATTTTTTCGCCCACTTTGACAATCGGTCTCTGATTAATACAAGTGGCCTGATTGGAACGAACAAATTTCTCTAAGCGATAATGATCTTTACCAACGACAATTTCTGAAGCCGAGGCCGCACTGACTACCCCGGGATTTTCAGCAAAAAGACACTGACCTGAATCGCGAGCCGCTTCGGCCTCCATTCCCGTCCCGACAATCGGCGAAGAAGGTTTAACCAAGGGCACAGCTTGCCGCTCCATGTTAGACCCCATTGAGGCACGGACCGCATCATCGTGCTCAACAAAAGGAATCAAAGCCGTCGAAATGCTCACAATTTGACGGGGCGAAACATCGATATATTGAATTTTTTCTGCTTTTTCGATTGAAGGTTCACCAAATTTTCTGACAACCACTTTTGTTTGATTAATAAAATTCTTTTTGTCCACCTCGGTCGAGGCCGGGGCGATCACGCTCTGGTCTTCTTCGTCAGCATCTAAATAAACAACTTTCGAAGTGACCTTCGGTCTAGCGCCTTTACGATGTTCAACCACTAAATAAGGAGTCTCAATAAAGCCGTAATCATTAATTCGCGCGTAACTGGCCATATAGCCGACCAAGCCGATATTCGGACCCTCGGGCGTTTCAATCGGGCAGATTCTACCGTAGTGAGAGCGATGGACATCGCGGACTTCAAATCCCGCTCGCTCGCGCGAAAGCCCTCCCGGCCCGGTGGCGGATAAACATCTTTTATGTTCAAGTTCAGCCAAAGGATTGGTTTGATTCATGAATTGAGAAAGTTGTGACGAAGCAAAAAATTCCTGTAAAACCGCGGCAATCGGCCGGGAGTTAATCAGTTGAGCCGGCGTGACCGTATCCGGATCAAGGACCGACATCCGGTCTTTGATAATTCTTTCCATTCTAAGTAGTCCCACTCTAACTTTGGCTTGAACCAATTCACCAACGGCGCGAACGCGGCGATTTCGAAGATGGTCAATATCATCGGCCAAAGCGGTGGGGTCATTATTAAGTCGGATGATTTCTCTCAAGGCCTCAACCACATCTTCAACTTTCAAAATCCGATTTTTTAATTCTTCGGAAAAATTTAGACCCAGTCTTTGGTTAATCTTAAATCTGCCCACCCGGCCCAAATCATATCTTTTCGGATTGAAAAACATCGCTTCCAAAAAACTCTTGGCCGTCTCCGGCGTCGCCAAATCGCCTGGACGAATTCTTTTATAAACTTCGACCGCCGCCTCATTAAAAGTTCGCGCCGAATCCCGCACCAGAGTTGCTTTAACATAATCATGATTAGGATTGTCATTAACACCTTCAAAAGCTTTCAAAATCTGATCGTCAGTCAATCCCAAAGAACGCAGGAAAGTCGTAAAAAGAATTTTTCGTTTTCGATCAACTTTGACGGAAATGACATCACGATTCGAGGTTTCAAATTCAAGCCAGGCGCCTCTTGAAGGAATGATTTTCGCCCCAAAAAGCCGGCGGCCAGCCATTTCTTCGGAGACAAAAAGCACGCCGTAGGATCTCACAATCTGCGAGACCACTACTCTTTCAATGCCGTTAATAATAAAAGTGCCGCGGTCCGTCATCAGGGGGAAAACGCCCAAAAAAACTGAAAATTCCTTACTTTTGCCATTAATCTTATTGGTTAATCGCACTTGGCATTTTAACGAAGCCTCATAAGTCAGGTTTTTATTTTTGGCGGTTTGCTCATCGTAATTGGGAGTATCTAAGCTATAATCCAAAAATTCCAATATTAAAACTTTGCCGGTAAAATCTTCGACCGGACTAATTTCATCTAAGAGCTCACGAATACCTTCCTTGAAAAACCAATCATACGACTTAGTCTGCAGTTCAATCAAATTTGGCAAAGCAATTGTGAACTTTGGTTTTGAAAACTGAAGACGCGTTTGCGACACTAAAAAACTCCCAATAATACAGCAACCCCACGCTGCTGGAAGGGCAGATTCTCATTTTTAGTTAAATGAAAACTAATTTCACTTTTTTATTCTGTAAATTTAGTATAAAACACTTCTAGTAAAATGTCAAGGGTTTGTCAAGAGTCCACAAAAAGGCCATGGTGTATCACCATAGCCTATGGACGGATCAGCTAGTTGATACTTCCGAGACCTTGGTAAGCCCCTTGAAAAAATCCTGATATTCAACCCAGGATTGGTCTTATAATTTCTTGACATTCTTAGGCTAAAAAGTTAGAATATTCTCAACGCTCTCGAAAGGTAGGAACAGAGAATGGGAATGGGAATGGGAGCCTTCCTCAGACGCGCCAATCGGATGGACGAAGCCCTGCAGACTGATTACGAGACGTTTGACCAGATGGCTTTTACTCTCTTGAGTGTCTTGCGCCGAGCGCCAGAAGAAGAAAGGCCGGCTCTCCTGGGCTATTTCATATCTGAATACTTCCCCATGATAAAGCACAACCTCCGATCCACAACTCCCCGACTTGATGAAGCAACCTTCCAACGGATGATTCAGCCTCATCGAGCCAGGGTGGGAGAAACCGTCAGGGGAATCATGGCAAAAGTCGAGTTTTCTGGCCAAGAGACAGCTGGCCTAATTCTCGCCGATATGGAAAGCTACGGCAAGGATGAACAATTGATTATCCTTAGCATTTACTTGCACGATCTCATTCTGCCCTACATTCCTTTGCCCGCTGGTAGTGACGTTCAGCTTTCTTCGGAGGAGCACCTTGCCGCCAGGGAAAGATGCTTTCCCACCTTAATGCGGATCGCCCGGGCCTCGGCCAGCCCCTATCCCAACGGCAACTTCGGCCGTTACACGGCGATTCTTAACCTCATTATGAGTCACGAAGACCCGGCCGAAAGGGCAATCCTTTTTGTCGAGGCCTGCCGATTGATTCATCAGAGAGTATCTTGGTCAAACATTATCGCGATGGGCGTATCTGGCCGCTGCCCCCTCTACGATGAGAAAGGTGAAAAACCAACGACGATCCACTAACTCTCGTCACGGCTTAAGCGCCCGGAGTTCTTCTTCAGGCGCTTTTCTTTTTGGA
>Ga0315294_10010456_pt1 | contig 10179 bp, 6 predicted proteins | sample YL17G13_40_MG_FD_203626 | JGI IMG/M metagenome (GOLD analysis project Ga0315294, IMG submission 203626) | Sediment microbial communities from Yellowstone Lake, YNP, Wyoming, USA - YL17G13_40 | ecosystem: Environmental > Aquatic > Freshwater > Lake > Sediment | place: USA: Wyoming | collected...
AGCGGAACATCGAGATTTTCACGCAGTCGCTTCAACTGGCCGAGCAGCAACTCAAGGAAACCGAAGAACGGATCCGGGTGGGGAAACTGGCGGACATCGAGCGTGCGGCGGCCGAGGCCGAGGTGGCGCTCCGCCACTCGTCCCTCATCAACGCCAGGAGCGCCCTGGCGACGGCACGGCTGGCGCTGCTGAGGCTGATGAACCCCGCGAAGGCCGACTTCTGGAGCCGCGACGTCGTCATCCTGACGCCGCCCGCCGCATCCCAGGAAAAACTCGAAGACGTGGATGCCCACGTCAAGGTTGCGCTGCGCCTGAGGCCGGACCTGAACCAGGCCCGCCTTCAGGTCCAGAGGGGCGACCTGGAAATCGTCAAGACCCGCAACGGCCTCTTGCCCAGGATGGACCTTTTCCTGACGCTCGGCAAGACCGGCTACGCCAATTCCTTCGGCGATTCGTACACGAACCTGCACGGGGCCGGCTATGACCTCCTGGTGGGCGTGAACGTGGAGTACCCGCTGCTCGCCCGCGACGCCCGGGCCGTCAACCAGCGGGCGCACCTGACGCGGCAGCAGGCGGCGGAGTCGGTCGGCAACGTCGAGCAACTGGTCCAGGTGGACGTCCGCGACGCCTACATCGAAGTCCAGCGGTCGCAGGAGCAGGTTGCGGCCAGGGCCGTCACGCGCAAGTTGCAGCAAGAGAAGGTGCGGGCGGAGACCGAGAAGTTCCGCGTCGGCAAGTCGACGACGCTCCTGGTGGCCCAGGCCCAGCGCGACCTGCTGGAAAGCCAGATCGCCGAGGTCCTGGCCCTGGTCTCGAACCTGAAGGCCTGGGTCGAGTTCTACCGGCTCGAAGGGTCGCTGCTGGAGCGGCGCGGCATACAGTGCCCCGGCCGCGAGCCCGTCGAGATGCCGGCGCCGCGGTTGCCGTGAGGGGCGGATGCCTGGATAACGGAGCGGCCATGAACGCCTTCGTCTTGCACAAACCTTGGCTGCCGGGGGTTCTTCTCTGCCTCGGCCTCGTGCTGCCGGCCGGCTGCGCCAAGGAGACGCCTTCCGGCGGCAAGAGCAGCGGCGCTGCGGCCGACGCGGCCGCGCCCGTCCTGGTCGCCGCCGTGGAGCAGCGGGATGCGCCCGTCGACCTTCGCGTCTTCGGGTTCGTCGAGGCCAACCTGAGGGTGGCCGTCGCGTCGCAGATTACCGGCAATCTGATGACGGTCCACTTCAAGGAAGGCCAGAGCGTCCGGAAGGGCGACCGGCTGTTTTCGATCGACCCGCGCCCCTTTGAGGCGGCGCTGCGGCAGGCCGAGGCCAACCTGGCCCGCGACAAGGCCAACCACGAGAACGCCGTCAAGGAGGCCCAGCGCCAGAAGGCGCTGCTGGAGAAGGGCATCACCTCGCAGGACGAGTACGACACCGCCCAGACCGCGGCCAACGCCCTGGCCGGCACCCTCCGCGCGGACCAGGCCGCCATTGAACGGGCCACGATCGACCTGGGCTACTGCTCCATCGACAGCCCGATTGACGCCCGCACGGGCGCCTGGATGGTCCACCCGGGGAACCTCGTGACGGCGGCCAACGAAACCGTCCTCGTGGTGCTCAACCAGGTCCAGCCCATCCAGGTCAGTTTCCACTTGCCGCAGGAGAACCTGGCCGAGATCCAGAAGCAGATGGCCGCACGCACGCTCCAGGTCCAGGCCCTCATCCCCGGCCCGTACGGGCCCGAAACCGGCGCCCTGACGTTCGTCGACAATACCGTCGACCGCACCACCGGCATGATCCAGATGAAGGCGACCTTCGCGAACCCGCGCGAGCGGCTGTGGCCCGGGCTGTACGTCAACGTGGTGATGACCCTGGCGACCCAGCCCAACGCCGTGGTGGTGGCGTCGCGCGCGATCCAGGCGGGCCAGAAGGGGACGTACGTCTTCGTGGTCAAGGCCGACGATACCGTGGAGGCCCGCCCCGTGAAGATCGACCGGTCGCTTGGCGACGACACCGTCATCTCGCAGGGCCTGGCGCCGGGCGAGCGGGTGGTGACCGACGGGCAACTGCGTCTGGTGCCCGGGGCAAAGGTGGCCGTGAAGGCCGGCCTGGTCGCGGCCGAGCCGGCTCGCCAGCCGGCCACGGCACGGCCCGTAGCCGTGCCAGGGGGTGACGCCGCGGCAAGCCCGGCCGGCGCCCGTGTAACCCGTTAGTTACGGTTGGTCCGGGGATTATGTAGCGCGGGGCTTTATGCCCCGCGCGGCCGTGCGCGGGGGATAAACCCCCGCGATACAGTCGGCGAAAGCGGTCGCCACAACCGAAACTAACCCTTTACGCGCCCGTCAAGAAAAGTGTCAGGAACCTTGTTCCTGAAGCCGCGGTCGCCTGGGCGACCGCCAAGGCGGCCGAGAAGTCATGAACCTCGCGGAACCGTTCATTCGCCGGCCCGTCATGACGACGCTGGTCATGTCGGGCATCCTGATCTTCGGCGTCATGGCGTACCGGTCGCTGCCCGTGAGCGACCTGCCGAACGTCGACTTCCCGACGATCATGGTCCGGGCGAACCTGCCGGGGGCGACGCCCGAAACGATGGCCTCGTCGGTCGCGCTGCCGCTGGAGCGGCAGTTCTCGACCATCTCGGGCCTCGACAACATGATCTCCACGAGTTCGCAGGGGGGAACGGAGATCACGCTCCAGTTCAGCCTGAATCGGGACATCGACGCCGCCGCCCAGGACGTCCAGGCCGCCATCTCGCGGGCCGCGCGGCAGTTGCCGCCCGACATGCCCAATCCGCCGTCCTACTTCAAGGACAACCCGGCCGACCAGCCCATCCTGTACCTGGCCCTGACGAGCCCCACGCTGCCGCTGTCGGCCCTGAACGAGTACGGCGACACCCTGATTGCCCAGCGCATCTCGATGGTCGACGGCGTCTCGCAGGTCCAGGTCTTCGGCTCGCAGAAGTACGCCGTCCGCGTCCAGGTGGACCCCCGGGCGCTGGCGTCGCGCGGCATCGGCATCGACGAGGTGGAAGCGGCGCTGGTGCGCGGCAACGTGAACCTGCCGACGGGCATCCTGTACGGGCCGCACCGGTCCTTCACGGTCCAGGCCACCGGCCAACTGCTGAAGGCCGCGGACTACCGGCCGCTGATCGTCACGTACCGCAACGGCGCGCCGGTGCGCCTGGGGGCGCTGGGGTCGGTCCTCGACAGCGTCGAGAACGACAAGGTGGCCGCCTGGTTCTGCACGTCCGAGTTCCAGCAGCGGTCGATCGTCATGGCCGTCAGGCGCCAGCCCGGCACGAACACGGTGGAGGTGGCCAACGCCGTCAAGGCCCTGCTGCCGACGTTCCGCGCGCAGATGCCGGCCTCCGTGGCGCTGCACGTGCTGTCGGACCGCAGCCTCTGGATCAAGGAGTCGGCCGACGACGTGCAGTTCACGCTCCTCGTGACCCTGGTGCTGGTGGTGGTGGTGATCTTCCTGTTCCTGAGGAACGCCTCGGCCACGACCATCCCCAGTTTGGCGCTGCCGATGTCGGTCGTCGGCACGTTCGTGGTGATGTACGCGCTGGGCTACAGCCTGGACAACCTGTCGCTGATGGCGTTGACGCTGTCGGTGGGGTTCGTGGTGGACGACGCCATCGTGATGCTGGAGAACGTGTTCCGGCACATGGAGATGGGGAAGCCCCGCATGCAGGCGGCCCTGGACGGCTCGCGCGAGGTCGGGTTCACGATCCTGTCGATGACGCTGTCGCTGGCGGCGGTGTTCATCCCGGTGCTGCTGATGAGCGGGATCGTGGGCCGGCTGTTCCGCGAGTTTGCCGTGACCATCGGCGCGGCGGTGCTGATCTCGGGCTTCATCTCGCTTTCGCTGACGCCGATGCTCTCCAGCCGGTTCCTGCGCGACCCCGCCCTGGCCCGCCACGGGCGCCTCTACGCCGCCTCGGAGAAGGTCTTCTCGTGGATGCTCCGCTTCTACGACGTGACGCTGAGGGTGGCCCTGAGGCACCGGCTGGTCACGTTCCTGGCGGCCTTGGCCTTCCTGGGCGGCACGGTGGACCTTTTCATGCGGGTCAAGCAGGGGTTCATCCCCAGCGAGGACCGCGACCAGATCACCATCCGGACCGAGGCCGCCCAGGGCATCGCCTACACGTTCCTGCACGAACACCAGCAGGCGCTGGCTTCCATCGTCCAGGCAGACCCGAACGTGCTGCAATTCATGTCGAGCGCCGGGCCGGGCTCCGGCGGCAGTTCCGTCGGCAATACCGGCCAGATGCTCGTTCTCCTGAAGCCGCGCAGCGATCGCTCGATGAGCGCCGAGGAAGTGGTCCAGTCGCTCCGCCGCAAACTCGCCGCCGTGCCGGGCATCCGGGTGTTCCTGCGCCCGCCCGAGACCATCGCCCTCGGCGGCCGCTCCGCCAAGGGCCTCTACCAGTACACCCTGGGGGGACCCGACACCGACCTGCTCTACCAGACGGCCGCGAAGATGCTGGAGAGGGTCCGCCGCCTGCCGGGATTCCTGGACGTCACCAGCGACATGCAACTGGCGAACCCGGAGTTGAACATCCTCATCGACCGCGACCAGGCCTCCGCCCTGGGCGTGACGGCCGAGCAGATCGAGACGGCGCTGTCCGACGCGTACGGCTCGCGCCAGGTCTCGACCATTTACGCGCCGAGCAACCAGTACCAGGTCATCCTGGAACTCCTGCCGGAGTTTCAGCGGAACCCCCAGTCCGTCCAGTGGCTGTACATCCGCTCGGACACCGGCAAACTGGTGCCCATCGAGGCCGTGGCCGACCTGAAGGAAGGCACGGGGCCCCTCTCGATCAACCACGCCGGGCAGTTGCCCTCGGTCACGATCTCCTTCAACCTGGCCGCCGAGGTGTCGGCCGGCGAGGCCGTCCGCGAGGTCAACGCCCTGGCGCGCGACATCCTGCCCGACACCGTCAGCGGCGGATGGCAGGGCACCGCCCAGGCCTTCGAGGCGTCGCTGAGCAGCATGTGGCTCCTCCTGGTCCTGGCCATCCTGGTCATCTACATGGTGCTGGGCATCCTGTACGAGAACTTCTACCACCCGATTACGATCCTGTCGGCCCTGCCGTTCGCCGGCTTCGGGGCCCTGCTGACGCTTCTGGTTTTCAACACGCAACTGTCGATGTACGCCTTCGTGGGCATCATCATGCTGGTGGGCCTGGTGAAGAAGAACGGCATCATGATGATCGACTTCGCGATCGAGTCGCAGCGGGCCGGCAAGACCCCCGACGAGGCGATTCACGAGGCGTGCCTCATCCGCTTCCGGCCCATCATGATGACCACGATGTGCGCCCTGATGGCCAGCCTGCCGATCGCCCTGGGCTACGGCGCCGGGGCCGAGGCCCGGCGGCCGCTGGGCCTGGCGGTCGTGGGCGGCCTCGTGTTCTCGCAGAGCCTGACGCTTTACGTCACGCCCGTCTTCTATATCTACATGGAGAAGTTCCAGAACTTCATACGCCGCATCTTCGGTCTGCGGCCGCCGGCGGAGGCCGCGCCGCCCGCGCCCGCACCCTAAGTGGAACCGCAAGAAGTCCCGTTCATTGAAGCCATTGCGCGGTGGGTCTCTGTACCCACCGCGCCATACGCGACTACGCACCTTGGCGCGGCGGGTCAGGAGACCCGCCGCGCACGATGAACCGCTTGGGGCTCGGCGCGTCAGGGGAACTTCACGCGCATGCCGCCGCGCAGCATCTGCGTGGGGTAGAGCGTTCCTCTCCACAGGATGCCGCCGCGCCGCCGGCCCAGGATGGCGGCGCGAATCGTGAGGGCCGCAAGCAGCGGCGCTGTCAGCGGACCCGCCAGGCTGCGGAGGATCGCGGCCCTGCGGTTCCACGGGGTGGCCCGGCCGACCGCGGCGGCGCACGCCGCCAGCACCCCGAACCCGGCGTATCCGGCCGGCCGCACCGGATCGAAGGCCAGTGGCAGGAGCGTCAGGAGGGGCGACAGTTCCAGCGCCATCAGCAGGCCGGCCGCAATGAAGGCCCTCCAGAGGCTGAACCGAAGGCCGGTGGCCCATCCCTTCTCGCCGCCCACGGCCGCCTCGCGGACCGTGCGGTACCAGTGCAGGGCCACCAGGCCACGCGCGTTGACCACGCCGCACCGCGCCCCGGACCGCTTCATCATCAGGCCGAGGCCCACGTCGTCGCCTTGCTCCAGGCGGAGCCACTCCAGGCCCGGCGTCGCGTCGAAGGCCGACCGCCGGACGAGGTTGAACGCGCCGATGCCGATGAACGCCCGCGACTTCGGGTCGCCGACGGCCCACGGCCTCGTGGCCATCATGAATTGCCGCAGGAACACCGATATCATCGCGTCCGCCAGGAACGAGGCGGGCCAGAGTTCGGGCAGCGCCGCCAGGTGTCCCAGGCCCTGCTGCTCGGCGTACGCCACCGCCCGCCTGAGCGCGCCGCGGCTGAAGTGAACGTCGGCGTCCGTAAAGAGCACGAAGTCGCCGGTCGATTCGCGCAGGCCCCGGTCCAGGGCGTGGACCTTGCCCAGCCATCCGGCGGGCAACTCGCGGACGTGGATGGCCTTGACCCGCTTGTCCTTGGCGGCAAGCCGGTCGATGATCGCGCCGGTGGAATCGGTCGAGCGGTCGTCCACGAACACCAGTTCCAGGTCCGGGTAATCCTCCGCCAGGAGCGACCGGGCGGCCGGCTCGATCTTGTCCGCCTCATCGCACGCCGCCGCGACCACCGAGACGCGCGGCCAGGGCAGGGGCTCGGGCAGCGCGAGGTCGGCCAGGCGCGGCACGTCGCGGCGCAATCGGAAGATCGCGTATGCGGTCCAGAGCCAATACGCCAGGGCGGCGGCCGCGTACGCCATCAGCAATCCCCAGAGGAACCCCATTCGGGCGACCTCGATGCAGAAGCGCTGCGCCGGTCCGGAGCGCCGACACGCCGGATGATATGCTGCCCGCGCGGCCGGTCAAGGAATCTTCCACGGGGGTATGCCGCCGGGGGCGGGGAGTCCGGCCCGCAGCAGGGCCGCGCGGCGGATAGAACGGAACCCGGCGGACCGGCCAGGGGATAGGCCATGAGCCACAAAGCGGTTCCCGGCGGCATATTTCCGCCCCCCGGTTTGACTTTTCCGGAATCGGTAGTATATTAAACACAGTGGGAGGCTGCTGAGTTCGTTCGCGGCGTGGGGGTCGCGACGGGCGAGGGGCCTTCTTTCCTACCTGTCGTGACCCTACCTGCGCAAGGCCGGATGCTGCCGCGCCGCGCGGCGGTGATGTTCCTGGCCGGTCGCCGGCGCCGCTTGGCCGCGCGGTAGATGGGCCGGCGCGGCTTCGGTTATTGAACCCCTCGGGGGGCTGGGCGTTGGTCGCGGGTTGCCCGGCCCCCCGTCATGTTTCATACTCTGTCTCGCCGGCCCCTGTGCGGAGTTTCGGCCTGGCGTCCGCAGCCGCCCGCCATCCCGCCTCGCGCTGCGTGGCTGCTATCAATTGCCCCTGACGGGGCCGGGAAATGAAGCGCGGCGGGTGGGGAGAATCGGGCTTGACAGGGCGGCGCTCTTGTGTACACTAACACTGAACACTTCGCGGACGGCCAGGAGGGCTTCCCATGAAGGCATCGGTGCTGGACCTGCGGCGGCGGATGAAGGACATTCTGCGCGCGCTGGAGCGCAACGAGAGCGTCACGCTGCTTTACCGGGGCCGGCCCAAGGGCATCATAATGCCTGCGCCTCGCAAGAAGGGCGCCGTAAAGGTGCGTGAGCATCCCGCGTTCGGCATGTGGAAGGACCGCAAGGACATGAAGGACGTGGATGCCTTCGTCCGCTCGCTCAGGAAGGCGCGATACAGTGATCTTTGACACCGACGTCCTGGTTTGGGCCCTGCGGGGCAAAGTGACCGCAGCAGCACTGATGGAGACGGACGCGGACCGCCAGGTATCTGTCGTCACCTACATGGAACTGCTCCGGGGCGCACGCGACAAACGGGAGGCCGACAACATCAAGTTGTTTCTTGCGGAAACGGGCGTCCGCATCCTGCCGCTGACGGAGAACATCGGCCACCGCGCTTGCATATACATTGAAGAATACGGCTCGAAAGCGGGCCTCGGCGTGGCCGACGCGCTTGTTGCGGCAACTGCCGCTGAGGGCCGCCTGACCCTCTGTACGGCCAACCGGAAGCACTACCGGCTCATCGGCGACCTGGACGTGCGGCTGCTTCGTGTTTGAGCGTCCGGTCATTGGCCTTGTCGCCCCTGGCGGGGCTGGGAAACGACGCGCGGCGGGTCGGGAGACCCGCCGCGCGATTGATTTGAACGGCGTGGGTGCGGCCTTCCTCGCGCCGGCCCCCCGTGTATTCACGGGGGGCTAACACGGCGGATTCCCGGTTCCCTGTTCCCGGTTCCCCGTTCCCGCTTTGTTTAGTACATATCTTCACCGCCCATGCCGCCGTGGCCGGGGCCGCCTCTCTTCTTTTTCTCGGGAATCTCGGCGACGAGGGCGTCGGTCGTCAGCAGCAGGCCCGCGATGCTCGCGGCGTTCTGGAGGGCGCACCGCTCGACCTTCGTCGGGACGATGACGCCGGACTTCACGAGGTCCTCGTAGGTGTGCGTCAGGGCGTTGAAGCCGAAGTGCGGGTCGCCGGACTCGTTGACCTTCTGTCCGACGATGGAGCCGTCCTCGCCGGCGTTCTCGGCGATCTGCTTGATGGGCTCGATGAGCGCGCGGCGGATGATGTCGGCGCCGATTTTCTGGTCGCCTTTCAGTTTGAGTTTGTCGATGGCCTTGCGGGAGCGCAGCATGGCCACGCCGCCGCCGGCCAGGATGCCTTCCTCGACGGCCGCGCGGCAGGCGTGCAGGGCGTCCTCGACGCGGGCCTTTTTCTCTTTCATGGCGCTTTCGGTGGCTGCGCCGACCTTGACCTGGGCCACGCCGCCGGCCAGTTTGGCGAGGCGCTCGTTGAGTTTCTCCTTGTCGTAGTCGCTGGTGGTCTTCTCGATCTCGGTGCGGATGGCCTCGATGCGGCCCTTGATGGCGTTGCCGGAGCCTGCGCCCTCGATGATCGTGGTGTTGTCCTTGTCGATGGTCACCTTCTTGGCCGTGCCGAGGTCGGCGATCTCGACGTTCTCGAGTTTGATGCCGAGGTCGTCAAAGAGCGCCTTGCCGCCGGTCAGCGTGGCGATGTCCTCCAGCATGGCCTTGCGGCGGTCGCCGAAGCCGGGGGCCTTGACGGCGCAGCACTGAAGCGTGCCGCGAAGGCGGTTGACGACCAGCGTGGCCAGGGCGTCGCCCTCGATGTCCTCGGCGATGACGAGCAGGGGCCGGCCGGCCTGCGCGATCTTCTCCAGCAGGGGCAGCAGGTCCTTGACGTTGGAGATCTTCTTTTCCTGAACGAGGATGTAGGGCTTCTCCAGTTCGCAGGTCATGGACTCCAGGTCCGTGATGAAGTGGGGCGAGATGTAGCCCTTGTCGAACTGCATGCCCTCGACGACCTCGACGGTGGTGTCGAGGCTCTTGCCTTCCTCGACGGTGATGACGCCGTCCTTGCCGACCTTGTCCATGGCGTCGGCGATCATCTGGCCGATTTCCTCATCGTTGTTGGCGGCGCAGGTGCCCACCTGGGCGACTTCCTTGGACGAGGTGACCGGCTTGGACTGCTTCTTGAATTCGGCGACGACGGCCTCGACGGCGGCGTCGATGCCGCGCTTCAGTTCCATCGCGGTCGCCCCGGCGGTGACGTTCTTGAGGCCCTCGCAGAAGATGGCCTCGGCCAGGAGGGTGGCGGTGGTGGTGCCGTCGCCGGCCACGTCGCTGGTCCTGGAGGCGGCCTCGCGGACCATCTGGGCGCCCATGTTCTCCCAGGCGTCCTCGAGTTCGATTTCCTTGGCCACGGTCACGCCGTCCTTGGTGACGGTGGGCGCGCCGAAGGATTTTTCGAGAATGACGTTGCGTCCGCTGGGTCCGAGGGTCACGCGGACGGCCTTGGCGATGGTCGCCACGCCCCTGCGGATGGCCTCGCGGGCTTCCTGGTCAAATGCGATCTTTTTGGCTGCCACGGTCGTGTCTCCTTAGGGTCTGTGCGGGAAGCGGCTATTTCTTCCTGATGACGGCCAGGATGTCGTCCTGGCCCATGATGAGGACTTCTTTGCCCTCGACGGTGACTTCGGTGCCGGCGAAACTGGAGAAGATGACCTCGTCGCCGACCTTGACGGAGGGCTTGACGA
>Ga0315294_10010457_pt1 | contig 10179 bp, 10 predicted proteins | sample YL17G13_40_MG_FD_203626 | JGI IMG/M metagenome (GOLD analysis project Ga0315294, IMG submission 203626) | Sediment microbial communities from Yellowstone Lake, YNP, Wyoming, USA - YL17G13_40 | ecosystem: Environmental > Aquatic > Freshwater > Lake > Sediment | place: USA: Wyoming | collected...
AGCTATTTTTTTTGACGGCATAATCTATCTCCGACAAAGCAATTCTGGTTTGATTATCGGTTCAGGCGATGGAATTGTCAATTGTAAACCCCCACACCTATTTGCACAGCTGCACTGTATACTGATATTGCCTGGTTATCGCAATACCATTCAGTTTTACACTTGCCGGAACAATGCAAATAGGTGTGGGGGTAAATCGTTGACATAATAAGATGGCCAAGAAATCCCGACAGATGTCCATTACGACAAAAATAAAAAGGGGCCGGTACAAACAGCCAGCCTTTTTCAGAAAAAATAGGTGCCTGTCCCCAATTTAATTAGGATTATAACTGTCCGCCCCAATGTTAAAATCTTTGAAATTAGTTACCCTATCATAATCAACATCCCCCCAGTTATAATTTTCTCCTTCAAAAGTTTGTTTTAACCAATCATCAGCAATGCATTTGATATCCCAATAATCAACTTTACCATCAAGTTTGCCAATACCATTTGGCCCAGCAACATCTCCTGGAACTACTGCAGGAGTTTCAATTCTCCAAGTAGCATATTGCCCTGCAGGCTGGTTTACTAAATAATATGCAATAAATTGAGTTATAACTCCGGGGTCTTTATTCACATCATGGACTGTATTGTTCGGGTCATTTATATCATAGGTAATAACTCTTCTATTCTCTAAACCATTTGCATCATTCATTAAAAATTTTAATTTATTAGTTCTTGTACCAGGCAGATAGGCTTTTAATGCTAAATCAAATTCAGCATAAGGAGTATTTTCTTTTTTTGCATTAATTCTAGCTCTAAATCCAGGTTCATTAGAAGAAATTTCCATTGCATTATCACAAGGAGAACCAATAAAGTCTGCGTCATGATTATCTTTACCTTCATTTGCATCAGGAAAAGTTCGAAAATATGCAATCATATTTTCAATATTAGGGTCTGTTGGAGTGAGAGAATTACATATTAGAATCTCTGCTCCTCTTAAACTCTCAACAGCAAAAAAAGGCATAGAAAAAGCAAAAAAACTCCTAATTGGATATTTAGCTATATTCTTGCCAATCTGTTTAAGTTCATTTAAAAAATTTTCCAGTGTTTGTTTCATATTAACTATATAGTAACAACATTATTTATAAATGTTTGTTTTTATAATTTGTTTAAATACCTTATACTTACATTATACTTGTAATCATCTCCTGTTAATCCAGTCCAGTTAATTTTCTCTGTTAATAAGTCATACACGGTGATATTATCTCCGCTTTCTCGTTTAAGATAACGAATGGGCACAAACTTATAGTATTATATCGGAGCTGAAACCACTTGTAAAGAAAATAATACCTCTAAAATGGGATAACCAAGGAATCCCGATTTATCGAGATATCCCCTTAATAAACAGTCTTCACAGCAAAATAAAAAAGGCTATAAAAAATAGGTGGCTGTCCCCAATTTAAAAAATATAAAAGAAACTCGGGTTAAAGACAAAGTTTTTTGACCTTGAACAGTCGCAGGTTTGTGCGAAACCGCTTTTTTATCACAAAAATCGGGATTCTGCGGACAAATTGTAAATCAGATTGACAATTTGTCCGATAGATAGTATAGGTGCTGTTTATGATCAAGAGAATAATGGCTGAAAAATTGAAGGCTCTGGCCTCGAAATTTCCGGTTGTTTCGGTAATCGGTCCGCGGCAGTCTGGCAAAACAACATTAGTCAGAAACGTTTTTGCCGATATGGATTACGTATCTCTGGAGGACCCGGACACCAGAGAGTTTGCCCACAACGACCCGCGTGGATTTCTGGCCACACACAACAAAGGCGCAGTAATAGATGAGGCCCAAAGAGTTCCGAATCTGTTTTCTTATATTCAAACAGCCGTTGACAGCAAAAAAGGAGCCGGCCGGTTTATTCTTACCGGCTCGCAGAATATCCTGCTGCAGGAGAACCTCTCACAAACGCTGGCCGGGCGCGTTGCTATTTTGAGATTGCTTCCATTAAGCATTGATGAATTAAAGACTACAAAATACAGCCTCAATAGTCCCGAAGACTGTCTTTTCAGGGGCTTGTATCCGCGGATATATGACAAACACATTGAAGCTGGCGACTGGTATCCTAATTATATTCAGACTTATGTGGAAAGGGACGTGCGACTGATAAAAAACATATCGGATTTGCATGCCTTCCAGAAATTCGTGAAGATGTGTGCCGGCAGAATCGGACAGTGCCTTAACCTCTCATCGCTGGGCAACGACTGCGGAATTACGCACAACACCGCCAAGTCGTGGCTTTCCATTTTGGAAGCCACGTATCTTGTGTTCCTGATTCGGCCATACCACAGGAATTTGAACAAGCGTCTGATTAAAATGCCGAAGTTGTATTTTTATGACACGGGGCTTGCCTGTTCGCTCCTCGGTATCCAGAACGTTGCGCAGCTTGACACGCATTATTTGAAGGGAAGCTTGTTTGAGTCGTTTGTTCTTTCAGAAATTCTGAAAGACAGATTCAACAAAGGAATTGAGCCGAATTGTTTCTATTGGCGGGACAAGACAGGCAATGAAATCGATTGCATAATAGAAACAGGCGAATCAGTGCTGAGTATCGAGATAAAAGCCGGCAAGACAATCTTGGAGGATTTTTTTGCAGGGTTAAGATATTGGCGTGAATTAGTCAGGGGGGCAGACAAAAATGCGTATGTGATTTACGGCGGCGATGAAAATCAGAAACGCTCTTATGGCTCAGTCGTATGCTGGAGAAATATCACATCAATATTCCAGCGGCATAAATAACGGCAGGGTCAAAAGTTTACAAGAAATCTTAAAAAAGACCCCTGTTCTCCAGGAGTTTTTGTATCTTTCGTTTAACCTGCCGAGCGAATTTTACCGCCTGTTTTGCCTCCGAAAGCGAAATCGGTTCATAAGGGCCGGGATAACGCATCGCAGTTGCATATTCAGTCAGCCGCCTCTGCTCATCAACCGGCAAAGAAAGACGTATGCTTTTCGGCGTCAGCGATACCAGCGTCTCGATGTCGTGCGTGCGAGGGAATTCTATTTTTAATATAACAAGAAAAGCCTTGAGATATTTTTCAACACACTGCTGAGCATGAAAACATACCGTATCTGTCGGACATCTATCACCCATTTTAAGCGTATGAGCCGCGTTTTTGAGGTCGTTGTCGGCCTTGGCCATCCATTATTCACGGGCGACTATTGCGGATTTGTTATCTGCGGGCATAGAGAACCTTCCCCTGGCGTGCGGCAGGTCGTTCAATAGTTCCTACAACATCCTTGCGCCATTCAAATTCCTGAGGCGTAACAACAACCACATCTTTTGCAACAGCAATATTGTGCAGCGCTACCCCGATTTCAACCGCCTTTTCGCGTCTCGAACCAGTTACAGGCATTACAACAAGCAAATCAAGGTCGCTGTCCGGCCCGGCGTTGCCTCTGGCGAAAGAGCCGAAGAGAATGATTTTGTCGGGAGAAAACCGGCTGACAATACGACCGACTATTTTTTTAATCTGCCTGTCGGCAGTAAACTTTTTCTTTTGCGCTGATTTACTGTTTCTGCCCATTGGTTTTTCCTTTTAACCGCTTTGTCAGGATACTCCATAAAAACAACATTTGCAAGTTTATAATAGCTTGATTCTCCCACAATCTTTGGGACAATTACCTGCCTTGTGAAATCATTGACAGTTACGACCCTGTGGGTTAAAATAAAGTTTTCATTTTTCAGGTAATGATGAAAATATCGCTTAATTGGCTAAAAGATTACGTTCAGGTAACCGAGTCAGCTGAAAGGCTTGCGGAGCTTTTGAGCAATCTGGGGTTCGGTACTGAAAGCATCGAAAAATTCGGCAGCGATACGGTTATTGATATTGATGTTACCAGCAACAGGGGCGATTGCTTAAGCTTCATAGGCGTAGCCCGCGAGATTGCAGCGGCAACAGGCAGGGAGCTGAAGCTGCCAAAGATTGAATACGAAGCTGTGAAGAAAGATATAAGCCATCTGGTTAGCGTTGAGATTCCTGAGCCTGCGCTTTGCGGCAGATATACGGCCAGAATAATTGAAGGCGTTAAAGTCGGCCCCAGCCCTGACTGGATGGTTAAAAGGCTTGAGGCGGTCGGATTACGGAGCGTCGGAAATGTAGTCGATGCAACGAATTATGCGATGATGGAGACGGGGCAACCGCCGCATGCGTTTGATTATGACAAAATCAGACTTCGACAAGCTCAGTCGAGCCAAGGGGCAAAAATCATTGTCCGCAGGGCAAAAAAAGGTGAGAAACTTATCAGCATTGACGGCACAGAATGTAAACTTGAGCCGGATATGCTGATTATTGCCGACGCTAAGGGGCCTGTGGCAATAGCAGGCGTGATGGGTGGCATTGAAACAGAAGTCAGCGGAGCAACCGCTAATATCCTGCTGGAAGATGCGAGCTTCAGCCCGCCGAGTATCAGGACGACATCACAAAAACTTTCCCTTCCCAGCGAGGCAGCATTTCGTTTCGGCAGGATGGTCGATATTCAGCAGATTGACTGGGCGTCAGAAAGGACTGCACAGCTTATTGTCAAAGCTGCCGGCGGCAGGGTCGTCGAAGGCGTTGTTGACGCATGGCCTGTAAAACCGCAGGTGCAAAAGGTTGAACTGCGGCTGAGCAGATTAAATAAACTGCTGGGTATCGAGGTGGCGGGGCAAAAAGCGTTTGAAATTCTCAAGTCTTTGAAATTTGAACCTCAAAAAGCAGATTCTGACAAAATAATCTGTACGGTGCCGAGCTGGCGGGCGGATGTGAGCAGGGAGGCCGATTTGATTGAGGAGGTGGCGAGGGTTTATGGTTACGACAAGGTCGGCGTCAGGGAAAGAATCAGTATAGAAATCGCTCCTGTCGATAAGAGGCAGCGGATAATTTGTTCAGTAAGCACATTCCTTAATAGCTGCGGTTTTTACGAGGCGATAACGACGAGTTTTTCCGACCGGCAAAGTGCAGAACTTGTAACCGGTAAAGGCCCTGAAGGTCATCTTGCCGTGTCCGCCGCGGTGCGACCGCGTCGCGACGTGCAGGATATAAGCCGTAAGACCGAGAATCTGCTGAGGAGCTCTCTTATAGGTTCATTGCTGAATGTGGTCAGGCACAATTATAATGTCGGCAACAAAAATATAAGGATTTATGAAATTGCAGATGTTTTCACGCGGCGCCAGGACGGCAGCCACATCGAGCATACGAGTTTATCTGTTGTCTGCGACAGCGATTTTGGAATTCTCAAGGGGGCGGTTTGCGGCCTGATAAAGATGATTGACAGAGATGCTAATATTGTTTTTGCACCTGCCCAGCTGCACTGGGCAAAGGCAGGAGCTGAAATTCTTGTTAACGGCGAAAAAATCGGTTCTGCAGGCGTTTTGAGCGATGAAGCTGCCGAGGGTTTTGATATAAAGGCTGACCGGATTTGTTCTGCTGAATTGAATTTTGACATGCTTTTGGAGATGGAGAGGCCGCAGGTCAAAATGAAGCCGCTGCCGAAGTTTCCTGCGATAGTCAGGGACCTGTCGCTTATTGTTGGTGAGCAGGTTCAATGGTCGAAATTGGAGCAGATTATTCGCTCGCGTGCGCCGCAGGAACTTGAAGAGATAAAATTCGAGGGGATATACAGGGGCAAACCGATTCCGGCGGGCAAAAAAAGCGTTACAGTTTCGCTGCGTTTCAGAGACGAGGACGGCACATTGCAGCATCAAAGTGTTGACCGCTGGCAGCAGGAGATATTTGCTGAGCTTGCAGCGAGAGTCGGTGCGGAAATCAGACAGGCCTAAAAGGTGTTTCGGCATCCTGTTAAGCGTAGAGATATTCTGCGCATAACCGGCATAAAAAAAGAGCAGAACGGCGTAGGAGGAACAGCCGTCTGCCCCAAAAACGAGGGAAATAAGTTCCCTGTAATTAATACGAGAAAACCAGCGAAACTGTTTGCCGAAAAAAGCGCAAAAAAAATGGCAGGCGGCCGAGGAGAGAAACCGCCATGCCGTGTGCGCCTCCTAAAGAGGAGGAGGTACGTGTGGGCTATTTAGAATAACGTTCTTATTATAGTACGTCAAGCAAAAATTTCTGTTCGACAGAATTTTTTTCAAAAATTATTATAACATATTCTGACGAAAAAAAGCAAGGTTTTTTTATTTAATTGCGATGTTTGAAACAGGTCTTATAAAATTACGGATAAGATAAGGATTTTTATAGGGTTATGATTGAAAATGAGCGAGAAATGGCTCTAAACAAATCCCCTGTAATAGATGGGAAATGCATTTTTTGCCCCCACACCAATGTATTGATGTGGGGATTTACCGGATGCAGGCCGCTCAGAGGGCCGAATTCTGCCATGCTCTTGAATAGCCATCCGGGGGCAAATGTCACAATAATGCCGTTAGTTGTGATTTTATGCAAGTTTGAGAGATAATTTATCCGTTTGACTCAAAAGGGTTAGCGGTTTACTATTGGTTCTGAGGTACTTATGGCGAGTCATAATCTGGCGAAAATCAAGATAGAAGATTTGGAGATAATCGGCTATTCGGTGGCGGGCGAAGAAACGGTAGTGGCGATGCCGCAGTTAGATGTCTGCTTCGATATCGGCAAGGCTCCCGACCAGATTATCAGTATAAACAATGTTCTGCTGACGCACGGCCATATGGACCATTCAGCCGGAATAGCATATTATCTTTCTCACAGACAATTCTGCGGTCAAAGGCCGGGCAGGGTTTTTGCACCGGAGAATATGATACTTCCGTTACGCGAAGTAATAGATGCCTGGGGCCGGCTTGACGGCAACAAAATACCGGCAGAACTTGTGCCTATGAGTCCCGGCGATGAATTTCAGATTAAACCGAATCTTATCGTCAGGGCCTTTGCCACCCGGCACTGCAGGGGTTCGCTGGGCTTTTGTGTTCTGGAAAAAAAGAAGAAGCTGAAAGAAGAGTATCTTGGTCTTGCCGGAGGTGAAATTGTATCTCTCAAAAAAAATGGCGTGACAATTGATTATCCTGTTGAAATTTCCCTTGTGACGTATCTTGGCGATACCCGATATCACAATTTTTCAAAGCTTGATTTTATTGCCAAAAGCAGGATATTGATTGCCGAGTGCACCTTTATGGATGACGAACATATTGACAGGGCTCTGGCTGGCGCACATATGCACATAGATGAGTTTGCCAGAATGATAAATGATTTTGACAATGAGTATATTATCGTTACTCATTTAAGTCAGCGCACCGCCATACAGGAAGCGAAAAAGATACTCAAGGCCAAGCTGGACAGCCGTGTTTATGAGAAGGTAATTCTGCTGATGGACAAGAAGAGTCCTTTCAGGCAGGAATAGAAGCAGGGATTTGCTAACCTTTTAACTCGGCAGGGGTATGGTTTTGCAACTGGTCGAGCGAACAGGGCTCAGCAACTTTTCGATAGCCTAAGGCCTTGATGAGCTCCAGAACTTCCGTCCAGGTAGGAAATGGCCTGTTGTTTAATTTTTTGTACTTGTCGACAGTCATCACGAACTCGAACTGTTCATCAGTCATCTGACCTTCTTCAGCGGCTTTTCTATCTTCCGGGCGTCTTCTGCCCGGTCCGCGACGGCGGTCAAGACCGAGCCTTCTGTTAATAATCTCAGTTCTCCTGCGTTTTTTACGTCTGTTTTCCGACACTTGACGTGCTGTTGAAAAGCAATTATCTATGTGTGACTGGTAACTGTCCACTTTCATCACCTCAATAACTTGTATTTTTTAATAGTTTTCTTCTTCGAAGTCCTCATCTTCGTCGAGGTAATCCGGGTCCGGCTCATCCTGCCACTGGTCGGGGTCATTAAAAGCGCCGTCAAGGAAATGGTCGAATTCCTGGCGGGATTCAATAATTTCCTGTGCCTGTTCAAGACAATTTTCCGGGACCATCACGGCTATTGGAGGAGCTGTCGAAGAGAAGCCTTTCTGGGTTGCTATTACAGCGGGGATATCATTTTTAGCCAGTATATCCCTGTATTCATTTGCGAGGTCTAAGTCTTCAGCAATTGCCACGGTTATATACTCTTTCAGAGCCGATTTTGATATGTCGTTTTGTTCGTTCATTTTTTGACTCCTGTTAGGCGCCAAAGTCATCGCTATAAGAGCGTTCTTTAACAGTTTCGGCAAAAAACGGCGGTCAAATAACCGGGAAATTCGCCCAAATGGCTTATTAGACGCGAAATTTTGCGTTTTTGGCGTATTTTTTTGTTGCAAAACGTCTGATAAGCCTTCAAAATACGGCAGTGAAGTCGGTTCTGGCGGAAAGGGCCGATAAAAAAGTAACAGTTATTTTTTGCATGGAGGATTATTAACATGGCAAAGAAAAAAGCAGCAAAAGGAAAAGAATCTCTAATTGTAGCGAGCAAGGTCAGGGCGTACATCAGGGGCAAGAAGATGATGACCTCAGCGGATGCCCTTGGTGCTCTGAGCGACAGGATTTACTGTATTCTCGATTGTGCCTGTGAACGTACAAAGGCCAACAGGAGAAGCACGTTAAAGCCGCAAGACCTGTGATTTTTGTCCGCCGGTTGCGGACAAAACGAAAATTAAAAATTCAAAATTTAGAATGCAAAATTAAGGAAGTCATCCCGCACCTATTTGCATTGTGGCAGCAAGTGTAAAGCCGAATAGTACTGCAATAACCGGGCAGTTTCAGTTTACGGTGTTGCTGTGCAAATGGGTGTGGGATTCCACAATTTTGATATTTGATTTTTAATTTGTTTGAATTTTTAACCGACCTCTGCGCGAAAAACATTGGTCGGTTTTTTTTTGGACGGACTTAACGTAATTTATTTTTGATAGTGTTTTTCAGCAGTATTTCTATCTTTTTTTAATTTTTTCTGCCTACAGGTCCGATAAATATTTGAAAGATTGGCCTTACGATACTGAAAATCTGATTTTATGGGAACAATTCATTAAACCCTATGGCCTGAAACACCGATTATAACCTTATCGAATACCCTATTTTTAATTGTTTTTTGGAGACAAGAGGGGCATCGTGAAGATATTTATGCTTGGCTGGGAGTTTCCGCCCTTTATCAGCGGCGGTTTAGGCACAGCGTGCTATGGTTTAACGAGGTCCATGAGCAAGCTGGGGCTGGAGGTAATCTTCGTATTGCCCCGGTCTGTCGGTATGGACATGCGGTCTACCCATGTCAAAATGCGGACGCCGGCGGATATAAACCAGCTGGAGCTGGAGAAACTCGAACGGGGGCTTAAAAACGTTAAATTCCGGGCCATTGAATCTCCGTTACGGCCTTATGCAGATGCTGAGAGTTACAAACGTGAGGTGGAAGAGCTTATACGTGCCAAGCAAAAGCGCTATAGTATAACCGGCTCGAGCGGAGAATCTGCTGGCGGCAGTTTTCATCACTATTGCGGCGATATGTATGCAGAAGTTCACAAATATGCTGCTGCAGCGGTTAAGCTGGCGATGCAGGAGGATTTTGATATAATTCACGCTCACGACTGGATGACTTATCCGGCAGGTATTGCGGTGGCAGCGGTTACAGGCAAGCCGCTTGTTGTTCATGTTCACTCGACCGAATTTGACCGCAGCGGAGAGCATGTCAACCAGATGATTTATGACATTGAGCGAGCGGGGATGCACGCGGCCGACAAGGTGATTGCAGTCAGTTTTCTGACCAGGAATATAATAATCGGCCGTTACGGCGTAACCGGCGATAAGGTTGAGGTTGTTTATAACGGTGTTGAAAGAAACGACAACGGTCTTAACCTTGGCACAACAGGCATCAAAAAGGACGAGAAGATTGTGCTGTTTCTCGGCCGAATCACGATGCAGAAGGGCCCCGAATATTTTCTTGGCGCAGCCAAGAAGGTGCTCGAGGTCATGGACGACGTCAAGTTTGTGATGGCGGGCTCCGGCGATATGATGCGAAAGACGATAGAGCTTGCCGCCGAGCTTGGTATCGGCAGCAAGGTTCTTTTTACGGGTTTTCTGCGCGGCGAAGATTTGCGGAAGGTTTATGAGATGGCGGATTTGTATGTTATGCCGAGCGTTTCCGAGCCGTTTGGTATAACTCCACTTGAAGCCCTTAATCACGATGTGCCTGTTCTTATCAGCAAACAGAGCGGGGTTTCAGAAGTGCTTACCCATGTTTTGAAGGCGGACTTCTGGGATGTAGACGAGATAGCCAACA
>Ga0315294_10010460_pt1 | contig 10178 bp, 10 predicted proteins | sample YL17G13_40_MG_FD_203626 | JGI IMG/M metagenome (GOLD analysis project Ga0315294, IMG submission 203626) | Sediment microbial communities from Yellowstone Lake, YNP, Wyoming, USA - YL17G13_40 | ecosystem: Environmental > Aquatic > Freshwater > Lake > Sediment | place: USA: Wyoming | collected...
GTTCTTTTTCGTATTTACGTCAAAGTTATTTCCCGTGGTGCTGCCATGTATCGGATGTGTGCCTTGGTATTTTCCGTCTCCGCGCTCCCTCAATTTGTCTAAGTCCACGACGAGAGCCATCGGAATATCCATGCCTACATGTGCCTTATCCTCTTCCGCGTCCGCCTCTTCCTCCTTCCGTATTGCGCCTGTCCACTTGAGCCCGTCCCCGAAAATGCTCTCTAAATCCGCTTTGGAGACCCATTCGAGAGGGACATCTTTGATGATTTTGTATGTGCCGCCTGAATTATGTTTGCTACCGGGTCCTACAACATACTTATTCATGACTTGAACATTGCCGATTTGCTTGCTATCCTTGTCGAATAAGAGGCCATTCTCGGTCGCGTCAGTTCTGATATACGCATGTCGCCCTTCGCCACTGATTCTGCCAGATTGCACTGTGAGGGTGTTAACTTTTGCTTCAAATTCTTCCGCGAGTGATTTTATGTCAAAATCAATGATTGCGATGCCTCGTCCAGCCATTGTTCCATAATTATTTCCTGCTGCAAGCCATTTCTCAAGTTCTTCCGCATTATACGGTTTATCTTGCCAGCCGTATTCGACAGCTCTTTTGCCTGACTTTTCATCGCCTGCAATCGGCTTTGCTACTTTGAGAAAGTGAGGCCCGAACGGTTTCAGTTTATCGATTAGAGATTGCGGAATAGTGATAGGCTCGCCTATGGCCATAACTTCTTTTACCGTTTTGGCTGAGTATCTTTTCATAATCTCACGACAGGCGTCGAATCAATTCGTTTTTCGATGATTTTTTCAACGATGGATTTTCGCTGGTCTTCAGGCAAATCGAAAAACTCCTTGGCGCAGTCATCACAAAGAAAATACACGACGGCTTGCCTGACATTATCATCAGAAAACATGCCCGTGGTGGTGATTTCTTTTGTCGTGTCGCATAACATGCAATACTTGATTGCTCCCCCGTTAGAGACTGTTCTGCACATAACCTTTAACTCGTAATGCTTGATTTTTTCCCAGTCGAGTTTTTCCTTTATGACCCACGTCTTGATTATGCCCGTGAATTCTACACGAAATTCTTTACTCAATGGCGTTCCTTTTCACCCCCTGCCGAGCCTACGCCCGCTTGCGTTTTCGTATTTCTCTGGTGCGCGCTGGTGCCTAGATCGATTTCCATTTCTAAATTCCTCCATGATTTTTTAGAGCGCCCATCCCCGCCCTCCTCTAGGTCTCATTGGGCACCACCTATTGCCCGTTTGTTCGGGCTAAGAGCGGTTAGAAAAATGGGAAAATTGAGGGGAATTATCGTTGCTTCCATGCCCTTGTACTTGCTGACCTCTGGCCGACAGAGTTAATCAACTCAGCCTTTGCATCTTCCTCGTCCGTTTATGGTGAAATACCAAAGCCGTAGACGCTTGGTGCGTCGCAGCAATCCGACATCTGAGAGTTGCCTATTTTTGACAACGCTCTTCCTAACGGATGAGGTCGACTGGCCGTCTTCCTTTACAAAGTTACTTGTAAAGCGCATCTATACTGCCAAATGGCAGTATCTCCTTAAAAACGTTGCTGCCAAATGGCGGTAAATTTAAAAACGTAACGTGAATATCATGTAAAGGAGGCAACAAAATGGGCGAAATGTCTGAAGAGAAAGAACGGAAAGTTATTCATAGACTTGTGGCATTATGGACAGGTAGGGAAAAAGAATGGTTGACATACAAGCAAATTGTTAGCGAACTAAAGAAAAGAGGGCTTAGTGAGAGAACAGCGGTTCGCTATCTGACAACTTTAGTTCATGAGAGGAAACTGGTGAGAGAAGAACGTGGATACAAAAAGACGTTCTACAGACCAGATGAACATTTTTTGAAGACTTTGTATCCGTCGCTCGATTGGATTCACAGTTATGAAGAACATTTAGGTCGAAGTGTCAAGGAAACCGTTTCTGCGAAATTTGAAAGGGCCCTCATCAACTCTAAAGAAACAGATAAGCGAATCGAAAAACTGATTTCTGAAGAAATTGACAAAATACCCAAGGAACCCCCCTCTGAGGAAGACGTGGCACAAGCTATTTACAATGTTCTTTCGAGAGAAAAGCTGTCAGAAACAGATTCTAGGATATTGGTCTCTTCGGTGGAACGTTTTTTCAAGACTCTCTGCGAGTCTCTTTCAAATCCCTACGGATGCGCAGGAACAATTGAACCATACGTCCTTATCTCCAGCTTGGCAAGAGACATAGAAACACTCTTATCAGCATATATGGATCTATGGAGTTTTATGTATATGGTTCCAGGGGCCTCATTTGAATTTGAAAAGTATATGAAAGAGAAATTTCCGTTAATACCACAGTAAGCAGCGCTTGCCATATTTAAGGGTAGAAACCGCCGGAAGTTAGCGTGTCCATACAACATCTGGCGGAAATATTGATTTGACTATCAAATGTACTTGTCGAGCGGTCCTCTTATTTTTGGCTTGTACTTGTCGCATATGCTGCTGTCTGGGTCCACGTAACCCTTTCCTTTAAAGAAGAAGCTCAGACAGCTGACGCTCTTTGACTTGCGCTTGAGACGAGAAGAGAAAACACTTGGTGTGTGTGCGTAGAGAGGCTGAAGAGAGACTATAACGCTCACAGAGAAGGAGAAGAATAACACAGAGGTAGTTAGCTGGAGACTATTATTCATCATTAAAGAAGAAACCTGATTCATAAAGAAACAGAGAGGCTATTACACCGCGCAAGGCGTGCACGCACACACACGGACACACAAACTGTGAAATAGCGATAGAAGATTATTTCGCAAGCTTTATTCTTTCGGATTGATTATTTAGAGTTGGAGAGAGGATAGGGTTGTTGAGGAAAACTGTTTCTGGAATAATGCTGACACTGCTGTTAGTAGGTATTTTGACACTAGCGTTTAACATTCAACCAGTAAAAGCAGAAGGAACCATCTATATAAGGGCTGACGGAAGTATAGACCCACCGACAGCACCAATTCAACGAGACGGAAACCTCTATACTTTTATTGATAGCATTATTGATAATTCAATTGCTGTGGAGAGAAGTAACATTGTAATAGACGGGTTTGGTTATGACCTAACCACAAGTCTTGACATAACATATGGATTGGTATTATCCAATGTAGCCAAAGTTACAATTGAAAATATAGGCATCAGAGGATTTTGGCGGGGTATTAGTCTTTATAATTCTTTAAACAATATTATAGCCCAAAACAATGTAAGCGATAACAGCGAAACAGGAATAGAGCTTTTCCATTCGCCTAACAACAGCCTTTATGCAAATACGATAGCAAATAACGGTCAATTTGGTATTAATTTTATGTGGTCGCCTGGAAACATTTTGAGAGATAACAATTTTACAGGTAACAAATACAATTTATGGCTCTCAGCTGGCGGCTCAGATGAGCTTGCCTCTTTTATACAAGACATAGACGAATCGAACACCGTGGATGGAAAACCCACATATTACTTAATCAACCATGCAAATGTGGAAATTCCGTCCAATTCTGGTTATATCGGGCTTATTAACTGTTATAACATTACGATTAGAGGCGCGGAACTGAAACACAATTCTCAAGGCATTTTGCTGGCCAATACTACAAACTCCAAAATATTGAATAACATAATTAGGGATAACTCGATGAGCATTCAAGTCTGGAAATCATCAAATAATCTCTTCTCACAAAACATCATAGAAGATAACGCTTATGGTGTCAGCATTTTCGAGTCTCACAACAACGGACTTTTTGAAAATAACATATCATCTAATCTTTACTCCGGTATAGAAATCTATGGATCGTCTAATAATGAAGTTTCCATGAACAACGTGACAAACAACAATGAAGAATTTACATGGGGGGGAGGAGGGATTTACATTACTATGTATTCCACTCATAATATCATTTATAAGAATAATATAGCAAACAATTCGGCAAATGGAGTCGACATAGGAGTCTCCTCTAGCAATAGCATTCACCTAAACAGCATAACGCATAACGGATTGTATGGTGTCCGAGTCTACGGGGCAGGAAATATCATCTATGGAAATAACATAACAAGCAATTTTGCGGGTATCATGTTATCTGATGCCCCCAACACGGTCAATAACAGGATTTTTCACAACAACTTCATCAATAACAAATACCCTTCTGGCAGTGATTCACAACTCAGCAATATTTGGGATAATGGTTACCCTTCTGGCGGTAACTACTGGAGCGAATATACATATTCGGATTCTTTGAGGGGCCCTAATCAAGACCAGCCTGGTAGTGACGGCATAGGTGATGTGCCAATTATTATCAATTCAAATAACGTAGACAGTTTTCCACTTATGGCTCCAATTAGCATCTTCGATGCTGGCACTTGGGACAGTATGACGTACAACGTTAACATATTAAGCAATTCTACTGTTTCAGACTTTTACTTTAATCCCGAAGAAGGCGCTTTCTTGAGGTTTAACGTGACCGGAGAGAATGGAACAGATGGCTTCTGCCGAGTAACAATTCCGAACGACTTGTTGTGGGTTGAAGATGGGTGGACAATAACCGTGGGCGACCAGCCGATAACAAACTACACAATAATCCCAGACGCAAACCATGCCTACCTATACTTCACCTACAACCACAGCACACAAACCGTCATGATCCAAGGAACCCACGTAATCCCAGAATTCCCATCAACCATAATTCTACCACTATTCATGTTAACCACTTTGATCGCAACCGTTCTCCTGAAGAAAAAGAGAAAAACAAAACCCCAACTTCCCTAAATTTTTCCGTGCACTTTTTCTGTTATGAGGCTTATGCTTCTTGCGTATTCTAAGAAAGCCATGCGCAGGTTCCGCTTTCACTCGGCCCCAGCTTTCGGCAGATTTGTTCCAGCGCCTCCTTACGCTGAAGGCTCAAAAAACCAATGTTCGGCAATTTTATCTCGAGTTAGATCGCATGAGATCCAAAAATAGTAAAGAAATTTCTAAATACCTGTGATGCTTATACAAAGTGGGTTCTCCCTTGGAAGAAAATCTAAATGTAGTTTTCAAATGTGCATGGAACAATAGACTTTATAGGGCAAGATGTGACGGATGTCCCCCAGGAATTACTCATACATGTTCTTCGCAAAAAATACATGTACACATTGAACGTACTGAACCGTGTTGGGAAATGAACCTTTTTAACAAACTAGAATTTGGTAGTGGAGACAACGTATCTATTCGGCGAACAAATAGAGATAAAATCGCTATTTTCACTACAAAGAAACCAGATTTAGATCATAGGTCAATAATAGGCATCACTCGCATAACCCAAATAAGAAAACATGAAACATCCACTTGTCCGCACGGAACATTTTGGTCGGATATCATTATGGGGGATCATGTACTATTTGTAGAGATTCCAGAAAAGATCGACATTAATTATGAGACTTGGGATAACAGACCTTGGAGAAGAATGCTTTTCAGATATCTCAATGATGATAGAGTAAGAGAAATACTAATCACAATAAAGTCTAGGTTTCAAGATACGGGAATAAACTCAAATATTTTAAGAAAATTAAATGAACTAATTGAGTTAGTGAGCTAGTTTGATTTACTGAACACCTTCCCTATCCTCCCCAAACGGTGATAGACCTACAAAAAATCTTTTAGAGGCAATGAGGCAGCAGAGGCTAGAGGCGGGGAGGTAGGAGGCGCCCTTGATCCACATAAGAAAATCCAAAGTTGAACCAAGACCGTAACCAAAACAAACTTGTTGAAATTATCAAGCCTGGCGGAGTTCGATTTTTTCATTTTCTGTAATTCAGAAAGTGTGGGGTCCTCTGTAACAATCATAACAGAAATAACAATTAATGATGGTAGGAGATTTTTTCGTTGGTTAAGTCGGCGTTTGGGTGTGTATCGTTTAGACAGGTATCAGGTGAGGTTTGAGGAGAAATAGAAAAAGTGAAGGCTTTGGAGGAAAAAGGAGAAGGCGAAAACTCAGATTTTGGGAAGTGCGCGCACGAAAATTGTTATCTGCTACCAATATTACGTCCATGCGGAAAAATGTAGGCACTGTGTCGTTTGATTGTATTATGCCGCGGCTCACCTGAGACTGAGATCTTTTAAGATAATAAAAATCTTCTCCTGCGTCCAACCTCTGCCGTCTAGAAATCGCCTTGTCTCGTCGTTAATATATGTTGTCCACGCGTTGTTGAAGTTGAAGATTAAGCCTTCTCGCCTGTCTTCTACGCTTTTGGTCAACTGCCAAGCACAACGAATCTCCTGAAAGCTCAGTTCTCCTCGTATCTTATCCAACAGTTTAGTAACTGAGTCAATATATACCCTAACAAGAAAGTCGCGAAGGGCCTCATCCTCCTTCTTGAGAGGGAGAGATAGCTTGTTGATCCAAGGTGGTCTCAAATACGTTGATTCGGAAGGATACAAATACAAGTGCCCGCTGGGCATGAAGAGGTACTTTGGCTTAAGTAAACGAAAAAGTACCATTTCAGCCACATCTCTCTCAAGTTCTCCCATTTTGTCGAAAAGCGACTCGAGGACCATTCGCCCCTTCTTGGACAAGGCGTATGTTCCATTCGATCTCTCAATTAGGCCGCCAAACTGTAGATCCTTCAGGTTATCTTGAAGAATAGAATCAAGGTACGCGCGCCTGCGTGGCTCGCATGAATCAGGTATACCAAGTTTCTGCTTTACCTCAGAGAGGCCTGCTGGGCCAACTAGTAGTCTTTCAAGTAGTGCGCGATCTCTGTTTATGTACTTTTTCGCTGCGAGCTCTTCATGTTTTTCTAATGGCCCCACTGAGTTTCGTTTCAAGATGCTTAATCGATATTCGTTGTTTCCGAGTATCTCTATCACTAGTTTGTCATCTGTGGTTACTGAGTGTTTCTTGTACCATTTTCTAAGTCCAGCCAACATAGGTGTGCCGTGTTTCCATCCGGTAAGATTCACATCTTTGGCAAAGGACTCATTATCGAAGAATACTGAAATCCTTATTGATTTGTCAGACTTGGGAAAGTAATGTTGGACATCCCTGCGGATATCAAAAATGCCTTGCTCTATCTGAGATCTCACAAGATGCTGAACTATTTCCATCTTCCGTCTACTTGCCCCTTGATGTGCCACTGTATCAGATAGAAGTTAATATGCGTTCGTAAACAGACGAAACATCCTTCGGTCGGCAATACAGAGACAACATGGTGCGCAGACTTAAGATTCTTAACTGATTGCATTGCAGATAAGCTGTGGCTGACATCTTGAATGCTCCACGGAGGGTCAAAAGTGGTAGATACTGAAGAGATAAAGAGTATCGAAGAAGACATCAAAAAATCCGGATTTCCCTTGGAGATTGAAGTCTCGTCGGTTCTGAGAAAAGATGGCTGGGATCTGCGAAATCAGGCTTACTATATGGACGAGGATGAAGGAAAACCACGCGCCGTGGACATTGTTGCCTCCAAAAGTTATTTTGAAGATTTCTTAGGCCATAATCGTCTGCGCATTTTATTGATCATAGAATGCAAGAAAAGTCAGAAACCGTGGGTGTTTTTCACTACGCCCGAAGACCGAAAATTCTCCGCAACACCAATCCTCACAATCAAGCATTGCGCTAACCCTAAGCTCGAGAACCAGAGATTCTACAAATGGATAATGAAAAGCCTGCACTATGCATTGCCTTATGGTAAAAAGCGAGCCATTGTTCACTACGAACCTTTCAAGGCAGGAGAAGGAAGAGAAATATTTGAAGCAGCCCTTCAAGTGACCAAAGCGCTTAACTTCGAGCTCAAACAAGACATGGAAACGTCCCCGAAAATACCGATTACTTCTATAGGCATTTTCTTTCCAGTAATCGTTTTTGATGGACATCTTTACGAATGTCAACTGCAGAATGGAGATACGAAAGTTCTCTCGACAGATTACGTGCAGTACCTGAGGGAGCAAAGAGAGTTATTCATTATAGACGTTTTTACGAAGCAGTTCCTTCTCCAATACTTAGGAATCATCAACAAAGAAGTTGAAGCTTTAAAAGCATCGTTAAAACGGTGAACTGGAGCGCGCGTTCAAAAAACACAAAAAATGTCGGTCTCTAACGAGCTTAAACTACCGAGCGCCTATTTCCTCTTTAGCGGACTCATTCACCTCGCGTGCTCTAAGAAATGAGATTGGCTTTCTTGGAAATAAGCTGGATTGTTCTCAGGACATCGTCTCTGTACGCTTTCGTTTTCACTTCCCGAATTAACTCGCTCATGATGTCCGATATTTTCCATATCTCAATGTTATAGGGGTTTCTTTTCGCTTGTTCAATTACCTTAGTGTCTTCAACATCCCACACAACAAGCACCTTTCTGTACGCGCCTCTTCCAAAGATTTCCTTCACAGCGTTTACAACTGTTGGATGGGCAAATTTAATCTCGTTCAGTGTGTCTAAGCCCCTTCTATGCTTGCGCCCGTTCTTTGTTTGAGTATCAATGAGCCTTAAGCGGAACCCTCTTCCAGTGGCGACTCTCACTTCAATGTGATATTTCTCTCCAGTGATCGGGTTAGAAGCAAGCAGGTCGATTTCTTTTCCGCCTTCCAGCATGATATTTGTCATCGTGAAACACTTTTTCACCAATTGCATGTAGCGGTCAACAATGTGGACTTCGGGTTCCAAAAGCTTCCCACTTAGACCAGTTAGTCAATCGGGCATATAATTCATTCTGTTGAACCTTGCTCAGCTATCCGTGTTACGGTATTATCAGCAGAGCAAAGTTCAGGATAGACAAGGGTTGAACGTGAAGATTTCCATGTTACTTCAGGTGCCGTCTGTCAGGATCCTTCTGTTCCTTCATGAAAAGGGCGAAGTAAGGTATACGGATTTGACGAAGCTGATAGCAAGCAGGGGAACCCTTTCTCTCAACATAAAAGATCTGGAGGGAGAAGGTCTAATTTACAGAAGGGTTGTGACGACCAAGCCGATACAGGCACATTATTCATTAACAGACAAAGGCAAGAAGATCGCGACCCAGTTTGACAAACTCAAAAAGACATTATGAGCTTCATGATAGAAGAAGTGCATCCAAGGAGAAGAGGGTTATGAGCCTTAAAATTCTCGTCGTTGTTCCTTGCGGCAGTAGTAAAATTTGGAGTAAATTTCCAGAAAGTAAGGCAACTAGGGCGGACGAAGTGTATATAGGACCTTCATTCAAGGTGAATAGGGGCTTTGCTCAGAAATTTGCTGATAAATGGGTGATTTTGTCGGCGAAGTACGGTTTTATTGAACCTAGCTTTGTTATTCCAGAAAATTATGACGTTAGTTTCAATGACCCTGCAACTAACCCAATAAGCCTAAACGAGCTAAAAGCTCAAGCAAAAGAGAAGGGCTTGGAAAATTATGATGTTGTTATCGCCCTCGGCGGCAAGAATTACACTGAGATTGTGAAGGAAGTATTGATGAGGAACGCAAAAGTGATTGCTCCCACGGAAGGTTTGCCTATAGGCAAGGCTATGGGGCTCATTAAGTTCCTTACGAAGCTCGATAAGACACAGATGCTTAAAAAGATAATATGAAATATCATAGTGGAGATGACAGTAGCGTGTACGATAGCATTATCGCACGATACCTTACAATGATGAAGAAACTCTTGGCTGAACCTAGTTATAATTTCGCCGAGGTTTCTGCAAGAACTGTTCCCGAAGAACCCGGGGTGTACATTATTCATAATAAAAGAGTGAAAGCAGTAATTTACGCTGGCAGGACCAAAAACCTGAGAAGACGTTTATTGAGCAACCACAAGCGGGGAAATGTTAAAGGCAGCCAATTCAGAAGAGCGTTGAAGCAGAATTTCGCTCTGAAATCGGAAAATGAGATTACCAACTATATTTTGGAGAATTGCAGTTTCCAGTTTCTGGCTATCGATGAGTTTGAAGAAATGGTGAGACTGGAACACTTCATTACAGCCGTCCTAGCTCCCATTCTTAATATTCAGCTAAAACAATAGTCAGCCAAGGAAACATCATGGCGACGGTCCTGTGGTTCGCCATAACAACAGGTGTCACAGCAGGACTAAGCTACTACAAAGAAAAAGAATAACTTGTCATGGGTGAATAGCGAGTTAATTTTTAGTGATTAAGGAGCCCATCCCGGAGGGGTTTGTGGGTTCAAATCCCACCCCCCGCACCACCAGCCCAGGGC
>Ga0315294_10010461_pt1 | contig 10178 bp, 4 predicted proteins | sample YL17G13_40_MG_FD_203626 | JGI IMG/M metagenome (GOLD analysis project Ga0315294, IMG submission 203626) | Sediment microbial communities from Yellowstone Lake, YNP, Wyoming, USA - YL17G13_40 | ecosystem: Environmental > Aquatic > Freshwater > Lake > Sediment | place: USA: Wyoming | collected...
GTCCGGGTCGACGATCTATACGGTGCAGTTTATAGCGAGGACCATCGATCCATACGGGAATAGAGAAATGATATGATGACGGCGAAGCAGGACATCATCGTGGATCTCAGGATGCCGAGCGGAGGCATCGTCAGATGCACCATATCGGTTCCCTACTGGTGGGAGGAGCAGGAGTGCAAGCGGAGATCCATCATCAGGGACAGGGAGTCTGGACAGATGTACATGGATCGAGCGAACCTCCACAGGAGATTGGTCGATCTGTTCCTCGAGTCCGTGGAGGTGAATGGCAACTCCCGGGTGAAGGAGTCAGAGAGATCGTGGAGTCGCAGGCTGAAGCACAACATCATCAAGCCTCTCAACGATGCGTACGAGAAGATGTGCTCCGAGGAGATGTTGAACTTCAAGGATGAGGTCGAGATGTTCCTGTCTCCCGACAAGCGACCGGAGGGCACCTTCGTGGCTCCACCGGAGGTCATCGAGTACCTGATGATGAAGAGGATCGGCGGGCTATCCAGGCAGGACATCAGATCGATGAGCTATGTGGAGATGCACAAGTTCCAGATCGTCGGGAACCTGATGGCGGGCAAGATCATGGGGATTACCCCGGGTCCGATGCAGGCCGAGAAGGGGAGCGGGATGCCTCCTGGACTGATCCATTCCGACATCCTCGGCGATCCGAACCTCTCGCCCGAGCAGGTGAGGATGATGTCGGATATGTTTCAGGCTGCGGCGAGCAACCCCTGAGAGGTATTTTCCGGTCCTCTCTCGAAAGAAGAGACATAGATCTTGGCGAGGTGATGATATGCCGAAGTTCAAGAGGTTTGCAGCCGGAGAAGCTCAATCTGTGAATGGTCCTTCCGCCGCACCCGCCGCACCCCCAGCTCCCACCGGAGATGGCGGCGCTCCCATGCCTGCCACAACTGGTGCCTTGGACACTGGAGAGATGAGGCCGATCAACTTCGATGTCGGCAAGTTCATCACGACTCCATACCAACAGGTCGGAGAGCTGACCCAGTACGAGCACCAGAAGCAGATGAGACAGACCCTCGACTCCGCAGTGGGGATGTCGGAGACCGCCAGGAACGAGCTCGTCAAGCACTTCGTCGAACGAGGACTCGGCATCACCCCGGAGGTGGACGAGGCCATTTCCAGGTTGGCCAACACGTTCATCATCGACTGGGGAGACGAGAACAACCAGAAGGCGATCTTCGGGACGATGGACACCCTCCTGAAGAACGGAGGCCCTGCATTCGCAGGTGCCGGGATGAATCTGTTGTCCGACTTCTACAAGCAGGCCAAGGACAATCCGGCATTCGATCCCACCGAGATGCTCCAGGTCCTGAACGACTATCAGTCCCCAGGTGGAGATCCTGCTCAGAAGGCCGTGAGGGCATGGTCGTTCTTGACGGCTGCGACGACAGACCCCAGTGATGTCCTCGGATCGATGGGAATCGGGAAGACGGGTGGCAAGGGATGGAAGACGGAGAAGATGAAGAGTGGCTTCATGATGTTGCTGACTGGTCTGGCCGCCAGGCCGGACGCAGAACAGCTCGCATCTGGGGAGATGGCTCAGCTCTACAATGCTCACAAGCAATCCATTTTCGATTTGTCCAAATTCTATATCAAGGAGCTCATGGGCCCAGTCGGACAGGGCCTCCAGCATTCGATGGCTCTTGCCGAGGGATATCCCGGGGGATGGATTCAACGGGGGCTTCAGCCAGAGATCAACTGGGCTGCAAATACCTTGACGACGGTTGGCACATTGCCTGCCCCATATGCCGCCCCATTTGGAGCGATGGGCCCTCTGCTCGGGCCCAAGATGAACATGTATCCGGGGGTGACGGGAGGGACATCTGCCACCAGTCCGTCTGGAATCATGCAACCATTCGAGAATGTCGGAGGGATCCCGAAGTCCGCCGGTGCGAGACGGAAATTCAGAAGGCTCGCTCAGTCCGGTGTCGAGATGCAGGGATCAGAAGTGGCTCAGCAGATGGATTCTCAGGTGAGACAGAACGAGATAATGTCCAGACTCTTCGGGGGGGATCTCAAACAGGCGATAGGCAGAATAAACCCCATGTTGGTCCAGCAGGAGACGTTGCTGGAGGCCAAGATCTCTCAGTATCAGATCTTCATCAAGCAGTGGGATGAGGACATCCAATCCGGCACCGGTCTCGCAGATCCGAAGTTCGCAGAGTCGATGAAGGCCACCAGCAGGGATATGATGGCGACATATGACTCTCTTCTGTCCGTCTACGCCCAGATGATGGAGCTCCTTCAGAAGGACTACGAGTTCTTCTCCGCCAATGCGGGGCCCAACAGCGACAAGGCGATGACCGACGCAATAGCGATCAGAAATCTGAAGACGAAGATGGATGCCCACCTGCTCGAGAGGAACAGGTGGTGGTCCAAGATCGCAGACGTGTTCAAGATGAGGGCCCAGATGATCCAGGTGACGAGCGTCGCCCCACTGCAGGAGGCCGTGCAGGCCCTCACGACGGCTTTCGGAGGAGATTTCGGAGCGAGTGCGGCCCTCGGCGCAGCACATCTCCAGGTCGCAGATCAGCTCGGGAGGGCCGAGAAGCAGCTGGAGGAGATGGGCGACCTCTCGGCCGCCAAGCGTGGACACCTGAGGAAACAGAGGCTCGAGGCTGACACGGCGGCCGTCAAGGCATTGATGGGAGGTCCCTCCGAGACGGGAGCGGGTCCGGCCGCCACGAGTCCTACCGTCATGGGAATCTGATTTGCCATGATGAAACACGATGACGGAGGGCGATGTGGACCTCACCAGAGACGACCTTTCGGTTCCGACGCTGAGCTTCGCAGAGACGCTTGCCGCACCACTGGCGGACGGGAGCGTCGTCGCCTCTGGTCGTGGTGAATCCGGAGGAGGGACGGAGTTCAATGTCGGCAAGCTGACGGATGACTTCTTCTCGCTTCCGAAGAGCGAATTCCCACTCAAGCCACTCTCGACATTCCTCTATGGACAGACGGGAGGAGACACGTCGGACATCCCCGTCGTCGATGCCCCCGAGGCAATCCTCTCGATGCCCGCAGTGATGCCATCGATGGAGAGCATCGAATCGATGGCCCCGCTGCTCGAGGGAGAGGGCCTCACTGCGATGCCCGATGACGAGGACCTGAACTACAGGTTCGTTCCGAATCAGCCCGCCGCACCCGCTGCCCCTCCGGTCGAACGAGACGTGGCGAATCGCCCCCCTCAGGATCGGGTGGCCGTGCCTCCCGTACCCACGAACATCACCAACATCATCGAACAGACGGTCGGGGAAACGCCTGTGGCATCATTCGCCAATGCTCCGATGGCAGATGTCACGCCTCCTCCACCGCCGGTGCCGACCATCGAGGCGGAGCCTCCTCTGATCGAGGGTGCCGCCCCGGTGGGGTTCGAGACGGAACAAGAGGCACCACGAACCGTCGTCCCAGGGGAGGCACGGGCGGCTTTCGCCGCCCCCTCCTCTCCCTCTCCGGTGGCTCCCATACGCAGGGAGACCGAGAGGTTGGAGACGCCATCCGCCAGACCGACCAGGATCGAGGCGACGATGTCTCCACCCCCTCCATTCAGGGGGACGGTCGAGACCGAGGCTCCCCCACGAGGCGAGGGCGAGGTGAGCGGTGTCGCAGGTGTCGGATGGATGGAGGGAGAGGGTCCGACGCCCATCTACACATATTCCGAAGGAGGCGAGCCGGGGAGACCCTCCGAGAAGCCTTCCGAGATGGGACGGATGTCGCTCGAGAACGAGATCGATGGTGGCGGGATGACGAGGGAGATCGAGAGGATCGTCCGAGAGGAGATCCCGGCGGGTTCCGGAGGAAACGAGTCATCCGAGACGGCCTCGGCGTCGTCCATCGCCGTGGAGCTCCCTCCTCCCAAGACGGTCGGGGCCGACACCCCAGCATTCGGAGATGTCGTCACCGGCGTTCTGTCCGATGAGATCAGGGATGTCGTCCCCGGAGTTGGCAGGGAGGGAGTGGTGAACGACAATCTCCAGCGTGTCTTCATGGACATGCTCGATGCGAGGACCGAGGAGATATATGGAGCACTCTATGATATCTCTGGAGAGGTGTCGAAGGGCAACACCGAGAAGATCCTCGACGACTTCACCGAGGGACTATGACAATGTACCCTTGGCAGAACAAGGGAGCCTACCAGTGGATCCCAGACGAGTACGCAGCAACATCCGGGGCGGACTTCGGTGTCACGAGGGCGTTCGACAATGCCGTCATCGACATCGGGCGACCACAAAACGTGCTCCCACCGAACTACACGTACAACGGCAAGAGCGGCCTCGCCAGGGAGACGAGGATCATCGGAAACAAGCTCAGGATGAGGTTCAATACCGGGACGGAGGAGAAACCAAAGTATTCATGGCTTCTCACGGGGCCTGTCGACACGGATGCAGCAATGCCTCCGACATCGGCTGGTGCATGGAACCCATTCGTCGCCAAGTTGATGAGGGCGATATCCCTCAACCTCGAGCTCATCCCCGTCCCGACCATCGATGAGGGATTCGGGATGAGCTCGCTCGACTACACCACGAGCGACTACCCATTCTACATGTTCACCACGGACATGGGTGGGAAAGCCAAGATCACCAGTGTCGTCTTCGAGTACCTCCTGATGACCTCGACGGCTTGCCTCGGAGTGAGTGGGACTCCGTTCAGGGTCGTCGGCCTGTTCGACCGCAACGATGTGACCGACACATGGTGGACGACGGCGAGATCGACCGGTGGGGGTATGTGGGGACCGCCTGCCGAGTTCAGCTTCAACAACTCCTTCACCGATCTCGCATCGAGCATCCTGGGCGGAAATCTCATGGGGATATTGCTTCCCCAGGCCGTGATGTCCACGAATCAGAGTGGGAATCCAGTCGAGATCTCGGTCCCGGAGCTGGTGGTGAGCGATCCGGGTGCCTACCAGGGAACCAACCAGGACTGGAGCAAGACGGTCACCCAGACATCCATCATCAAGACGAGCAATCACTACTGGACCTCAACGGACTACTTCCCTGCATTGAAAGCAGTTGCCATCGTTCCCACGAGCGACGCTGCGTGGCACGGTTCCGATCCGGAGCTCGGAGTCAAGTCATGGAACATCAAGGTCGGAGGGATCAGGATCTACGATGCCCTCCAGGTCAATGCCGTCCCTGAGCACGAGGAAACGCAGGCGGATGGGACCACGAAGATCGTCAAGGCACAGTTCCCCTGCAAGATCTTCGGGTTCGCATGGAGGATCATGCATGCGGTTCACCTGTCTGGCTTCACCACGAGCGCAATCCAGCCCCCATTGGCGACAAGTGGCAGGCCTCCCTCCACCTTCAGGTTCAGGCTGTACGATCCCGACACGGAGGGACTCGGGGTGGCGCATGGGGTCAAGTTCTACTACCTACTCTATGCCATGGCCATACCTGGGACATCCCCCTTCTTGGGCACATCCTCCGTCGTTGCCTTGCTGGAATCGATGACAAACGATACGAATCTGATGTTCGTGCAGTTCGCCGGGATCCAGCCCGGCAGGCAGACGATGACATTCATCCCGACGAACTCACAGTACGATAATGGCGTGAGCCTCGGGAGGACCATCTATGCCGGACAATTCGCCTATTCCAGACAGACCATCGCAATGAAATGCTTCAGGGCACAGGGAGCTGGCGCATCCGGACCACCCTCCATCGGAGCTCCGATCTCATCATTATGGATCGATGTCGGCCTTTCGATTCTGCCATCGTTGGATGCCAATGGCACCAGGGCCATGTGGTTCGACGACCTCGGTGGCCCCCAGAGCTGGTACACCTTCCTCTCCCTCAACCAGAACACGTTCGCCACGTTCGGATCGGAAACGGCGGCATCCTATGCCGGGGGATTCTCCGTTGCGACGAGGGGCGCACCAAGGGTCGATCTGCAGGAAGGGGGAGCCTTCTCGATGTCGACCACCTACAGCGACTCATTCGCAGGGTCGGAGAAGATCACGACATATGCCAAGCCGTCCGGATCCCTGAGGAGATCGTTCGAGATCAGCGGCTTCTGTTCCTCGGCCAATATGAACTCGCATCTCGGCACTTTCGTCTCGGATGTGTTCCAGACGGGTGGATCCCACAATGGAGTCGGTGGGTATCCCAGCTCGGTCGAGATGATGACGGGGGACTGGCGTGTCAGGTTCGTGGCCTCCGTGGGTGACACGATCAGGGATGAGGTATACATCCTCTTCCGCTTCGCATTCGTTCATCCGGACATCGACGAGGCGACCATCAATGGGAGTAACCTGTGGAGCCTGCCTGCCGACCAGATGCAGGAGTTTCACTTCAGGCCTTCCCTCGGTGGTTTCAGGTTGGCCTCGGGTCCACCAGATGAGGGAAGCGTCGTGTCGACGGTCATCACGACGGCGACCCAAGCATACCCAATATCGTGGATATGCATTGGGGCGGTAGGAGGAGACCCGCTTGCTTCGAACACTCATGAGGACGATTATATCAACAGGTCCGTGTATATGGATGTCCCATTCTCGGGTGCGAGGATGGTCGTGCAGGCCTGGGCCGTGAGCTTCCCCATCTCGGCTCCCGGCAACAACCCCAAGAATCCGTACTCCGACATCTTCTGTCCTGCCGTCGAGTTCAGCTGGTCCGGCGACACCGAGGCGATGGTTCAGACGATGATCGTCAATGTGAAGAGCAACGCCATCTTCGCCCAGCGAGATTCGTTCGTGTCACAGGTCAACTCCGAGCTGAAGGAGTTCATCTCCTCCTACAAGAACGAGACCGCCATTGAACAGGAGATCAAGTTCGGGTTCAGGACATGGACGAAGTACGGGACATCCCTCTCTCCTCAGAGGGACAAGTTCGTCCCGTCCACCGACGGGTCTGGCATCAACCATCTTCAAAGCGCCCTGCAGCTCGCAGATGCGGCGACGACACCGAGCGGATTCTCGATAACCGGTTTCACGTCGTCGACGAGATACGATGGAAGCGAGAGTCAGGCCCAGATCGTCGACACGCTGATCTCGGTTCAGGGAGGAAGCACGGCACTGTTCGGAGGGGCAGCCATCCTCCCACAGGACCTGAACATCAGCTTCGGAATGCTGACCAACAACTCCACATTCGACGGGGCGATCTCTGTCACGCTCTATGCCGTCGACTCTGGTGGGTTGGCATGTGCCCTCATCGGAGAGTCCCCCAAGATGTTCTTCTCGACGGCTGGCAATCCCGCATTCTCGGAACCCCCTCCATTCACGGAGGCTTCGTCGATTCAGATTCCGACCTCCCTCTCGATCGCAGGACTGACGAGCTACCTGATGGTCAGGTTCAAGCTGTGGATATTCGCCAACCAGAACGCAGTCATGTTGTCGACGGTCCCATCCGGAGAGGGCATCGACAGGGGATTCTCGTGTCTGGACATCTTCGATTTCAAGATCGCATGCACGGCCGTGGGCCCGTATCCTCCCGGCTTCCCGGCGGTCACCGACGAGCAGTACAGTCGGGGAACCAACAACTGGGAGATGAACCTCCCGGTGACGACATCCAGGACATTCGGTCCCAACGAGTACTACTTCGTGCCAGATGAGGATTCCGTGCGGGGGGGCCCCTCCGTCACGGCCGCAGCGAGTCCCTATGGGGAATGGCACCTCGCCGGCTGGATGTTCTCGCCGTTGTGGTTCATCGATATGCCCGTGAACAGCATCTTCGAGATCGGGGACTGGGCCGGTCTGACGTTGGCGAGTCAGAATCAGGCATCTGGGTTCCAGCTGCCAGAGAGAGCCCAGCGCCTGATGAGGGTGAGGACGGCCATCGACACGATATCAGCACAGAGTCTCTCGGGAACGAGGGACAACATGCAGTGGGGAGGAGATGCGTTCGTCGCAAGGGCTGGGCAGGAGGTGTCGGGGGCCCTTGCGGCATCCAACTTCCTGAAGATCACCAAGTTCAGTGGCGTGATGGACACGGACCATGCCGTTCCGGACTTCTCCGTCAGGGTCGGAGAGACGTTCATCTCGGGGAAGAATCCGCTGCTCGTCACGATGAGGACGGACAGCACACTCGCCAACAGGCGGCGGCTCGCCTACACGCCTGCGAGCACGCAGATCAAGTACCTCTTCTACGAGATGGACGAGTTCGACATGGCGAGGAGCGAGCAGTCCAGGATCGCCATGATGGCATCATACGACTCCTATGGGAGGCAGTGGCTCGACCCCTATGCGGAGAGCGGGAGCATCCCGGACGAGACGGCGAGGGTCATCCTCACTGCCGATATGAGGATGATCAGCGGAGCCGTAGACCCATTCGGATTCACGATGTACATCGTCGGATACAGGTCGACGAATGCTGCGAGCCCACAGGATGGAGGAAGCATCCTGATGAGGCAGGTCCAGCCGAGGTTGCTCTACGATCCGAACACGGCAGGAACGGGGCCCCTCCATTTCGTCGATGGCTTCCTCTCGAAAGATGGGTCCTCGTGGAACACGCTGGCGGGAGGTGGGCAACAGCCGCTCGTTCCATTTCTCGATACTTTCACGGAATATACAGAGCCTTCCGATGTTGGATACACCCATCCAAACAGGCTTGGAGATGGTAAGACGGTGGTGCCCGCCGTCGAGTCCTTCCCCGATGTGGTGGTTGACAACAACTGCAATGTGTACGTGATGTACTCGTTGCTCCCGGTGAACAACAAGGTCATCGGCAAGGTGTACTGTCGTATGAGCCACAACGGTGGCTACTGGTTCGGACAGCCGTATCCGGTCGCAGATCTCGGATACGAGCAGATCACGAACCCGTACGGCTCCGTCCAGCTCGTGAATCTCCCATCGAACGACGATTCGTTCCATATCAAGCACATCACGGCACTGTTCGATCACCACTCCCAGCTCTATCTGATCTTCTTCTGGGCTGGTGGGAAGCTGTTCATGCGGCCACTTGGTCATCCTGCAGAACCGGCGACCCGTTCGGGGGCTCAGAACTCCACCACAGGATACTCGGGGATGAACAACCTGATCTACATGGTTGGGGGATCGACGGACTTCGTGATGGGAGGAGAGAACTCCGGGTCCGCCCTCGACAGATGGCTGCTCAAGAACTGGGATGCTGGCAAAGAGACCAATTTCGAGAGCTACAGCGCCTGGTACACGACATGGGCCTCTTACATCGAGACGGGGCAGAAGCAGAACAACTACGGACCAATACTGACCAAAGAAAAGAAAGTGCAGCCCATCGCCCCCATCAGGATCGCAAGGTACAGCAATGACCTCGACATCTCGCCGCAACGTGTTGGGGCCTTCTCGACCGAGAGAGGGGATGTCATCATCACATTCCTCGACTCGCAATCCGAGCTTTACATGAGAAGGATAAGGTTCGCAGGTGGCTGGCCTCTTCTCAGCCCCGCTCTCAAGGTGGACACCAAGACCGTTTGATGGAGGACAGAGGCTCGTCGGCGATGAATCATACGACATCCTCGTCGAAAGGAGAATTCCGAGATGGCTGACATGTGGGCAACCAGGGACATCGGACGAGCCATAAGCTCGGTGTCGCTCGGCGTTTTCTCTGCCGAGGGGTACGACAAGAGGGGCGTCAACAATACGAGCGATGGTTTCGGAGGCTATCAGGAGTGCTGGGTGAGCGGTGAGGGGTCCCAGCTCCTTCACCCCTACGAGAGGATATGGCCTGCCGACAAGGATGGAGACAACAAATGGGATTCCATGGGATCGAAATGGAGGCCATTGGCAGAGGGCTTCAATGCCATCAGACTCGCCGTCAATGATGATCCTGACGCTCCCAGACAGACGATCTGTAGGGGGAGACTCGACAAGGAAGAAGGAGACATTCCCCTCTACTACGTCCCCGAGGCGCTTGCTCCGGACATCTGGATCGATGCATTCACAGGGACGGGCCCTGCGATGCCCGCCAACGAGCCGTCTCCGTCATCCCTCCCATACTTTCCCGACATGTCTGGAGACAGTGGGGGAGCCATCAGGCCGATCATCAAACAGAACATCCAGATCCCAACGAACCCCTTCAAGCCATCATCCATCGATCACCTAAACACAAGCACCATCAACGGTGTCATGTCAAAGGTCAACCAGGATGTGGTGAATGCGGTCAATTCCGGCATAAGGTTGTGGAATGTGTGGGACATCACATGGCCAAGCAGAGACATGGATGGACGTCAGTACCTCAAGA
>Ga0315294_10010462_pt1 | contig 10178 bp, 9 predicted proteins | sample YL17G13_40_MG_FD_203626 | JGI IMG/M metagenome (GOLD analysis project Ga0315294, IMG submission 203626) | Sediment microbial communities from Yellowstone Lake, YNP, Wyoming, USA - YL17G13_40 | ecosystem: Environmental > Aquatic > Freshwater > Lake > Sediment | place: USA: Wyoming | collected...
CCCGGTGGAGATATTGGGAAATTAAGCATATGCGGTACCATAAACGATCTTGTAACTACCGGATGCACCCCCGCGGCAATGAGCCTCTCATTCATTCTGGAAGAAGGCTTTCCGGTCCCTGACTTTGAAAAGATACTTTTATCAATAAAAAATGCCACCCACGATACCAATTTAAAAATAGTTACCGGTGACACTAAGGTAGTTGAAAAAGGAAGCGCTGATAAAATTTTCATAAATACATCCGGTATAGGATTCCTTGGCAATAATATAGACATATCTCCGTGCAAAATAGAAGTAGGAGATAAGATTTTAATTAACGGGGGCATTGCCGAACACGGTACAGCTATACTTAGCATTAGAAAAGAGTTCAATTTTAAAACCAGTATAGTAAGCGACTGTGCTCCCCTGTCTTCCCTGGTTAATGATATGCTGTCAGCATCTAAAAAAATCCATGCTTTAAGAGACGCTACCCGAGGAGGCCTGGCTTCTATACTTTTTGAACTGGCTAGAGCTTCCGAAACTAATATTAATATATATGAGGACAAAATTCCGGTTAAAAAAGAGGTGCGCGGCATATGTGAGTTCCTGGGGCTTGATCCTCTATACATTGCCAACGAGGGCAAAATGGTTGTTTTTGTAGACAAAAAAGATGCCGACAAAGTACTCCAGGCAATGAAAAAAAATAAGTATGGAAAAGACAGCAGGATTATCGGTGAAGTAACTGAAAAAGGTAAAGGACTGGTTATTTTAATTACAGAACTGGGCACAAGAAGAATTCTTGACCTGCAATACAGTGAACAGCTCCCCAGAATATGTTAAACTTTACATAAAAGGCCCATATATTTTTCATTTAACTCTTTTAGCTAACAGGATTGTATTCGAAATATAAGGATTATTATTCACATTAAAGTAGTAATTAAGCAATTTCTAAGAACATTATAGACTTCTTATTAAATTGTTTAAGGTGTTTTATTTAATTTCTTTATAGAACTGAATATTTTTTGCAGTATTCTAAAACTATCATCCATATTTGAGTTTAAGATGAACAAATTTGTCAGTTCTTTTTTTATTGCCAGTGTCATTTTTACAGCTTCCTCCTGGTCGGTTTTAGATTTAATCTCATCTATAATACTTTTTAGTTCTGTTGCCAGATTCTTGATATCCTCCGATCTTTCAACTATATTTTTACATACCCTCTTTATATCTTCAATTTCCCTGAACATCCTGACTCCTCCATAAAAATATTCAATTTATTTTTATTCTTGGTGTAAATTATAGCAGTATGTTTCATTTGTTACAATTATAATTAAAATGTTTAAACGCAAATATACTATTGTCAACTATTATTTATATATTGATTTCTTTTTTTATAATTGAAATTATTTCGGGGATTTTTTTTTCTATTTCCTGGGATAGCTTATCACCAAAATCTATACTTTTTGGTTTAACGCCAATTATTGATATATCGGTATCTATTTTTAACGCTTTTATCAGTTTTAAAATATCTGCAAGATTTAAGTCATGAAGAGAAAAGCTCTTATAATCCTTTTTTATAAATTCTTCAATATCATCAACTTTTATATTTACCACATCACCTGTATTCTGGCCAGCATCTATGGCATCTATAATTATTAACTTACCACAGCCTTTTATCAAAAATATTAAATCAGTTCCGGAAGTTCCTCCATCAATAATCTCTATATTCTTAAAAAAATCCAGTTTTTCTAATTCTTCAACAACTCTTATACCTATCCCGTCATCAGACCTGTATTTATTTCCAAAACCAATTATTCTCACATCTGTTTTGACATAACCACTGCTACTGGAATCATTTTTATTTGGGTGAGTCATTATATTATTTAAAAAAAATAATATACTTTACCTATTTATTAATTTTACTTTAAGGAAATGAGTTGAGCATGATACGCAAGGGTCGTAAGCTCTTATTAACATCTCACAGGCTAACCTAATTTCGTCCTCGCTTTTACCAATTATAGATGGAACTAATGCATGCATATCTTTTTCTATATTTGCATAATTCATTCCTGTAGGAATTATCAAATTAGCCTTTTCAACCCTGCCTTTATCATTATAAGTATAATCATGAATAAGCAGACCTCTTGGAGCCTCTACAACCCCCACTCCTTTGCCTGCCTTAGGTTTGATTTCTGCCATTGCTTTGTCTTCATCAAGACCTTCCTCCAGAATTTCATCAATTAATCTTATGCTATCATCAACACTGTGAACAATTTCCACAAATTGGGCAATATTGTTCATAAATGTGTTATAACAGGGAGCCTTAAGTCCCAGTTCTTCAGCATATTTTTTAGCATTATCTGTAAGCTTATCGTGATTATTATTGAATCTTGCAAGAGCACCTACCATAAATGCGTCCCTGCTTGCCCAGCAGTGTTTGGCAGTCGAATGCTGGACTACTTTTTCATTTATTTTATCCAGATAATTCTGATCATCAATCTCCCAGCCGTCAGTTGATTTAATTTTTCCGTTATAAAGGGCATAATCCACAGGATCACTTATAGAAATGTACTCTGTTTCTCTTTTAAAATCTGGTATATCCAGAGTTTTTAAAACTTCAAGAGATTTTTCTAGATCCGTATAGCATAACTTAAGCATTTCTTTCATCTTTATCATTTCTTCCTCGGTAGGAAGTTTTGTAAATCCTCCTACTACAGTTCTTATTGGATGAACTGCTCTTCCACCTATAATTCTTACCATATCATTTGCCATTTTTTTGGTCCTCAGGGCAATATTAACTATCTCACGATGGGTTTCTGCCAGAGGAATCACGCTGCCGACACCAAAAAAATCAGGTGCCGCTAGGAAATAAACGTGTAGTACATTGCTTTGAACATTTTCATGATGATATATTAGCTTTCTTAATTTTATGGTTTGATCTGATGGCTTAACATCAAGTGCTTTCTCTGTCGCTTTAATAGATGCACATGTGTGTGCAACCGAACAGATTCCGCAAATTCTTGAAGTTATATGTGACGGTTCATCATATTTTCTTCCAACCAGCATTGCTTCAAAAAATCTAGGTGATTCCGGTATTCTAAATATCAACTTCTCGATCTTCTTATTCTTCACATCCAGAATCAAATCACCATGACCCTCAACTCTTGATAATGGTGCAACTTCTATATTTAAATTATTTGCCATTATAATAAACCTCCAAAATTATTGGTTGTTTTTATTTTTCTCTATAGTTTTACCCTTACAAGCATTATATAGGTTGAATTCTTGTAGAATATCCTCTACGGTTAATCCATATTCTGCAAGCAGATCTTTTTGCGCATTTACATTAGGATCGTCGATTACTCCCCTGCAAGCCTCACAACCTGAAACACTATTGGGGCATCTGGAATTGCAGCCTGCCCTTGATATTGGACCCAGACAGGTTATTCCCAGCTCAAATACACAGGTATTTCCATTTCTTTTACATTCTATACAAACAGGATAATTGGGTATCTCTGGTTTTCTACCTACTATAAGAGATCTTATTATGTCTACTATTTCAAATCTGTTAGGGGGACAACCCCTGGCGTAATAATCAACTTTCACATATTCGTCAATCGGCTTCACTTCAATAGAATCTATCCAGTCTTTTTTATCTCCATACACCAGATCTTTGGCTTTTTCCAAACCATATAAATTTTTCAGGCAATTCAATCCACCACTTACCGCGCATGCTCCTATGGCTATTATTATTTTTGCTATATCACCAATTTTCTTTATTCTTTCAACTCCATGTTTGGTGGTTACCGAACCTTCCACCAGGGCAATTTCGTAAGTATCACTATGTTCCGTAACAGCTTCCGTAAAATGAACAATTTCAACGGCACTTAACAGGTCAAGTAATTGGTCTTCCAGATTCAATATTTCCAACTGGCACCCGCCACACCCGGTAAATCCAAATACTCCAACTTTTGGCTTGCTCATTATATAGCCTCCTTCAAATTATTTATTTCCCATAAACTGAATACCGGTCCGTCAACACATGCCAGTTTATTACCTATATGACAATGATTGCACTTCCCGACTCCACATTCCATTCTTCTCTCTAAAGACAGATAAATATTCTCAGGTTTGAACTTCTTTTTCTCCAATTCATAAACTACATATTTGTACATAACCGGAGGTCCGCATACTACAGCATAAGTATCTTCAGGCGGAAAATTTACTCTTGGTATTAATTTGGTGCAAACGCCAATTTCTCCAGTCCATTTATCGTCGGGGTTATCTACAGAAATACATATTGAAATGTCTTTACGATTGCTCCAGTATTGAATATCATTCTTAAATAATATGCTTTCAGGATTAACTGCACCATATACTATCATAATCTCCTTATAATCTTCTCTGTAGTTTAAAATATATTTTATTAGAGACATCAATGGCGCCAGACCTAATCCACCGGCAATTAAAAGAACATTATGATTTTTCATTTTATCATATGGAAAATATCCGTTTCCAAAAGGCCCTCTAATTCCAACCTTTGCATCTTCTTCCATCCTATGAAGAGCACCGGAAACACTGCCCACATTTCTTATACATAACTCAAAAAATTCATGGTTATTCGGGTTGGACACAATAGAAAAAGGTGCTTCTCCCAATCCAAATATAGTCAATTCAACAAATTGCCCTGGTTTGAATTTAAAATTATTCTGTTTTTCTTCATCATCTAATACTATCCTGAATACTTTTTCTGTAGAGCTTATCTGTTTTATACGTCTAATCTTAGCAATATCAGGAACATATATGGTACTTTTACTTTCTTCTTCTTGTACTCCCAGAACCATTTACACACTCACCTCTTTCTTAACTGAATTAATATCTTCAGCAATATTAATTTTGGCTAAACATGCTTCTATGCATCTTCCACAACCAACACATGCATACTTACCAAATTTATCAATAAATGTTTTAAGTCTACATCTATACCTCTGTTTTAACCTATTTTCCTTATCAGGTCTAAAATTATGTCCCCCGGCTACTAATCCATACTCCGGTATCATACATGAATCCCATTCCCTGGTTTTATTACCATCTTTTAGATTAAGCTCTATATCATCCCTCACGTTGAAACAAAAACAGGTAGGACAGACAAGATTGCATGATCCACAACTGTAACAATTTTTTGCAACTCTTTTCCAGAATTCCTGGTTACCATAAATCAATTCAAAATTATCATAAAAGCTCTTAATATCAACACTCATTTTAAATTTCATACGGTAATTATCCATATATTTATTATATTCTTTAAAATCCTCAGCTATTGCATCATTGACTTTTGTATATTTCTCAAGAATTTCATTTCCTCTAGCAGTAGCAATTCTTATAAAATATTTATCTTTAAGTTCAGTAAGATAAATGTCAAAACCATCTTTTGCATATTCAGCACCAATGCTCAGAGAAAAATTTGTTTCAGTTGGCTGGCTATCCATTCCAATTACTATTAGATTTTTTCTTTTTGCAACATAATTTTCATCAATAAAATCTGTAGTAAAAAACTCATCTAAGAAATTCATTCCATTTATATCCCAAGCATTAATTCCAAAGAGGATTTTTTCACTGCTCTCCACTACCGGTTTCACCTCAATTGTCTTTCCAAGCTCATAAGTAACCAATCTCTCATTTGGTGGGAACAGTATTTTCTTTGCTGCAGGAATAGTTGTCCTTATATAATTGGTATCCAATTCCGAAATATCTTTGATTGGAACAAAATCATGGACTGACCTGTCTTTCTTCTTTGGTCCTATAAATTCATATTCAGAAATCAGAGCTTTTACAAAATCTCTGTAAACACCCTTATCCAGGACTTTATACAGCATAAAATCTCCTTCCTTTTTCTTACCTTTAAATCACTTTCCGTAATATTATTTGTAATAGGTTTGTAACACTCAAATTAAAATATCATTTACCTTTATCAATGTCAATAAAAGCTCGTTTGTGATTTCCTGTCAATTTAACAATTTCACTGAACTTACAGATCATTCACATATTATTTTTATTCCTGCAATGATCTAAAACCCATTTTACCCATTTTTCCAGGCCAATACCAGTTTTACAGGATATTTTTATCACCTCAGAGCGGGGATTAAGCTCACCAACTTTTTTAATAAAAAACTTCTGGTTAAAATCACTTATCTTTATTAGATCCATTTTATTCAGTAAAATCAAATTACTTTTAATAAAGACCGGTGGATATTTTACCGGCTTATCATCCCCTTCATTGACCGATGAAATAACAATCTTATAATCTTCCCCCAGATCAAATCCTACAGGACATATTAAATTACCTACATTTTCGATTATTATTAAATCCAGATTCTCAATTTTCAGTTTAGCGGCCGCCTGTGCCACCATAGTGGCATTTAAATGACAGGTGCCACCGGTATTTATTTGAACTACATTATCTGTAAATTTTTTGATTTTTTCAGCATCATAAGTTGAGGAAATATCTCCCTCAATTACCCCGATGTCTTTCTTACCATTTAGCCTTTTTATAGTCTCGATAATCAATGAAGTCTTCCCTGCCCCGGGTGATGAAAGCAGATTTAAAACTAAAATATTATTGCTTTTAAACAAATTTCTATTTTTATCTGCCTGGCCTTTATTATATTTCAGTACATTTTCAATTACATCTATCTTCATTTTATACTGTCTGCTGTAAAATAAAGTAAATCCTTAAAAAAATTTCCATAAAATCTACATTATATTAACTCAATCTAATCTAATGTCAATTTAAACAATACTAAAATATTTTATTTGAAAATAAAAATTGATGTTGCTATAATCTCAAATCAATTTTATATTAATTTATGTTAAGCTTTAAACAGAATATAACTGTAAAAGGATTGTCTAAATGGTTGATATCCTGCCCTTTAATGGTCTTATTTATAATGAAAACAAAATAGGGAATATTTCCCAGGTAATATCTCCCCCCTATGATGTAGTTTCACCAACCTTAAAGAAAAAGCTTTACAATGCTCATCCTAATAACATTATTAATTTAATACTCCCGAAAGGTAGAGGTGGGGAGAAATACATTAGAGCAAAAAAAATACTGACTGATTGGATAAAAAAAGATATCCTGAGATTTGATAAGGACAGATGTTTTTATATTATAGAAGAAAGTTACTATCCGGAGAGTGAGAGAAGAAAAATTCTGGGTTTTATCGGTCTTACCAGAATAGAGCCCTACTCTAAATTACAGATCATCCCCCATGAGAAAACCTCATTTAAAATCAAGGAAGATAGATTAAAACTGTTGTCAGAATGCAGAACAAACTTCGGCCTGATATATACGCTTTATAATGATAGCCAGAATAAAGTAAAGAATATTTTAAAAAATACCATTCAGAAGAAGCCTTTTATAGATACGCCGGCAGGATATGATTCTACACTGGGGTTCAAATTATGGAAAATCACAGATATGGAAGATGTAAAAAAGATCATAAATATTATGAAAGATAAGAAATTAATAATAGCAGACGGGCACCACCGCTATGAAACCTCTCTGACTTACAGGGACGAATATAAAAAACTTAACCGCAAAAAAGGACAGAATCTGCCAGGCCCTGAAGATTTTATTCTCACATTATATGTTGACAGCGGTCAAAATGACCTCCTTATACTCCCCACTCACAGAACGATAAAATTTAAGAACTATCCAGGCCTGGAAAAAATTCTGGATAAACTCACTGATATTTTTAATATTGAAGCAGATACAATAAAGCCTGCTCTCTATCTCAATAAAAGACTTTTAAAATCAAAGTCCAGAAGTCTTAAAAGTTTCTTTCTGTACGGTGAGAATAAAAAACTATATTTCATAACTATGAAACCATCTTCCATAGGTTTTACCACCTGTGCCAAATCCGTGGATAGAGAATATTATTTAAACACGGATATAAACATATTCCATAAATTTTTAATTGAAAAAATTTCTGCCTTGTATAAAATTGAAAAAATTGATTATACTCATTCCATAGATAATGTTATAGATAATATCGACCGCAAGAAATTTGATATTGGAGTATTGTTAAATACACCTACGGTAAAAGAGCTGGAAAAAATCTGTATGTCCGGACATCTGATGCCGCATAAATCTACTTACTTTTACCCCAAACCCTGTACCGGTCTGGTTATGTACAAGTTTGACAGGTAATCATCGCTACTTAATCATAACTACTTATTTAGATCATAGGAAATTGCCAAACAAATCTAAAATGAAAACGGTGAAATATATTCTCCCTCTTTATTTTTTAGATTCTCAAGCCTTGTTTTCTGCTCTTTGAGGATTTCAAATAATATATCAGGAACACCGGAACCCAAATCATTATAAATTTTTATAATTCTATCTATTTTTGAAAGATTTTCAGGAACTCTTAAAGTAAATTGCTTAATATAATCTTTCTGTACATAATCCTTTCCAAGAACATCTTTAAACAGCATTTTAAGATCTTCATATTCTGGAATAAAACCTGTACCAACATTAATTGCCTTTACTTCTTCATGAACACGGAGCTCCATCCATTTCAGCCATACCCTTTTATCAGTCTTTTCATTTAAATAATTACCATTACTATCCTTCAAAAAATAATTAACACTAAATATTTTAGGTGAATTTTCAAGTAACTCTCCAAATTTAAGATTAATATCTATATATTTACCAACAGGGATTGAAAGAAAATCCAGATTTGACATTGGATTAAATTCCCTTACACCTGTTTTGCCAAGAGTAGCTGCAGTTGTCTCTGACTCTATAGATGCACCCATACTTATAATTCCATGATCCCAGTTATAAGCCTCCAGCAGCGGCGCTAATGTATCTGAATCCCTTCCTCCGTATATTATGCCCTTTATTTCTACACCATTGGGATTATCATAATTTATATCAAGGTTATCTAGATTTTTAAGATTAACTGTAAATCTTGCATTCTTATGAGAAGGGGCTATTTCTTTTCCTTGAGAGTCTTTTTTACCCGGATACCACTCACCTGAATGATTTATTCCTTTTTCAGGTACATCTCCGGGTTTTCCTATCCAGTAGACATATCCATCTTCTGCTACCAGTACATTTGAAAATATAATCTCATTTGGCTCATTTAGAATTTTCCATATAGCTGGATCATCATCCGGGTTAATATCTTCTATTATTCCAAAAATTCCTATTTCCACATTAACAGCATATACCTTATTTTCAATTTTCTTAATATAGACAATATCATCGCCGACTATTGTCTCTTCAGGAATCATTGCTGTAGAAGTCTTCCCACACATTGATGGAAAAGCTCCGGCAAAATATGTTACTCTGCCCCCAGGACCATGTATTCCGGAAATAAACATATGTTCAGTTAACCAATTTTCTTTTGAAGCTCTATTTATTCCAAGACGCATTGCAAGTTTCTTATGCCCAATGGTATTCCCCCCGTACTGAGTATTTACAGAATATACAATATCCTCTTCGGTATCCATGTATATTCTTCTTTTATCAATATTTACACTTACTCCATCTTTAATTTCTCCAGTCGAATGTACAAATTGGAAAAAATCTTTATAATTTCCAAGCCTTCTAAATTCTTCATATCCGGGTCTGTAAAGTATAATTTCAGAATGTGCTACATAGCTTGAATCTGTTAATTGAACAGCAGGAATTGAGAAATTAGAGTTAACCGGTCCTAAACAGAAAAAAAGTATATATAATTCTCTTTCCTGCATTATGTTTTCCATAATGCCAAAAATTTCCTTAATACCCATTTCCTTGTCCATTGTATCCAGATTAGGGTCCAGATAAACTCCTTTTGGAATCAGTAATCTAGTATGTTCTTTATCTCTACCCTGATCATAATAACCATCAAAATGAACCGTATGTCCTTCCATCGAAAGTTTCTTTTCTTCACCGTCACTTATAGTTTTATTCCTTATATAATTAAAATCATTTTCAGAATCTTCACAAATAAAGATTGATTTAGGATTTAAAAGCTTAATAAATTTTGCAATGAACTTAAAAAGATAATTATTTTCTATTTTAACTATTTTTTCGAAATTTTCCCTGTCACATTTGTCCTTTATTATTTCCAAATCTTTACTCATTATTTTCCTCTGGTATAATTTTTATAAATAATATTATTTTATTCCCTCTAAAACTTCCATCT
>Ga0315294_10010468_pt1 | contig 10175 bp, 15 predicted proteins | sample YL17G13_40_MG_FD_203626 | JGI IMG/M metagenome (GOLD analysis project Ga0315294, IMG submission 203626) | Sediment microbial communities from Yellowstone Lake, YNP, Wyoming, USA - YL17G13_40 | ecosystem: Environmental > Aquatic > Freshwater > Lake > Sediment | place: USA: Wyoming | collected...
GCGCCTGGGAGTGGTCGTCTGCGCCAAGGATGATGAATCGGATGTCTGGATCGAAGACTGCTCCATAGCCTCGATAATCCTGCAGCTCACTGGCCAGAGCCTGGGGCTTGGCTCCTGCTGGATTCAGATCAGAAAAAGAATGCACAGCGACCGTCAGAGTGCAGAGGATTACGTCAAGGAGGTCCTCCATCAGCCGGAAAACATTCGCGTGGAATCCATGATCGCCTTCGGCTATCCGGATGAGAATAAACCGCCCGTTCCCAAAGAAGAGCTTGATTATGAAAAGATAATATTAAGCAGATAGCGATCAAGGCTTGACGGTCTTGACCATGATCTTTTCCTCAACAATATCCCTTTCCGCCTGGCCGAAAGACAGCCTCCCTTCCTCATGGAGATCTTCTGTCACTAGCGCTTCCACTTGATGCTGTCCCCCTTGACCTTTATTATGCCGTTCTTTTCCAGCGACCTGGCCAGCTCCCCTGCCGCTCGGCTGCCGTCTATCTCCAGGAGATCTCCGTTTTTCTCCATCTGAAATTCGCATCTCTCGGAGAAGGCCTTCATATCCATCTTGCCGGGGGAGGGCTCTGTCAGATCGGAGATGAGCTTCCCCAAGAAGACAAGGAGCATGTATTCATCATGGTATTCGTCCTCAAACTCCTCATCCATCTCCTCGGAGAGGATGGCAGAAAACTCATCGACGTAAACCTCAGCACGCGGTTCGACAGTAAAGACCGTAGTTGTCCTGGCCAGTCTGTTCTCCTCATCCTCCTCAGGATCGGCGAAGATGCGCAGAATGGGATCATCAAGTCGGTTTCCCACCGCTTCACCGATCTGGATCTCATTGCGTTCCAGGACGGCATTGATGAAAGACTCCGCATTGGACACATCCAGCAGATCCGCCATTATCTCGGAGGAGTTCTGCATTTTGGCCTCACGCTCTTCCTGAGAGAGACTGCCTTCAAGGATCTCGCAGAACTGTTTCCTCTTCTCGTTCACTTGTGGATCCAGCTCCAGCTGAAGCCTTTCCCGAAAGTCCTCTGCGGTGGCACCTTCCGCCAGAATCTTTCGCAGTGCATCCAGGTACCGCGCATACCGCTCGTACTGCTTTTCTTCTATTTCTCCCTTGATCTCACTCATCCTGCCTTCCAAATAGTCGAAAAGCTCCAACCGGCTGGCTGTGAAGGTTCGGATATCTACCTTCATCCCGGCGTCCTTCAGGTAGTCGGCAATATCCCTGGCCTCATCCTCGTAGTACTCTCCGAGCTTGAACATGAGAAGTGCTTTAACCTACATGCTTAAGAAAGTTTTATCCAGTGGTTTCATCGATAGACCCGAGGCAGCGGAGCGCTAGGACTGATTGGAGGAGCATATCACTTATACGATGTGTACCAGCGCTCATATTCCTTGTGGCCCCCAAAGCAGTGAAGGATATAGATCTGGTCTCCCTTGATATTGTAAATTATTCTTGCTTGTTTAGTCACTTTTTCCGCGTGGCAAAGTACACCGTGCTTCATGTGTTTGCGAGGAGGTGCCTCCAGCATCTTTTCCATGTGTTTTAAGAATAAGGCCTTCAGCTCATGCGCGAGACTCTCCAGCTCCTTTTTCGCAGAATCCGAGAAAACAAGCTCCATGGTTCTCTAGCGTCCAGGCTCAAGGATCCTTCTTCTCTCTTCAAAGGAGTGGGTCTTGGCCTTGCCCGCTTCCAGTTCCCCCATCTCCATTTCCACTGCCTTATGCACCAGGATCAGCTCTTCTTCCTCTATCATCCGCTCATACGCCAGAATAGCCTGCCGTATGACCTCAGTCTGATTTCCCGCGTAGCCTTTCTCGATGATCCTTTTTATAGCCATCTCGTAGGGGGCACCAAGGTTAATGTTCATGGTCTACACTCTATGAATATTGAATAGACATTGAAGGGTATAAAGATTGCTCATATAATTACCTCATTTAGACTCTCATTATGGAGCCCAGGGCGCGGGGGATCTACAGGACCTACCTGGAAGGGCTGCGGGACGCAGACGTCCGGGAGCTGGCTATCCATCGCCAGGGTGAACCGCTTGAATTACTCCCGCCGGTGCGCCGAGGCCTCGGCGGTGAAGGCTCACCTGAAGCGCGGCATTACTCTGGCGCCGGGCATGTAGATATGGTGAAGGATGCCGGCCGCTGGGAGGTCGAGCCGGAGAGATGGGCTTCGGAGATTGATACCGTCTACTACAGGAAGCTGCTAGAGAAGGCTTGGGAGGAGGCGGGGGTTGTGTTCCAATAATTGCAGCTGATCCACATTGAATCCTTCAGGCAATTTCGGTCCTCTCTATGAATCTCATTCCCCGGGCACAATGAGCGGAGGACTTTTGCTAAGTGTTCAATTAGTGAGTGCAATTAGCTCAAATGTTCAAGTGGTCTCGTTGGTTTTATTGTGATCGTCTCACACCTAGTGGGTCCATCAGAGATGGTATACATATTCAGAGTCAAATTGCCCGAATAATTTGGATGTTGCTCCATGTATGTGGCATATAGATCAGCAACAACCTTTGCCACTTCGTCCCAATCTGCTTTTGGCTGCGAAGGCGCCGTTATCTCGAATAGACAGAGATCCGATTTTATCTGAACATACGCGGAGCCAATGCTGGGCATGTTGCTTAATACATAGGTCATGTTAGCTGCAGCTTCTGAGGCCGTTTGATTCGGATAAAGCCTCGCTGCATAATCGGTTGCTTGATCCCTGTTCACCGCAAAGTTGCCTTGGGCAGAACTAGGACCATCTGGAGTCATGAAAGAACCGCCTCCGGTGCTCAATTCACCATATGCTCCAGGAGCCAAAGCCAGGATCACTATCAAGAAGGCTATGATCGACCATTCACAAGCCTGCATTGCATATCTCCCAATCTTATTTTAAAGAATGAAGGATCTAATGAAAAGCCTTTTGGATGCTCCCGGATGTTGCTTATTTCAAATTCAAATTATAAATTTAAATGACGGGGTTGCAAATAGTGGATATGGCGAATTGGAACCCAATCGATCAAATCCGATATCTGTGATAGGCGAGACCTCCCTTGCTTCTCATAAAGCCCTTGTAGTACCCACGTAGTAAAAGAAACCATACTATATAATAGTATTAATAATATATTTTCGATATTAAAAAGGCGGGCAGGTTTATAGGAATCCTCAATGATTATATTTAATGAAATATGTGAGACATTACGGTTTGATCAAAGGATCGACAGCTCCATTGAGCATAAAGGCCTCTTCCCGCTCGATGCAGGTGGGACAGGACCGGCAGGGCTTCTCTCCCCCCCTGTAGCAGGACCAGGTCAGCTCGTAGGGCACCGTCAGCTCCAGCCCCATCTTCACGATCTCTGCCTTGGTGAGATTAACAAAAGGAGCCCTCAGCTGCACGGGATGCCAGGCGGTGGCCAGCCTGACGGCAGGCTCCATAGCTTCCACGAACTCCGCCCGGCAGTCTGGATAAATTGTGGAGTCATTCTTATGAGCGGCATAGAAGATTTGTGGGATCTCACAGGCCTCGGCGTATCCGGCTGCAATGGCGAGCATGATCATGTTGCGATTGGGAACTATAGTCTGTCTAGCCGCTTCTTCAGTGTAATGGCAACTGGGCACCTCCTTTGCGCCGAGAAGAGCGCTGTCGCCTAAAAGGGCGGCCAGGCAGCCGATATCAACGACGCGATGAGGGATATCGAGCAAGGCGGCGATCTTGCGGGCGCAATCTATCTCCTTCCTATGCCTCTGGGCATAGTTGAAGGTGAGCGCCTGTACTTCATAGCCTTCCTCAACTATCTTGTAGAGCAGAGTGGTCGAATCCACACCGCCGGACAGGATCAAAACGGCCTTCATTTCGATCTCTTTTTGATCAGAACCCTCTCTTCATCGGGTCTCCTTTTCATCTGGTCCCTTTTCTCATACTTTGGCTTATGCCATGGTCATCTTCTGGGGGAATTAATATTAATACTATTGCTGGAGGATGCCCTCTGCCTTTCTCGGATGAGATCAAAGGATCTCTTATATGTTATACATACTTTGTAAATTGTAAATATCATTTATAGATATCTTTTTCCTGCAAAGCTACTTATTCTTACACGCATTATCTTCCTCTCATGAGACGGTTTCTGAAGGGAAGAAGGGAGGTCTTTGGCCTGAGAAGCGTCCCAAGCCTGGAGCTGGAAGAGGCAAAGGAGATCATCGCAGAGGTCTTCGGAATCAGGAGATCAGAGGTCGAGGAGCTGATCAGGATGCGCCTGGCGGAGGGTCCGGCTTACGACCGGGAGCTTCACCTGGATTGATCCCCATCCCCACCAGGCAATCTTTATATCCACCGGCCGCTGCTTTGATCAGATTTAGCAAATCCAGAGGCCCGTTAAGGAAATTTGAATGAAGGATATATTGAACGATCTCAAGGAGATTGTCGGCTGCAGAGTATCCGCTTCGCTTGCCGAGAGATGCTGCTATGCCTCCGACGCATCTTTGGTGGAAGGACTGCCGGATTTTGTGGTGCGCCCGGAGAATACCCAAGCCGTCTCCCGCCTGCTCAGATTCTGCAGCGAACACAAGATCCCTGTCGTCCCCAGGGGCGCAGGCACCGGCCTGGCCGGTGGTGCTTCGCCCCTGCAGGGCGGCATCGTCCTGGACATGTCGGGCATGAACAGGATAATGGAGATCGACATTGAGAATCTCCAGGTCATGGTTGAGCCGGGCGTTGTTCAAGAGAGACTGAACCAAGCCCTCAAGCCGTACGGATTCTTCTTCCCGCCCGATCCGGGCAGCTCGGCTATGTGCACCATCGGCGGAATGATCGCTTACAACAGCAGCGGCATGCGCTGCGTTAAATACGGAACGGTGCGAAACTACGTCCTCGACCTGGAGGTGGTGCTCGCCGACGGCCGCGTCATCCACACCGGCTCAAAGGTGCTCAAGTCCTCCGCCGGCTACGACCTCACCCGGCTCTTCGTGGGATCGGAGGGAACCTTGGGGGTCATCACCCGCGCCGGATTGAAGATACAATCCCTGCCCGAGAGCCGAAAGCTTGTGCTGGCCTCCTTCGAAGACGCCGAGACCGCTGGCCAGGCCGTCATAAAGATATTCTCCGCAGGCATCAACCCTTCCGCCTGTGAGATCCTGGACAAGACCACGCTTCAGGTCTTGAAGCGCTGCGATTCAAATCTGGCTTTGCCAAACGACGGTGATGTGATCCTCTTCGAGGTGGACGGCACAAAGAATTCGACTGCAGAGGCAGCCTTGAAGATTGCAGAGATCTGCGGTCCTCTCTGTAAAAGCGTAAGGGTGGCTTCAAGCCAGCCGGAGATGGACGCCATCTGGGCGGCCAGGAGGCTGGTTGGGGCAGCGATATCCAGGCTTGATCCGGCCAGGACCCGCATCTATGTTGGCGAGGATGTCGGTGTGCCCATAAAGCAGATCCCTGCCTTGATCAAGAGAGTAAGCCAGATCACGGCCAAGCTCGACCTCCCGGCTATGAAGTACGGCCACATTGGAGACGGCAATCTGCACGTGGCCCTCTTCATCGATGTCATGAACGAGGATCAGTGGGAGAGGCTGCGCCTGGCTGCGGACAGAATTCACAGAGCTGCCATGGAGCTGGGCGGAACCGTCAGCTCAGAGCACGGCATAGGCCTGGCCAGGGCCCAGTACATGCCAGAGCAGGTAGGAGTGGAGGCGCTGCAGGTGATGCGATCGATTAAAAGGGCGCTGGACCCGCTGGGCATCTTGAATCCCGGAAAGCTGGGTCTGGAAATGAAATAATGAATCTCGATCTGAAGGAGATCAACAGATGCGTTCGCTGCGGAACCTGCCGCGCCGTCTGCCCTGTGTTTGAAGAGTCAGGCTGGGAGTCGGCCAACACCAGGGGGCGCATTCTGCTGACAAGGGGCCTGGCCAGGGGCCTGAAGGCTGACCCGGAAGTGCTGGACAGCCTCAACACCTGCACCACCTGCGGCATCTGCACCGATAACTGTCCGGCGGGTGTGAACCCTCCCCAGCTGATCGAGGCCGCCCGAAGAGAGCTTGTCGGCCAGGGCATAGTGACCAGAGAGCAGGCAGCTCTATCCAGAAATATCTACGAGAGCGGCAACACCTTTGGGGACCCAGGAGATCGGCTGGCCTGGCTCCGGGATCGCAGCCGTTTGAGAGAAAAGGCTGATTATGTCTATTTTGTGGGTTGCATGAACTCGTATCGCCGCTCTGATACTGCCGCCCGGACCTTCGATCTCCTCAGCCGCTTTGGAGCGACCCTGCTCCCGGCGGAGCAGTGCTGCGGATCGCCGCTGCTGCGCACGGGCTTCGATGCGCATAGGTTCGCGGATGAGAATCTGCGGCAGATAAAAGGGACGGGCGCAAACACTGTCATTACCGGCTGCGCAGGCTGCTACACCACCCTCAAGAATAATTATTCGGCGGACTTAGAGGTGTTGAGCATCCCGGAGTTCCTGGCCGAGCACATCTTTGAGCTGGACCTTGAGCCCCTCGATATCACGGTCACTTACCACGATCCCTGTCACCTGGGCAGGCACAACAAGATCTACGAGCAGCCGCGCCGAGTGATCGAGGCCGTTTGCAATCTGAAGGAGATGAAGGCTTGCCGCGAAGCCGCCCGGTGCTGTGGAGGAGGAGGAGGCGTGCGATCCGCTTACAAGGACCTGTCATTGCGCATGGCCAAAAGAAGGCTGCAAGACGTTCCGGAGGGTGTGGACTACATCGTCACATCCTGCCCGCTGTGCATCAGGAACCTGAGGGATGCTGGCGCCGGGGAGAAGGCCATCGATCTGGCGGATCTGGTAGCAAGCGCGATCAGGTGAATCCAATTTCTTAACATTGGTGCGGCCCAGGCACTTTCCCCATCATCAGCAGGAAGTTGTCGGCGCAAAATCTGATCCGGGATAGACTTTTACCCTCATGGCGTCTTGTACGCCGAGAGCTTCTTGCGAACATATGGCACCACCGGTAGCTACATATCGCTTCACATATCCCCAAATAATATCAACATCTTTTGGCAGTTTAATGCATTTTGGCAAATGATGTTGCTCTTTGGTCATGGCCACCTGGCATCCACCGCCTGTTTCCTTTCTACGGCCACATCTCAGATTGCAGAAAGCCACCGTTCTGAGCAGCACTTTTCCAACATCGATTGAGCAAGGTGGATCAGATATACTTCGAGCATAAACTGCAACGGCCATCGCAAAAAAGGATAAGTTCTCTATTGCTCCCGCCGACCACTTCGTTGATAGATAATTCATTATCCGTGGTTTGGTCTCAATCTTAGCCTGCTCCACCAGGGCGCGATACCCCTCGGCAGTTGGCATTAGCAGCATTTGATCAAATTCAAACTCTTTCGTCGTGGCGCGGCGATCTATTAACTTCACAAGATGATTGCCGTATCTCTCCACATAATCTTCCATTATGATAAAACAATTATGCGTTTATATTTAGTTCTATGTCCCATGAATGAATCTCAAATATCCCGCAGCGCCCTTGCAGGAGGAGCCTGTCACGGTGTGAAGGCCTGACCCCCCCGAACTTCGACTATTAGTCGGGCCAGAAGGCAAGCACAGCACTGGACTGAACCAGGAAATGTATCAAGAGGGCGGAATGGGAATATAAAGTAGGTTTTGGCTCTTTACCCAAGGACCTAAGGCTTCTCCACAATATCGCTCTTGATGCTGTTTAGCAGTCTGAGCACCTCTTTTTGCAGCTCATCCGACACATTGAAGGAGTCAAGAACCCCAATCAGGTGAGTGATTGCCGTTTGCCAATCGATTCCATCAATTCCGAGCCCCTTATGTACCACCAACATGTCGCGGCCCAGGTAGATGCAGGGGCCTCCTGTCGCCTGGCAGATCATGTCCACCTGAAGCTGCCGCAGTCGCTTCTTCGAGTCGTCGCCATGGCCGGCAAAGTACTTGGCCAGACGCCGATCGTCACCCAGTCTCACCATCAGGCTATCTACAACTGCTGCGATGGCATCATAGCCACCCAGCCTCTCATAAAGGGTTGCAGCCATTTTCACCACTTAATCAATTAATTTCTCTTCTCCATGAAATAAAGCTTTGCAAAGATAATAATTAAATTTTTAAAAGGTGAATGGATATTGATATTTGCCGTAGAACACCTTAAAGCCTTCCGGCAGGAGAGCCATCTTGAAGCCTATGAATCCCTGGTTCAGAAGATCTACCTGGCCGTTGATATCTCTGCCAGCGATGGCGATCTCCTCTCCTGCTTTGCTCTTATCTACCTTTATCGGGCACAAATTTTTTTTGTACATTATGTACCTCCACCATCCTTTGAACTTGGGTGTCAGGTTCCTTATCACGAATCCGTTGGAGAAGATGTTGCCAAGGCTGACGGGATTTTTGGGAGACACAGTGCAGCAGACATGCTCGTATCCCAGGTCATCGATCACCTCCAGGTGAGCCATGGCCATCCTTCGCTGCAGGCCGTTGCCTCGATAAGCAGGATGAACCACTGCAGCCTGAAGATGGGCGACCTTGTTCAGATCTATCTCTGGAAGTCCTATATCCCGGCCCAGGTTATCTTCGACGTCTCTAGGAAGGCGGATGATGCTGTACGCGATCAGTCCATCCTCAGTTGTCACCCCTATCACGGCACGATCGAGGCGGAAGATCTCCTGGAAGTAATCGTCTTCATGTAAGCGGAAGATTTCAGGGGTGGGAAGATCCCGCGCGATCCGATTTTGAAGGTCCAGGATGTCCTGCAAGAAGCTCTCGTCCAGGAAGCATATTTTGTAGCTTTCTTTTCTGCTTGCTTCCCTGGGCGGGAGAAATCCTTCTCGCTTTATCCATTGACCCATGCAACCTTTCCTCTGAAATCCGACGCCTTCTTTGGTCAAGATAGAAGGATAGAGCTATTGTCAGTGGGTAAGCCTTTCGCTTAGGCCTCCCGGCCGCCGCTCCAAATGAGCAAAGCTGGATTAGCCAAATCGGATTTTCTGAAGTTTTTGGGACAAATTACTGAAGCGAATTGCTCAGCCAAGTTAATTAAGATCGTTAGCATTCGGCCGCGGGCTGCATAGTCCTGAGTTGGGGAGAAAATAAATATCGCACCGGCGGGAAGCCCCACCGGCTAACTTCGTTAGTAACCCATCATTGTAGCGGCTGCAATCAAGACTACAAATATTCCCGCTGCTGCGGCCACAAAGTTCCTGACTTCCAGATGCATTATTCTTTCGTTGGAATTCTTGGGTTTATTCTTCATCAGCTCTCCGGCCGACTTCTCATATTGAAGCATTGCGTCGCTCTTCTGTACCATTCAGCTCACCTACTTGCTTATTGGCCAGTTATACCTTTTTAGCCATTTTCATTAAAGCAAAAAAACATATTTAATGATAACGGTCGTTTTAGTAATAATCAAATTTTCAATATTGTGATACCATCATTCTTGCTGGCCAATTATCACAGCGGGGGTCATCCTCTCGGGCGAAAGCATCGCTTTAATATGCGTTATGAGACAGAAAAGGGTGAAAGAACATGGACAAACAGGGCTGGGCGGAGATCCTCAAAGAACTGAATGAGCTTTGCGAGCTGCATGAGCAGAGTGTCGCCCAGCCCTCGAAGTGCCGAGAGTTCAGCCATCGAGCCTCCCTTCTCCTGGATAGGCTGGAAGGACTGGGAGCTTATGAGATGGCCGATAGGATGATGGGGTTGCTGGGCGGCTGCAGCCCTAAGGATTTTTCTCCCTGCGACAGTCGCCAGTGCACCAAAGGATCTTTAGAGCGGCTCCGGGAGCGAGCAAGGGAGAACCTGGAAAAAGTCTGATAGGAAAAGGATGCATGCGATCCATCCCTCTCGGCATGCTTCTTCCTCCGACCGGCCTATTTTATCTCGTAGACCTTGGCCTCTCCGTGGGCCTGCCAGTCCTGCCAGGTGTAAAGCCGGGAGTCAAAGCCCATTAGCTGCAGAGCATACCATACCAGGGAGGCGCTGAAGTAGTCGTTTGAGTAAACCACCACTGGCCTCTTTTGGTCTAACTTGGCGAAGGTGTCGGTCAACGATGCCTCTGCCTTGACCTTACCGTTCTCCAGGATTTGCTCGGGGCTGATGAAGAAGGCTTTGGGTATCCTTGCCTTGCCGAAATCCTGGAATGTCCTGGCGTCAACCATCTGGGCCGCGCCGGACTTGACAAAATCGTAGCTG
>Ga0315294_10010469_pt1 | contig 10175 bp, 6 predicted proteins | sample YL17G13_40_MG_FD_203626 | JGI IMG/M metagenome (GOLD analysis project Ga0315294, IMG submission 203626) | Sediment microbial communities from Yellowstone Lake, YNP, Wyoming, USA - YL17G13_40 | ecosystem: Environmental > Aquatic > Freshwater > Lake > Sediment | place: USA: Wyoming | collected...
GCTCCTGGACGGCCTTGTCCACGTGTTTGCGCGTGGCTACGGTCTTTTTTTCCTTGAGCGACCAATAGCTGGCTTCGCGGATCACGTCGGAGATGATGTTGAACCGGGTGGACACTTTCTTCTGCCGGCCGGCCAGCCGGGTGCCGTACTCGATCACGGCGGCGATGCCCTCGCGGTCGAAGGCGTTCAGCCCGTCCTCCTTGCAGATCTTCTGGATGAAGCCGGCATAATCGCCGATGGTCTGGTCGGATTTGGCGATTTCGGAGTCGAACTCCGCCTTGATTTTGAAGATCTTCCGAAATTCCGGGTCCATGAAATACAGGATGTTGTAGACCTCGTCGTCCCCGATCATGACCACCTTGACGTTGCACTTGATGGGCTGGGGCTTGAGGCTCTTGGGGCTGAAAAGGAAGAGCGAGGCGAAATTCTGGATCTCGAAAGACAGGTTGCGCAGGGTCCGTTTCAGGGTGGCCCACACCCCGGGTTCGACCAGGGCGTCTGGAGCGTTGAAGATCAGGTAGCCTCCGTTGGCCTTGAGGAATGACCCGGCCTTGATCCGGGTGAAATCCGTCTGCCAGGCGCCGAATCGCGAGGCCGAGGCTTCGATCGAGCCGAAGAGGTTGATGTAGCTGGGGTTGTTCTCGATGATCACCGGCGCGTGAGTCATGTCCCGGTTGTCCACGAGGAGGTTGGCCCGGTATTCAAGATAGGGGTCGTTGGGGTCGTGGTTCTTGTCCTTGTCTTCGTTCTCTTTCTTCGGGCCTTTGAACAGCTCGATGGTCTTAAGGAGATTCTCCTCGACCTCGGCCCAGTAGTCCGCGACTTGCGGGTAGGGAAACTCGGCCCGCAGGCCGTTGACCCCGTCCTTGATGACCGGGGTCAGGGATTCCTCGTCCCAGGATTTGAGGAAGGTCCGGGTTTCCTCCTCGATATCCCGCAGCGTGGAGAATACCTGCTCCAGCTTGTCCGATAGCTCTTCGTACCGCTTTTTTAAGTCGGCCAGGACTTCGGGCGGGAATTTTTTCTCCTTGGCCAGGGCTTCCAGCTTGGGGAAGGGGGTGGGGGTGCCTTCGATCATCGGGATCAGGTCGGGCTTGACGAACAGCCCCATCTGGACCTGGATGACGGAGAATCCTTTTTCCGCCACCTCATCCTCGAAACTTTTGAGGATGGTTTGCTGCTTTTTCTGCTGGGACTCGATGATTTCGTTGCGGCGGTCTCCGTAGTACTGGCTTTTGAGGAGCTCGGGAACGTTTTGGCGGAGACGGTCGATGAGTTTGTTCAGGCTCTCGACCAAGAGCGATCCCTTGCCGGCCGGAAGCATGACCAGCCGGGGTTCATCGGGGTTCTTGAAGTTGTTGACGTAGAGGATATCATCCGGGATGGGCTCGCCCTTCTTCAGCCGCTCCAGGAGCTGCTTGATGGTCGTTGTCCGGCCTGTTCCGACCTGCCCGGTGATGAAAATGTTGTAACCCAGGGTTTTGATGTCCAGGCCGGTCTTGAGGGACCGGAGCGCCCGCCCCTGGCCGATGATCTCCACGCAGGGCTCGTATTGGGAAGTCGTGGGGAAAAGAATTTTGTCCACGGGGCAGGTCCAACGCAGCCTTTCAGGCGGAAGCTCCTGAAACTTTTCCGTTTTTTTGAGGTCCATGAGACGCTCCTTTGTCGCTGGGGCTGGGCAAAAAAGCATTTTTACACATTCATCGAATTAAAACAACTTTCAAAAAATAGTGCAAAAACGCCATTGATTTGCTACAATAAGAAAAATCTTGTGGAGGCTCAAGCCGTGGATGACAACATTCGCATTGAAAAAGTAAAGACCCGCAAGGAATTCAGGATCTACCGCGATTTTGCGCGAATCGTCTACAAAGGCGACCCCAACTGGGTGCCCCCGCTGAACATGGACTTCAACCACAAGCTGGATAGGTCCAAGAATCCCTTTTTCGAGCACGCCGACCGGGAGCTGTTTTTAGCCTACAAAGACGGCCGGCCCGCAGGCCGGGTTCTGGGCATTATCGACGACAGCCACAACGCTTTTAATCAAGAAAAGGTCGTGTTTTTCGGACAATACGAAAGCTTCAACGACCCTGAGATGACTAAGGCTCTTCTCGACGCCGTTGCAGGCTGGGGCCGGGAGAAGGGCATGACCATGCTCCGGGGTCCGGTCAACGTGTCCCTCAACGATGAATGCGCCATGCTGCTGGAGGGATTCGATTCTCCTCCGGCGGTCATGATGCCTTATAACCCCGCTTACTACAACGACCTCATGAGGCACTACGGCCTGGTTAAGGCCAAGGACATGTATGCCTTCCTCATGACCCGGGACGACAAAGCCCTGGAGAAAGTCAGGGCGATCGTGGACAAGATCGAGAAGGAGACGACGCTCACCGTCCGCCCCTTCAACATGAAGAAATGGAGGGAAGACGCGGAGCGGGTCAAAGAGGTTTACAACCAGGCCTGGGAGCGGAACTGGGGCTTCGTCCCCTGGACCGAGAAGGAAATGGACCATATGGTCAAAAACCTGCGCCCCCTGGGAGACCCGTCGATCATCATCATCGCCGAGGACAAAGGCCGGCCCGTCGGCTTCGCCTTCGGATTTCCCAACTACAACGAGGTCTTGAAGAAAATGAACGGCCGGATGACTCCCTGGTCCATTCTCAAGTTCCTCTGGTTCAAGAAAAGGATCAAGGGAGTGCGCATCCTTGTTTTCGGCATTCTCAAGGAATACCGTATGACCGGGGTCAGCTACCTTCTCTACTCCAAGATAGACCAAGGCTGCAAGAACAACCCTCATTGCCAATGGGCCGAGACCTCCTGGCAGCTCGAGGACAACGAAGCCGTGAACAGGTTTGTGCTCTCGATCGGCGGGAAGATTTACAAGAAATACCGGATCTATGAAAAGAAGCTGGCCTGAGCCTGGCCGGCGCGACCGATGAATTCAGAGAAAAGGCCGGGGCCTTACAGGAAAAAAGAAGGCCGAACATCGGGGGCCGATAGCCCCAAGGAGAGTGGCATGGACAATTATCAAGGGAAGTTGCAGGCCAAGGGATTCAAGATAGCCGTGGTGGTCAGTCGGTTTAACGGGTTTCTCACCGAGCGGCTCTTGGAGGGAGCGCTGGATGCCTTGACCAAGTTGGGCGCCGAGTCTGCGGATATCGCTGTTTACAAGGTGCCGGGCGCGTTCGAGATTCCGATCGTGGTCAAGAAAATCTTCAAGGCCAAGAAGGCGGACGGTGTCGTCTGCCTGGGGGCTCTGGTCAGGGGCGATACCCCCCACTTTGATTTTCTCAGCGCCGAGGTGACCAAGGGGATCGCCCAAACCTCGCTCGAGGACGGCCTGCCGGTCTCCTTCGGCATCCTGACCGTGGACACCATCGAGCAGGGTATCGAGCGGGCCGGGACAAAGTCCGGGAACAAGGGCTGGGACGCGGTTCTATCCCTGGTGGAAACGCTCAACCTGCTCAAAACGGCCGGGCTAGCCTGAGCGCGCGGCCGCGTCATGGGGGTCCGGAGAAAGTCCAGGGAGGCGGCCTTGCAGCTTCTCTACCAGTCGGAGTTCGATGACTCCAGCCCCAAAATCCGCTTGAACCGGTTTTGGGCGTCCCGCAAGGAGGACCGCTCCGTGCGCGAATATGCCGACCGGCTGGTGCTGGGCATCCTGGAGCACCGCCAGGACCTGGACGGCCTGATCCAGTCGGTCTCCAAGAACTGGCGGATATCCCGGATGTCGATCATCGACCGCAACATTCTCCGGATGGCGACCTATGAGCTTAGCCATGAGGTCGGGCTGGCTCCGGCCGTGGTCATCAACGAGGCCATCGAAATCGCCAAGCGCTACGGCGGCCAGGAAGCGGCCGTGTTCATCAACGGCGTCCTGGACGGAATCCGCAAAAGCATCAAGGGCTTCGAGCCCGTTGTCGAGGACGATCATGGTCCCAAAAAAGGACAAGGAACTGAAAAAGGAACAGACACACCAACCGCCGTCCGCGGCGTCCGGCGAAAACGACCTGACTGACCAGGAAGCGGTCCGCCGGGAAAAGCTGGAGAAGCTGGCCGAGGAGGGGGTTGACCTTTTTCCGGTCAAGGCCGAGCGGACCCATTCCGTCTACGAAGCCGTCCGTGATTTTTCCGGGTTGTCCAAGGAGGACCTCGAGCGGCGCGGCATGGCCGTCGCGGTCCCGGGGCGAATCCTGTCCATCCGCCGCATGGGCCGGGCCACCTTCTTCCACATTTCGGACGGCCGGGCCAAGCTTCAGGCGTACATCCGCGAGGACGTGTCCGGTCCCAAGGCTTACGAAATATTCGGCCTGTTCGATATCGGCGACATCGTCGAAGTCAAGGGCAAGCTGTTCAAGACCAGGACCGGCGAGCTGACCGTCCTGGCCGAAGCCGTCGTTTTCCTGGCCAAGTGTTTGCACCCCCTGCCGGAAAAGTGGCACGGCCTGCAGGACGTCGAGCTCCGCTTCCGCAAAAGATACCTGGATCTGATCATGAACCCCGAGGTGGGCGAAGTCTTCCGACTGCGCAGCGCCATCATCACCTCCATCCGGAAGTTCTTCGACGGCCGGGGCTTCATCGAAGTCGAGACGCCGATGATGCAGGTCCTCCCGGGCGGCGCCCTGGCTAGGCCGTTCCAAACCTACCACAACGCCCTGGATATGGAGCTGTTCCTTCGCATCGCGCCCGAGCTGTACCTGAAGAGATTGGTCGTCGGCGGGTTCGAGAAAGTGTACGAGATCAACCGGAATTTCCGGAACGAAGGCATCGACTCCGAACACAACCCGGAATTCACCATGCTGGAGTTCTATGAAGCCTACGCCGATTACCACGATATGATGGACCTGACCGAGGAGCTTCTTCTCGGGCTGTGCTCTTCGCTCCTGGGCCGGGAGGAGGTCCGTTTCGGAGAGGCGACGATTTCCTTCAAGCGTCCCTGGAAACGGATCAAATTCATGGAGGCCGTCAGCGTCCACAGCGGTCTGGCTCCCAGCCGCTTCAGCGACCGGGCAGGGATCATCGACTACGCCGCGACGCTGGCCCCCGACAAACAGCCCCTGACCTTCGGCCAGGCCCTGGATATCATCTTCGACAAACACGTCAAGCATCACCTCGTCCAGCCGACGTTCGTCATCGACCCCCCCAAGGAAATCTCGCCCTTGGCCAAGCCCTCGCGCGACAATCCCGAAGAGGCGGAGCGGTTCGAGCTGCTGGTGGCCGGGATGGAGGTGGCCAACGCGTTCAGCGAGCTGACCGACCCGGCGGACCAGCGCCGGCGGTTCGAGCAGCAGGCCGAGGATAAAAAACGGGGCGACGCCGAAGCGCACCCCGTCGATCGGGACTACATCCAGGCCCTGGAATACGGACTGCCCCCCACGGGCGGCGAGGGGATCGGCATCGACCGTCTGGTCATGCTTTTGTCCGAGCGGAGGTCGATCCGCGACGTCATCCTCTTCCCGCTGCTGAGGCCCCGCTGAGATGAACTACGAGCTCTTTATCGCCAAACGCTACTTGACGGCCAAGCGCAAGCAAGCCTTTGTCTCGGTCATCACCTTTATCTCCATGCTGGGGATCACCATCGGGGTCATGGCCCTCATCATCGCTTTGGGCTTGATCACCGGGTTTCAACAGGACGTTCAGAACAAGATCCTGGGCGCCACCTCGCACATTATGGTCCAGGACCTGACGGGCGAGGGGCTGAAGGATTACGCCCTTCTCCAGGAACGAATCGTCCGGCTGCCGGGAGTCAAGTCCGCGACGCCGGTCGCCTACAACACCGTCCTCCTGTCCGGTTTCGCCAAAAGCTCGGGGGCGGTCCTCAAGGGCGTCGATTTCGGCTTGGAAAGGCAGCAGGCGCCCTGGCTGCAGAAGCTCGAAACCGGCCGCCTGCCCGGTGAGGAATCGCCCGAAGGCGCCGTGCTGGGCAGTCGGCTGGCCGAGCAGGTGGGCGCGGCCGTGGGCGACACGGTGACGGTCTATGCCGCCTCCACCAGGCTGTCGCCCCTAGGGCCTTTGCCCAAGCTCCGAAAATTCAAAGTCACGGGGATTTTTTCCACGGGCTTGTTCGAGTTCGATGCCTCCACCGCCCTGGTCAACCTCCCGGCGGCCCAAAAATATTTTAACCTGGACGGCCGGGTGAGCTACCTGCAGGTCATGCTCCAGGATATATTCCAGGCCGAGCGCCTGGGGCAGGAGATCAGCCGGATCGCTCCGGCTTCGGTCTACATCACCACCTGGATGGAGTTGAACAAGCCTCTCTTCTCCGCGCTCAAGCTGGAGAAGAATATCATTTTTCTGACGATCACCCTGATCGTGATCGTGGCCGCTCTCAACATCATCGCCACTCTGATCCTGATGGTCATGGAGAAAACACGGGACATCGGCATTCTGATCGCCCTGGGGGCCACCTCGCGCAACATCCGCAAGATTTTTTTCCTGCAGGGATCGATCATCGGGCTGCTGGGCACCACCGCCGGGGTCATCCTGGGCCTGGGCTGGTGCGGCCTAGCCAACGTGTTTAAAATCATCCGCGTCCCGGTGGCCATTTATCAAATTTCCTACGTCCCCTTTCATGTCAAATTCGTCGACCTTTTGGCCATCATCGGCCTGTCGCTCCTGATCAGCCTGGGCTCCACCTGGTTTCCCTCCCGGCGGGCGGCTAAGGTCGACCCGGTGATCGCGTTGAAATATGAGTAATTTTCTGCGCGTTGAAAACCTGTCCAAGGATTATCCTTTGCCCCGCGGGTCCTACCCTGTTTTTAAGGGATTGAATTTTGAGGTCGGACGCGGTTCGCTGGCCGCCATCATGGGCGCTTCCGGAGTGGGGAAAACGACCCTGCTCAACCTTTTGGGTGCGCTGGACAAGCCTTCGTCCGGCAAGGTTTTTTTGCAGGACGAGGATGTCTTTGCCAAGAATGAAATCGACCTGGCTTCTTTCCGTAATAAGAAGATCGGGTTTGTCTTCCAGTTTTTCCATCTTCTCCCTGAATTTTCCGCCCTGGAAAACGTCGCCTTTCCCCTGATGATCGGGGGAACCTCGAAGGATGAGGGCCTGGAGCGCGCCCGGTCCATGCTGGGCGAAGTCCGTCTGGGGGACAAGACAAGCTCCCGGCCGGCCCAGCTTTCGGGGGGGGAACAGCAGCGCGTGGCCATCGCCCGGGCCTTGGTCGGCCAACCCTCCCTGCTCCTGGCCGACGAGCCGACGGGCAACCTCGACTGGAAAGCCGGGGAGAGGGTTCTCCAACTCATCCTGGAACTCCATGGCAGTCGCTCGCTTACCTCGCTCATCGTCACTCATAACGAAAAAGTGGCGATTTTCTGCCAGGAGCAATTCTTGATGGAGGCCGGGGAATTGAAACGAATATCCATCGCCTGACGTTTTTTAAGTGTGCGGGCTGCTCCGCGTTTTGAAAAAAGACCCCGAATATGGTATAAGAGGAGAGTTATGAAAAAGGCTTATATGATCGTCCTCTTCCTTCTCCTGCCCCTGAGCCTGTACAGCCAGGAACTCATCGAAAAGCTTGAGATCGTAGGCAACGACCGGGTGACCCAGGAAACCATCATGTACTACATCACCGCCCGGGAAGGGGACTATTTTAATGAAGAAGCCCTGAAAAAGGATTTCGGCGTGCTGTGGTCCACGGGCTTTTTCTCCGATGTCCGGATCGACCAGGCCGCCGGCCAGAACGGCAAGATCATCCGGGTGATCGTCAAGGAAAATCCGATCGTCAAGACCGTTATATTTAAGACGGGGAAAAAAGTCGGCGAGGAAGATATCGTCAATAAACTCAAGGAAAAAGACGAGTATATCGCTCCTTATTCGTACTACAGCTCCTATAAAATCCTACGCGCCAGAAAGACAATCGAGGCATTGCTTTTGGATAAGGGGCTCCCGGCCGCGAAAGTGGAAGTGGAGGAGTCGGCCAAGGGGAAGAACGAGGTCGAAATCCTATTCCGGATCGATGAAGGCCCCAAAATTCTGGTGGGCCAGGTCGTTTTTGAAGGCCGGCCCAAGCTGCCAGAGAGCGAGCTAAAGAGCGCCCTGAGCGACAATAAAGAGCATGGCCTGCTCAGCTGGATTTCGGGCAAGGATGTCTTCAAGCTGAACAAGCTGCAGGAGGAGTTGGACCAGGTCAAGAAAAAGCTCCAGGAAAACGGCTACATGGAGGCCACTCTCGGGGAGCCCCGGACCGAGGAGATGACTCGGCGCACGGTCTTCTTCAAGACCAAGAAGATGATGCGGATCATCATCCCGGTCAATGCCGGCTACTTGTACCGGGTGGGCGAGATCAGCGTCGAGGGGACAAAAGCCGTCAACGCCAAGTTTATCAAATCCATGGTGACCCTGCGCCCCGGGGAAATTTACAGCACCAAAGCCCGGGAGAAGTCCGTGGAGGAAATCAGCAAGCTGTACAGGAACGGCGGCTTCCTCTACTGCCAGGTCGTGCCGGTGGAGAACCTGGACCCTAAGAACAAGCTGGTCAACCTGGCCTTCAACATCATGGAGGGCGAGGTCTGCTATCTCAACCGCCTGGACTTCAAGGGCAATGTCTACACCAAGGATAAAGTCATGCGCCGGGAGATGCTTCTCCGGGAGGGCGATCGGCTGAGCCTGGCCATGTTTACGGACAGCATCCTGCGCATCCGCCAAGTGGGGCTGGTGGACGTCGAAAAAGACCCGGACATCAAGCCTTTGGCCGGCGACCCCACCAAGTTCGACGTGACGGTCAACATCAAAGAGCTGCAGCGGAACAATATCCAATTCACGGGCGGGTACAGCGGCTACGAGGGTTACTTTGTGGCTTTTTCCTACCAGACCGTCAATTTCCTGGGGGCGGGGGAGAACCTGAACCTGACCCTGCAGACCGGGAAACGCATCAAAAATTATTCCTTCGGCTTCAACGAGCCCTACGTTTTCGACCGTCCCATCAGCCTGGGGTTCAACATCTATAACCGGTATATGATCTTGCCCTACCTGTACGACCAGAAAAGCAAGGGGGTCGACCTGATGTTCGGCACGCGCCTGTTCGGCTATTGGCGCCTGAACGCCACCTACACCTATCAGGATGTCAACGTCACGTTTCCCGAGGACACGACCATCGACGCGATGTATCAGGCCAGGTACGGTCTGGGGAACTACATTGAAAGCAGCATAACGCCGGAGCTGTTCTATTCCACGATCGACAGCCCCTTGACCCCCAGCTCGGGAACCATGTACATGGTCTCGGCCAAGTTTGCCGGCTCGTTCCTGGGCGGAGAGGTCCACATCATCAAGCCCACCTTCCAGTTCACCCATTACCAGCCGTTGTTTGCCAAACAGTCCCTGGGCGTGCACGCCGAGTATCAATACCTGAAGACGATCAAGTCCGACAGCATCATCCCCATCTGGGAAAGATTCTTTTTGGGCGGCGAGCGCGATATCCGCGGTTACGAGATCTATACCATCGGGCCGAAAACCATCGGGGGGAGCAATACGGGCGGCCAGAAAGCGTTCATTATTAACTTCGAATACATCATCAACGTGGCGGGTCCGCTGTACATCATCTTTTTCCACGACATGGGCAACTCCCTGTCCTCCACGGAGAAGGTCAGCCTTAAAAACGTATACACTTCGTCCGGCCTCGAGGCCCGGATCTTTATCCCGGCCCTCCGTGTTCCCTTTCGACTGATTTTTTCCTATAATAACCGCAGAATCTATAAGGACGATTCGAACTTCGCTTTTCGTTTCGCCCTGGGAACGACTTTTTAAGAGTCGGATAGATCGACTGAAAGACTAAGTCTAGATCGTCAATCCAGAGAGGAGGTACAACGATGAGGCTATCGAAGACAGTCGTCAAAATTCTGCCCCTGGCCCTGACCGTTCTGTTCGTCACGGCCGGGCTGGCCCAACAGGCTTCCAAGATCGCCGCGATCAATTCCCAAGAAGTCTTGGAAAAATCCATCGAAGGCAAGAAAGTCATCGGCCGGCTTCAGGAACGGGACAAGAAAAATCAAAACGACTTGGCCAAGTTGGACGAGGATATCCGGGGCCTGGAAACAAAGCTCAGCACCCAGCGGCTGACCCTCAGCGAGGAAGCGCTGATTCAGCTCAGCTCCGACCTGGACAAGAAAAAGAAAGACCGGACTCGGTTCGCCGAGGACGCCATGAGGGACATCCAAGAGCTTCAGGTTCGGCTCTA
>Ga0315294_10010470_pt1 | contig 10174 bp, 7 predicted proteins | sample YL17G13_40_MG_FD_203626 | JGI IMG/M metagenome (GOLD analysis project Ga0315294, IMG submission 203626) | Sediment microbial communities from Yellowstone Lake, YNP, Wyoming, USA - YL17G13_40 | ecosystem: Environmental > Aquatic > Freshwater > Lake > Sediment | place: USA: Wyoming | collected...
CGGGCTTGTAGGTCTTGTCGCGGACGCCGGCCATGCGGGCGGCGGCGTCCTGGATGGTGTCGTACCCCCCGGCGGCGCGGCCGGCGGCCACGGCCGCGTGCATCGCGCTGCCGAGGGCGCAGGTCTGGGCGCTGCGGGCGATCTTGAACTCGCGGCCGGTCACGTCGGAATAAATCTGCATGAGTAAGTCATTGCGTTCCGGCAGGCCGCCGCAGCAGTAGATCTCGTCGACCGCCACGCCGTGCTGCTCGAACGTGCGGATGATCTTGTACGTGCCGAACGCCGTGGCCTCGATCAAGGCCCGGTACATCTCCTCGGGCCGGGTGCCCAGGTGCATGCCGAGCACGAGGCCCGTGAGGTTCGCGTCCACGAGGACGCTGCGGTTGCCGTTCCACCAGTCCAGGGCCAGGAGGCCCGTCTGGCCGGGGCGGTAGGCGGCGGCCTTCTCGGCCAGCAGGTCGTGGACGCTCTTCTTGCGTTTCTTCGCCTCGGCCTCGTAGACGGCCGGGACGCATGTGCGGACGAACCACGCGAAGATGTCGCCGACGGCCGACTGGCCTGCCTCGAAGCCGTAGAGGCCCGGCAGGATGCCGTCCTCCACCACGCCGCACTGGCCGGGCACGTGCTTGTCGGCGGTGCCGCAGACCATGTGGCAGATGCTCGTGCCCATGATCATGACCATCTTGCCGCCGGCGGTGACGGTGCAGGCGGGAACGGCCACGTGGGCGTCCACGTTTCCGGCGGCCACGGCCGTGCCGGGCGCCAGGCCCAGGCGCTTGGCCATCTTGGGCGTGAGTCCCCCGGCCCGGGCGCCCAGCGGGATGACGTCGCGCAGCATCTTGGCATCGACGACGTCGGCGAAGTCGGGGTGGAGGGCGGCGAAGAACTCGCGCCGCGGGAAGCCCTCGCGCTTCGACCAGATCGCCTTGTACCCGGCGGTGCAGAGGTTGCGGGTCTCGCGGCCGCAGAGCTGCCAGATGATCCAGTCGGCGCCCTCGATGAGGCGGTCGGCGGCCCGGTAGATACCCGGCGCCTCGTCGAGGATCTGGAGGGCCTTCGGGAAGAACCACTCGCTCGAGATCCTGCCGCCGTACCGCTGGAGCCACGGCTCCTTGAGGCGCCGCGCGGTCTCGTTGACGCGGTCGGCCTCGGGCTGGGCGGCGTGATGCTTCCAGAGTTTCACCCAGGCGTGCGGCTCGGCGCGGAATTGCTTGAGCGTGCACAGGGGCGTGCCGTCCTTCCTGGTGGGCATCATCGTGCACGCGGTGAAGTCGGTGGCGATGCCGATGACCTGGCTGCCCTGGACGCCGGCCTGCTTGAGGACGGCCGGGATGGTCTTGTCGAGAGCGCGGAGGTAGTCCTCCGGGTCCTGGAGGGCCCAGTCGTGGGCGGGCAGTTGGGCGCCCGCGCCGGGCAGGCGGTCGCTGATGACGCCGTTGGAGTACGGGTAGACGGCGGTGGCGACCTCGCGTCCGTCGGCGACGTCCACCAGCAGGGCGCGGGCGGACTCGGTTCCGTAATCGATGCCGAGAGTGAATTTTCCTTCCGTGCGGCGCTTGGCCATGGCGTTCTCCTCGTGGCGCTAGGACAGGCCATTTGTGCCACAGGAAAGGGCGATTGTAAAGAGAAAGTCGGCGGGTTCGGAGCCATGACGCGCAGCGGCCGCAGTCCGTTGTTATGTGCCACGGCTTGCTTGCCAAGCCGTGATGACAGACGCTTTTCACTTTATTGCGTTTCTGTTTCTTCCCGGGGGCGGAGACAAGGCAGAAACAGAAGCAAAGTTGTAGAAAGGCCATTCAATATCACGGGTTGACAAGCAACCCGTGGCACGTGAAAAGAGAAACGGCGTTTCTGTTCCTCCCCCGGGGCGGAGACAAGGCAGAAACAGAAGCAAAGTTGTAGAAAGGCCATTCAATATCACGGGTTGACAAGCAACCCGTGGCACGTGAAAAGAGAAACGGCGGAGGGCCGATTTTACCTGGAACGCGCGGCGGCGGGGGCCGTTCAGGTATGTGCCGATAAGAGGTAGGACATCCGCGCGGGCGCCTGCGGCGGTTGTCGGGGTTCCACGAAACCACGACACCGGGGCCGGTCCGGCCCTGGGGAGGAGGTGCCGCATGACTCGCCCGACGAATTCCCCGAAGTTCCCGCCGCCTTCCGCTCTTGCGCAGGCCGATGCGTCGGCCGCGCCCGACGGCGAGATGCCCTTCGACGCCCTGATGAGGTGGCTGGCCGAGTACGTTCCCACCTGGGGGACGAGCGTTGCGATCCACATCGCCGTCGTGCTCCTGGCGGCGTTCATCGTGTGGCAGGACGTGCCGCCGCCGGTCTTGGGCGAGTACGTTGTCACGGCGCGGCCGATACGGCCGATTCCCGAAGTGGAAAAGCGCGACACCAAGGAAATGCAGGACGCCCGCCTGCCGAGCCACGGGAAAATGACGCCGCGCGGGAGCACTTTCGTGTTCCGCCCGATGGAAAGCGAAATCCAGGGGATCACGGAGGTCGGTGTCCGCATGCCGATCGACGTGATCGGCATTGGGCCCGGCACCCCCGGTGACAGCAAGGAAGGGCTGGACCTGGACGGGCCGCGCCTCTTCGACCGGATACGCGGCATTGATGGTATCCCTTTCGAGGCCGCCAAGGTTGTCTACCTGGTGGACCGCTCGGGCAGCATGACCGACTCGCTCGAGATCGTGAAGTATGAGCTGAAGCGCAGCATCGGCGAGCTGGGCGAAGAGTCGGAGTTCCACGTCATCTTCTACTCCACCGGTCCGGGGGTGGAGATGCCGACGCGCCGGCTCGTTCATGCCACGGAGCGCAACAAGCAGATGGCCTTCGAGTTCATCGACCTGGTCATCGCGATGGGCGGCACCGACCCGTCGCAGGCCATCGAGCGGGCCTTCGCGGTCAAGCCGGACCTCGTCTACCTCCTGACCGACGGCGAGTTCGACCGCGCCGTGGCCGACCTGGTCAAGCGCCGGAACGCCGATGGCAGGGTCAAGGTCTGCACGATCGGGTTCCTGTACCACCCGAAAGACCCCGTGCTGGTGGACATCGCCGAGCGGAACGGGGGCCAGTACAAGTTCATCTCCGAGGCGGACCTGGCGGCGATGACCGGGGGATGAGCTTCCTCAGCGCGGCGGGCGTCTTGACCGTTACGTATGTACTGTTGCAGAGCTGTTAACCCTCTCCCACGAAGGGAGGGGGGAGTGAGCAACCAGCGCATGCCAGACACGTGCCCTGACCCGCTGCGCTCCACTGGCGGACAGCGTCACTCCGTGGACGCGGTGGCCGGGCGGCCGATCGCGGCGGGGGAGGGCGCCGGAGGCAGGGCGATCAGGCCCATCGACTTCGGCCGGAGCCAAACCAGCCGATCGACGCGGTAGTAGGCGCCGTCTCGCGAAAGCTCCGCGATGAACACCAGAGGGCCCATCCGCTGCGTGAGTTTCGGGCGGTCCGGGTCGCGTTCCAGGGCTTCCCAGGCGGGAGGCGCGCTCGCCACGAGCAGCGAACGCTTGGCCAGGGAGGGCGTGTGGAGGATCCGGCCCAGCCACTGGTCGAGGGCACGTTGGGCCGCCAGGGTCGGGTTCCACGCGAACTGTTTCAGGAAGCCGCCGGACGGCGTGCCGTCGGTGTCGGCACAAGTCTCCGCGACGACCAGGTGCCGGCTCCAGGCGATGGCGGGGGCGGCATCGAGGGCGGCGATGACCTCGGCGGCGCGGCGGCGAAGCACGTCTTCGTGCGGATCGAACACCTCGCCCCAGAGGCGGGCGCCCTCCGCCAGGATCTCCTTCTCAGACAGCTGCTCGGCACCCGTCACCATGGCGGCGTGAAAGCGGTCGGTGTACTGGCGCTGGAGGGCCGGGAATTCGCGGTCCGAGCCGGGCACAACGGGCGAGGGGACCTGCGGGCGGTTGGCGGCGGGGGCGCCGCAACCGATGGTGCATAACGTCAACCCTACCGCGAAGAGACATGACAGAGTCTTCACGGCGACCTCCGGTGATTCGGAGCCGGCGATATGATGTCTACAGACTACCCCACGAAGCGGGGGCCGTCAAGCACAAGTTGGCGAAAAAAAACGAGCGTCCCGCGGCTACGGGGTACGTGTCTTGTCGAGCTATCCTGCCGGGTGGCCATGCCACCCCGCGCCGGGTGCCACGGGTTGCCCGCAACCCGTACGTGTTCAGCGTCAACCCTCTCCCTTTACGGGAGAGGGTGGCGAAGCCGGGTGGGGTAACTCGCCGGTCGCCGCGGCGACTGGCCCCCTCACCCCATCCCCTCTCCCACATGGGGAGAGGGGGGTATGCCAGCACGCCGCTACATTGGCGGCAACGTGTTACTGCATCGGCGTGGCGGGGGTCTCCGCGGGCTTCTCGGCCGGTTTCTCCGGGGACTTGACGGGGGCGGGGGTCTCCGCGGGCTTCTCGGCCGGCTTCTCCGGGGGCTTCACGGGGGCGGCGGGCGCCGCCGGGGGTCTCGGCTCGGGCGAGAGGACCGACCCGGCCGACTTCTCCTTCAGCCAGCGCATCTTGTCCACCTGGTAGTAGTCGTCGGCGCGCGCGAGGTCCATCGTGAAGAGCACGGGGCCCTGGCGGAGCACCAGTCTCGGCCGGTCCACATTCTTATCGAGGGCTTCCCAGGTGAGCGAGGCGTGGTTCGAGGCCAGCGAGCGAATGGCAAAGGCCCGCTGGTCCAGGAGGACGGCCAGCCAGTTATTGAGCGCCATCTGGGCGGCGCCCATGGGGTTCCACAACAGGTGCTTCGCCACGTCTCCTTGCGGCGCGATCGCCTTCGGGTCCCGGGCGATGGAGGCGATCTCGATGTAGACCTTGTCGCCCACGGTGCAGGACGGCTGGCCGCCGACCTTCTCCGCACTCTCCACGATGGCCGGCGCGGGGTCGAGGGCCTTCAGGAGTTCGGCGGCCCGCTGCTTCAGAAGGGCCTTGTGCGGGCCGAACGTCTCCTGCCACAGGCGCGAGGCCTCGGCCGCCATCTGCTCCGGCTTCAGCGTGTCGGCTTCCTTGGCTATCTTGTCGTGAAAGCGATCGGAGTACTGCTTGTAGAGCTTGCCGAACTCCTTTTCGGATGCCGGCTGCTGGGAGTCGGGGGCGCTGCACCCGATCGCCGCCACGCCCCACGCGGCGGCCAGAACGCACAGAAGGATTCTCTTCATGACCTTCTCCTGTAGTAAGGGTGACTTGGCATTAGCATCGGTAGAATAGGGCGGCGGACTTGAGCTTGTCAAGCCGTATTCGTGAGGAGGCAATCGTGGCAATTCGTGGTTCCTCCTTGACTTGGCCCGAAATCTGGTTATAAATAGGTTGTCCATGTTACTCCGAATGGCTTTCGCCAGACCGATTTGTCGTGTCACGGGTGCCGTGCCGGCCTCCCGCCGGCCCGACCGCGCGATGCTCGGCGACCTTGCCTTCGGGCGAGGATTCGCCGCCGGGCGGTTGAAACCCCACGACGCCCGTCGGGGCCGGTAGCCCCGCTGCCAGCGTATGCCGCACGTTCGCCGGTTCCCTTTCCTGGAGTTGCCATGAGCCGTCAACAGATTCGCAATGTCGCCATTATCGCGCACGTCGATCACGGGAAGACGACGCTGGTGGACCAACTGCTGCGCCAGAGCGGCCAGTTCCGGGCCAACGAGCTGAAGGGCGACTGCATCCTCGACTCCAACCCGATCGAGCGGGAGCGCGGCATCACGATCCTTGCCAAGAACTGCGCCATCCGCTACACCGACCGCGCCGGCAATAATTACCACATCAACATCATTGACACGCCCGGCCACGCCGACTTCGGCGGCGAGGTGGAGCGCGTCCTCAAGATGGCCGACGGGGCGCTCCTGCTGGTCGACGCCGTCGACGGCACGATGCCGCAGACCCGCTACGTGCTCGCGAAGGCCCTCGCCAGCGGCCTGAAGCCGATCGTGGTCATCAACAAGATGGACCGTCCGGAGCAGCGGCACGGGGCGGTCCTCAACGAGGTCTTCGACCTCCTCGTGGACCTCGGGGCCGACGACCACGCCCTCGACTTCCCCGTCATCTACACCTCCGGCCGGGACGGCTGGGCGACGACCGATCCCGAGCACCTGCCGGCCGACGGCTCGGGCGACGTCCACGGGCTGTTCGACGTGATCATCCGCCACGTGCCGGCGCCGCAGTTCGACGCGGCGGCGCCGCTCCAGGTCCTCATCACCACGCTCGACTACAGCGACTACGTCGGCCGCATCGGCATCGGGCGGGTCTTTGCGGGGACGCTGCGGTCCGGCCAGGAGGTCATGAGGATCGACCGCGAGGGCCACCTGATGCTTCAGCAGGTCAAGCAGCTGTTTCGCTTCGACGGCCTGGGGCGTGAAGAGGTCGACCACATCGACGTCGGCGACATTTGCGCGGTGGTCGGCCTGGAGAAGGTGGACATCGGCGACACGCTCGCCGACCCGGAGAACCCCGTGGCGCTGCCAACCGTCCACATCGATGAGCCGACGCTGCACATGACCTTCCGCGCGAACGACGGCCCGTTCGCGGGGCAGGAGGGGAAGTACGTCACCAGCCGGCACCTGCGCGACCGGCTCGAGAAGGAGCTCCAGTCGAACGTGGCCCTGCGCGTCGACCCGGGCGAGACGCTCGACGAGTTCAAGGTGTCGGGGCGCGGCATGCTCCACCTGGGGATCCTCCTGGAGAACATGCGGCGCGAGGGGTTTGAGCTGGCGGTCGGCAAGCCGAAGGTCATCTACAAGGAGATCAGCGGCGAGCGGCACGAGCCTCTGGAGAACCTCGTGGTCGACGTGCCGCGCGACTGCCTCGGCCCCGTCATGCAACTGGTGGGCGACCGGCGGGGCGAAGTCCTGAAGATGGACACGCGCGGGAACCTGGCGCACCTGGACTTCATCATCCCGGCCCGCGGCCTCATCGGCCTCCGGACGAGGATGCTGACGGCCACGGCCGGCGAGGCGATCATGCATCACACCTTCGCCCGCTACGAGAAGCGGCGAGGCGACATCGCCGGCCGGCCGAACGGCGTGATGGTCGCCATGGAGACGGGCGCCGTGACCGCCTATGCGCTCGACCAGTTGGCGGACCGCGGCACGATGTTCGTCGAGCCGACCGAGCGGGTCTACGAGGGCCAGATCATCGGCGAGCACTGCAAGGACGACGACATCTGCGTCAACATCGTGAAGCAGAAGAAGCTGACGAACATGCGGGCCTCGACCAAGGATTTCACGGTGATCCTCAAGGCCCCGCGCCAGATGACCCTGGAGGCGGCGCTGGAATACATCGAAAACGACGAGCTCGTGGAGCTGACGCCGCAATCGATCCGGCTGCGCAAGCGTTTCCTCAAGGAGAGCGACCGCCGCCGCAACGCCCGCCGCCTGGCGTCGGCGGAGGTGTGACGGGCCCCCGGTGGGCGTAAGCAGGGCAGCGCGATTCTGCTGATGGGTGCGCGGTGGGTCTCCTGACCCGCCGCGCCAGGTAATCGGGTGGCGTTCTCACCTCAGGAGGACTGACATGGCTCGACGGATGGCGGGTCGCGGGTGGTTGGCCGTGGGTGCGGCGCTTGGGGTTACGCTTGGCCTCGCCGCCGGGTGCGGGAGGGCGGCCGAAGGCGCCCAGGCTCTCCTCTGGGAGATCCCCGTGGTCGTGGTGAAGTACTTCCCCGTCAAGGGCGACCGCCTCGACCAGGCCGTGACGGGCGACTGGGGCGACACGCTCGAGGCCACCCGGGCCAAGACGGACCGGCAGACGCAGGAAGTCATCGCCGCCCTCACCGAGGGCTCGCGCTATCACGGCTACAAGGACCCCGCGGCCAAGCCGAGCCTCAAGTACACCATCCTCAAGACCTACGAGTTCCTCGCCCCGCTGCCCACGCGGCCCCGCAACGGCGCCAAGACGCCCCTCACCGACTATGCCGCGATCATGGAGAAGATCAACATCAAGGAGTGGGTGGAGGAAAAGGGCGTCAAGGAGGTCTGGCTCTGGGGCTACCACGGCGGCGTGGTGGTCCTGTGGGAATCGAACATGGCCGGGCCGTTCGGAGATATCTCGAACTCGAACCGCGACCCCAACGACCTGCCCGTCCTCAAGAACACCTACACGGTCTACCACTACAACTACCAGCGCGGCCCCTCGGAGGCGACCGAGGACCACATGCACCAGCTCGAGCACGTCCTGAACTACGTGGACGGCCGCGACCGCACGCCGCCCGACCAGTGGGCAGACCTCCTTTTCTGGGGCAAGTTCGTCGGCAGCGAGAAGTCGCACAAGATCGTCCGGCCCGGCTGCGGATGGTCGCACTACCCGCCGAACGCCGAACGGGACTACGACTGGGGCAACAAGCGCTTCGTCGAGAGCGACATCGAGGACTGGAAGCCCGACGGCACAGGCAAGAAACAGCCCATCAACTGCGACAAGTGGGGCGGCCATAGCCTCAAGTGGTTCGTCTACTGGATGCAGAACATCCCCGGCGCCGATAACGGCCTGACGTACAACGGCAAGCCCCTCGAAAACTGGTGGCGGTTCATCGGCGACTTCGACGCCGCCATGAAGAGCGGCGCGAGGCTGTGGCGAGAATAAGCGGACGGCTCGGCGCAAGCAGGGCGCAGGACGTTGTGATTCAGACTTCCTCCGGCGGCAGGATCTTCTCCAGCATCGGTACGAGGGCACGCAGTTCCTGCGTCGCCGTCTGCCACACCACGTCATCGTCCACGTTCATGTAGTCGTGTACTACTTTGTGCCGCATGCCCACGATGGCGCTCCAGGGGATTTCAGGGTGGGCATCGCGGAAGGGCCGGGAAACGTGGCGCGCCGCCTCGCCGATGATCTGGATCAGATGCGCCAGGGCCATGCGCAGCGTCTCATCATTGTCGAAGTCGCGTCGGCTGACGCCTCGCGTCTTGTCGACGGCCTTCCGGGCCATGTCGAGCATGTGGCCAACGTAGACGAGGTCATCCTTCGGCATAGGCCACCTCGGCGTCCGCGAGAACGCGCTGGCGGATGCGGCGGTTGAGGAAGCCGCGCGTCACGAGATCGACGCGATGGCCGCCCAGCAAGGTCGAGAGTTCCGTCTCAAGGTCATAGAGGCCGATGAAGCCGGGTACGTGCTGTGGCTCAAATTCCACCAGCACGTCAATGTCGCTGTCGGGCCGGAAGTCGTCGCGCAGCACCGAACCGAAGAAGGCCAAACGCCGGATGTGATGCCGGCGGCAGAAATCGGCGATTCGATCCCGAGGAACTTCGATGTTATGCACTCGCATAGGTCGCCCTCACCTGTCACCAGAGCGCCACTTGGCCCCGTGCGAGGCGGGTCTCCTGACCCACCGCGCAGGAAGCACCCCGCACTGGCGAGCAAACGCATGCGCGCGGCGGGTCAGGAGACCCGCCGCACTATGTGGCACTCTGATGCCATTAGACCTGATTTCGATCGGTCTGTAAAGCACAACCGCGCGCTACGGCCGCTTGAGCGTGCCGGCGAAGGTTTCGATGGCGCGGTCGTCGGCCCGGTACCAGGCGATGCGCAGGGCATAGTCCTCCTCGACGAAGATGTTGAGAATCTTGTCGCGCGGGCGTTGCCGCGATTGAGGACGTGGTGGCAGAGGCCGCCAACGGAGGCTCGGGCCGTGCGCGGCATGCCGCCAAGATATTCCCTCGACATGCCGGATACAACAGCAACAATGGAGCGTGGGTAATGCCTCAGTCACGGGTGCCTTTCGTTACCGAGGGTGGCACGGCCGGCTTGTCCGGCCGTGTTTCTGGCACGGCACCACGGCCGGGCAAGCCGGCCGTGCCACATCTGCGGGGGGAGAAGCACCCGTAACTGAGGCATTACGAGCGTGGCGGCATGAGCAATGTCCTTTCCAGGGGCCGCTGGGTGGCTCGTCGCGGCACTTCTTACATCGGGGCGGTGACGGTTGGCAATGAATAACCGGGCCGGGGAATCGTCTGGAGAGTTGGGGTGGCGGGCGGGGGGAGACCCCATGCCCGCAAGTACAGTCGGAACACTCAGTTGCGACGCCCAGGGGCCACTGGGATGCGGTCGGGACAGTCGCCGTTAACGGTTTGACTATGGCCGCAAATAGAGTATCATACTAGTGTTCCGTTACTCGTCATTTGCGGGGTGCCATGCTTTCGCGATGTTGCGAAAGCATGCTTACCGCCCCGGGAACGACCATGCTTTC